>ENA-UOOK01002271-UOOK01002271.1-fermentation-metagenome-genome-assembly--contig:-NODE-2271-length-23947-cov-11.659928_pt1 | contig 23947 bp, 16 predicted proteins | sample MGYA00245777_ERZ724023 | MGnify/ENA primary metagenome ERZ724023 (study PRJEB28704, sample SAMN03018312) | fermentation metagenome | biome: anthropogenic terrestrial biome; feature: soil...
TGGAAGACCAGAAATGCCGGCGCTCCCGAACAGCCAAAATCCGGAACTGCGTGTTGAAGACCAGGCTGAGCATGACGAGCGTGCAGAGCGAATCGTAAGCCAGATGAAAAAAAGAAAGGCCCACAAAGACGACGAACAGATCCTCCAGCGCAAACAGGATGCCGAGCAGCGCGGAGGCGGGGACGATGCTTTTTATCTTCCACGAATTGGGCGATTTTGTCGCGACGACCCGGTCCGTCGCGATGGACATGGTGACAAAATCGTTTGCAAAGACCAGCAGCGACATGCCCAGCAGCGAAATCAGCATTGTGTGCAGCCAGAAATAGCCCGCCGTGAAAAGGACCACGACCTCCACCACTTTCGTGACCTTGTTGAGAACCCAGGTCAGCATCCGCTGGTAAGTCTGGCGGCTCACCGCAATGGTGTCGATGATTTCGCTCAGGCCCGGCTTGGTGAGCACGACGCCGGCGGACGCCCTGGCGACGTCGGTCGCGCCGCTCACCGCCGTGCCGAGCTCGGCCTGCTTCAGAGCCGGGGCGTCGTTCACGCCGTCGCCCGTCATGCCGACCCTGTGCCCTTCGTCCTGCAGCAGGCGGACGATTTGGAACTTATCCTCCGGATAGACTTCCGCAAACCCGTCGCTGCCGTCAATCAGGGCAATTTGCTCCGCATGGCTCAGGCCCTTCAACTCCTCCGCCCGGCGAATCCGGTCCCCGATGCCGACCTGCCCCGCGATTTCGCGGGCGATTGCCAGGCTGTCCCCCGTCAGCATCAGAGGGCGGATGCCGAGGGCCCTGATTTTTTGAATCATGGCTCCGGAATCGCGCCTCGGCGGGTCGGAAAGCGCCAGCAGGCCGGCTGGCCGAAAGCGCCCGCCCTCCCCGTCCGCGCGGACCGCGACGGCGATGCTCCGGCAGCCCCGCGCTGAGAATTCATCGGCGGCGTTTTCCGCTTCCGTTTTTATCCGCGGGCTCAGCGGGCCGCAGAGCTTCCAAAGGACCTGCGGCGCCCCTTTTGCCACGCGGTATTTTTCACCCTCTATTTCGACGACCGCCTCCGTCCGCTTTCTGGCCGGGCTGAACGGAAGATAAGAGAGCCGGCGGCAGCCGTCCAAACGCAGGCCGCGCGCTTTGGCGTCCCGCAGAATCGCCGTGTCGATGGCGTCCATCTCCTCTTCCCTGGAGGCGAGGGCCGCCAGCTTCAGAACCTGCTCCGCCCCATAGGGGGCGAAGGCCCTGCATTCCGCCACGGTGAGGCGGTTCTGCGTGACAGTTCCCGTTTTATCGAAGCAGAAAACGTCGATGGAAGCGGCGTCCTCGATGGAATCCAGCCTTGTGACGAGCACTCCCTTTTTAGAGAGGCCGAGCGCCCCGACGGCCTGCACGATGGTCGTCACGGCCGGCAGTGCGACGGGGACCGCGCCGATTAAAAACACCGTAATCAGGGACAGAATCGAAAAAATATCCCGATGCAGGAAAATCGCGTAGCCGGAGACTAGAACCGAAGCCGCGACGCCCAGAACCATCATGTATTTCACGATGCCGAACATCAGTTCCTGCTGCCTTGATTTCGGCCGGGCGGTCTGCACCAGAGAAACGGTTTTCCCAAAATATGTGCGGGCACCCGTCTTCACCACGACGCCCGTGGCGTCGCCGCGTCTGACGATGGAGCCCGAATAGGCCGCGTCGGCCGTGCGAAGCTCCCGCGGCAGGGACTCGCCGGTCAGGGCCGAAGCGTCCACCGAAAGTTCCCCGTGCAGCACAAAGACGTCGACGGGGACCAGATCGCCGAGCTTCAGCTTCACGACGTCCCCCGGCACCAGCTCTTTCGCGTCCTTCAGAATCCACCGCCCGTCCCGCAGCACCTTCGCCCGAATCCGCAGCCGCTTCTTCAGAAGCTCCACGGCCTTTCGCGAGTTCTGCGACTGCAGAAAGCCGATGCCGGCGTTGACCGTCAGCAGGGCAAAAATCAGCGCGCCTTCCGCGTAATGCCGGAGAATCAGGGTAAGCGCCATCGCAAACTCCAGAAGCCAGGGCATGGGGCCCCAGTACCACTTTAAAAATTTAAGGACCGGGTTCTCCTTCGTTTCTTTCACTTCGTTGCGCCCGAAGCGGCGGAGCCGGTCCGCCGCCTCCGCCCCAGAGAGGCCGCCGGCGCCGCTCTTTAAAGACGCGAGCACCTCCTCCGGCGCGGCGGCCCGGCGTTCTTTCCCCGTTTCCCCGTTTAAACCCATTCTGAGCCTCCCCGCTTCTCGTTCTGAAAAATTCTTGAAACACCCCCAGTATAGCGCTTGATTCATCATAAGTAAAATAATATAATACTATATACAGCATATTAAAAATAGTATATTCATAATGGAGATGCTGAAGGATGACCCTTCGCCACATGAAGATTTTTGCCGCCGTCTGCGACTGCCAAAGTGCCACGGCGGCGGCCGAAAAGCTGGGAATCGCCCAGCCCGCCGTGAGCCTCGCCGTCAAAGAGCTGGAGAACCACTACGGAGTGCAGCTTTTCGACCGGATTTCGCATAAACTGTGGATTACGGAGGAAGGAAAAGAGCTTCTCCGGTTCGCGCGGCGGATTCTCTCGCTGTTCGACGCGGCGGAATACGACATCAAAAACCGGGATTCCTTCGGGGCGTTGCGGGTCGGCTCCAGCATCACGGCCGGGACGTGCCTGATGCCGGAATACGTAAAGCGGTTCCGCGCCGCCCGCCCCAAAACGAGGGTCCTCGTGACGGTGGACAATTCCGCGGCAATCGAGAAAAAGATTCTAAAAAATCAGCTTGATTTCGCCCTGATTGAAGGAGTCGTCCACTCGCCCCAAATCGTCTCCCGCCGGTTCATGAAGGACCGGCTCGCCGTAGTCTGCGGGGCGGGCAGCGCCTTTGCCCGGAGAACTGAACTTCCGCCGGAAGAGCTGCCGAACTTGCCGTTCATCCTGCGGGAAAAAGGGAGCGGAACCAGAGAGCTGTTCGACAGCGCGCTGCTGACCAGAGGAATCAAAGTCACCCCGGAATGGGAAAGCGTGAGCACGGAGGCGATCGTCCGCGCAGTGTCCTGCGGGCTGGGGCTTTCCGTGCTTCCGTTCCGGCTCGTGGAGCGCGAGCTCAGACAGAAAAGCCTGGCCGAGCTCCATATTAAAGGTCTGAAATTTGAACGGTATTTTTCTCTGATTTATCATAAGGACAAGCACCTCTCCCGCTCCATCCTGGAATTTTTTAAAATCATGCGGCTCCCGGAAGCGGCAGAGCAGTAGATGATTCAGAGGCGGGCCCAGGCCCGCTTATGAATTTTTACTGCGGAAAGAGGAAAAGCTCTTGACAAACCGCTCTAAACCGGATAAGATGGATACGCACCCCTCCCTGGGTGTAGAGGTGATGTTTGATGAAGCAAAAATTCAACGTGACGGGCATGTCCTGCGCGGCCTGCTCCGCCGCCGTGGAAAAGAGCGTCGGCAGGGTAAAGGGCGTGCGGTCCGTGGCCGTCAGTCTGCTGACCAACAGCATGGCGGTGGACTACGACCCCGCGGAAACCGGGAACGGCGAAATCATCAAGGCCGTGGAGCGCGCGGGGTACGGGGCCTCCGTCCCGGCAAGGGCCGGCGGAAAAGCCGCGTCGGTCCGCGCCGCCTCCCCCGCCGAAGACGCGCGGCGGGCGATGAAGACCCGCCTGGTCGTTTCGTTCGTGTTCTGGATTCCGCTGATGTACCTCGCCATGCACCATATGTTCAAAATGTGGTTCGGCCTGCCGGTGCCCCCCTTTATGGAGGCGGCGTTTCACGGCACCGAGAACGGCGCGGTGTTCGCGTTCGCGCAGTTCCTGCTGCTGCTGCCGATTGTGTTCGCAAACTGGAGCTATTACAAAAACGGCTTCCGCGCGCTCGCCCACCGGGCGCCCAACATGGATTCCCTGATTGCGCTCGGCTCGGCGGCCGCCATCGCGTACGGGGTTTTCGCCGTTTTCCGCATCGGCTACAGCCTCGGCCACGGCGACGCGGCAACCGCCGAGCGGTACCTGCAGAACCTGTATTTTGAATCGGCGGGCACCATCCTCACGCTGATTACGCTCGGCAAATACCTGGAAGCGCGCTCGAAAGGCAAAACTTCGGAGGCCATCACGCGGCTGATGGACCTCGCCCCCAAAAAAGCGACGGTAGTCCGCGAAGGGCGCGAAGTCGAAATCCCGGCGGAGGAAATCGTGGCCGGCGACGTGGTGGTCGTGCGGCCCGGCCAGAGCATCCCGGCGGACGGCGTCGTGCTGGAGGGCGGCTCTTCCGTCGACCAGTCGGCCCTGACCGGCGAAAGCATCCCGGTCGAAAAGCGCCCGGGGGATTCCGTCTCCGCCGCGACGGTCAACAAAACGGGCTCCTTTAAATTCCGCGCGCGGAAAGTCGGCGCCGACACGACGCTCTCGCAGATTATCCGGCTCGTCGAGGACGCCGTGGCCTCCAAGGCGCCGATTCAGAAGCTCGCGGACAAAGTCAGCGGCATCTTCGTTCCGGTCGTGCTCTGCATCGCGGTGGTCACGGCGGTCGTGTGGATGCTGCTGGGCAAGCCGTTCGAGTTCTCGCTTTCCGCCGCCATCGCCGTGCTGGTGATTTCGTGCCCGTGCGCCCTCGGCCTCGCCACGCCCGTGGCCATCATGGTCGGGACGGGCCGCGGCGCCGCGAACGGCATCCTCATCAAATCGGCGGAAGCGCTTGAGACCGCCCACACCGTCGGCACGGTCGTGCTCGACAAAACCGGCACGGTCACCGAGGGCAAGCCCCGCGTGACCGACGTCGCCCCCGCGGCCGGGGTCCCGGCGCGGGAGCTTCTGCAGATTGCGGCCGCACTGGAGCAGCCCTCCGAGCACCCGCTGGCAGAGGCCGTGATGGAAAAGGCAAAACGGGAAGGCATCGCGCCGGCCCAGACGAAAGACTTCCGGGCGCTGCCCGGCAGGGGCGTGACCGCGTCGGTGGGCGGGGCTTCCTGTGCCGCCGGGAACGCCGCCCTGATGGAGGAGCTGGGAATTGATTCCTCCGCCCTGCGCGCCGCGGCGGAGCGGTTTGCGCAGGACGGCAAGACGCCGCTCTACTTTGCGCGCGGCGGCAGCCTGCTCGGCGTGATCGCCGCGGCGGACGTCGTGAAGCCGACCAGCCGTGAGGCGGTCGAGCAGCTCAAGCGCATGGGAATCGACGTCGTGATGCTGACGGGCGACAACAAAAAGACTGCGGAGGCGATCCGCCGCACGCTCGGCATCGACCGCGCCGTGGCGGAAGTCCTGCCGCAGGACAAGGAAAAAGAGGTCCGCCGGATTCAGAAAAGCGGCCGCAGAGTGGCGATGGTCGGCGACGGCATCAACGACGCCCCGGCCCTTGCGAGAGCCGACGTCGGCATCGCCATCGGCGCCGGAACCGACGTGGCGATAGAATCCGCCGACATCGTGCTGATGAAGAGCGACCTGCGGGACGTGCCGACGGCCATCCGGCTGAGCCGCGCAACCATCCGCAACATCCGGGAAAACCTGTTCTGGGCATTTTTCTACAACAGCATCGGCATCCCGCTCGCGGCGGGCGTGTTCTACAATCTTTTCGGCTGGATGCTGAGCCCGATGTTCGCCGCGGCGGCAATGAGCCTGAGTTCCGTCTGCGTGGTCGGCAACGCGCTGCGCCTGCGCTTCTTCAAGGCGAAAGGCGCGTCCGGCGCACCGGCGGGCCCCGCAGCCTGCCCGCGGGAACAGCCTGAACCGACAACCATACCGACAACAGTGAAGGAGGAATCCACCATGAAGAAACTCATGAAAATCAACGGAATGCAGTGCGACCACTGCAAAGCGACGGTCGAAAAGGCCCTGAATTCCATCCGGGGCGTGCGGGCGACCGTGGACCTGAAGAAAAAATCGGCCCTGCTGGAGCTGGACGCCCCCGTCGGCGACGAAGTCCTGAAAAAGGCGGTCGCCGACGCGGGCTACGAGCCCGTCTCAATCCAGGCGCTGTGAGCGTCTGAAAATTTCGGGAGGGAACGGCCATGATGGCGGACCAGGGAAAAATCATGCGGATGCTCAAGACGGCGCGCGGCCAGCTGGACGGCCTGATAAAAATGGTCGAGGACGACCGGTACTGCATCGACATCTCCAACCAGCTGATGGCCACGCAGGCCATTCTGCGGAACATCAACCGCGAGGTTCTGCACGCGCACTTGAACTGCTGCGTGGAAGAGGCTTTTGAAAAAGGGAACCGGGACGAGGCCCGGCAGAAAATCAAAGAGATTATGGAAGTCATGGATAAGCTCGCAAAATAGGCCGGGCGGGCGGAACGGGAGGTGTTTCTCTTGTCGACTGTTTTAATCTGCCTTGCCCTTGCCGCGCTGGCGGTATTCGGGGTGAGGAGCTTTTCCAAACGGCTTTCCGGCGGATGCTGCGGAACGGGCGGCGAAGCCATCCGTCGGGTCCGCGTGCAGGACCGCGACAAAAAGCATTACCCTTACGAAACGCGCCTCGCCGTCGGCGGGATGACCTGCCGGAACTGCGCGCGGCGCGTGGAGAACGCGCTCAACTCCCTCGACGGCGTCTGGGCCAGAGTGGATCTGAGCAAAAGCGAAGCCTTCGTGCGGCTCAAATCCCCGCCGGATGAAGACGCCCTGCGCGCCGCCGTGCAGAAAGCCGGGTACTGGGTGCCCGGCCCCGCGGCTCCGCGGCGGGAACCGTGAAAAGGCGCTGCAAACGAACGGCGGAAAACCGAAAAGGCCGGCGGCACATGTCTGAAAAGGCATGCGCCGCCGGTTTTTTGCCGCAGGAAGGCCACCGGAAACTTCGGAACGGCTGCGAAGAAATTCGATAGTACACAGAAGAATTTTGTATGGACTTCACAGGAAAGGTACTCTATACTTATAGCCAATAAAAGCGTGTTTTGTTTGTATAAATTATTCTAAACATACAAACATTGGAACACGTGTGTCAAATTAGTCCGAAGAAAGGGGAGAGTTTTTTTGAAAAAGGCAGTAGCATTGGTTTTGGCCACCCTGATGGCCGGGAGCGTTCTGGCGGGGTGCGGATCGGGCGGCGGCGCCGGCAGCAGCGCTGCCGGCGGGCAGGCGGCGAGCAGCGAAGCGAGCGGAGGCGGCACGCCGGCTTCCGACGTCAACATAGGGGTCTGCATCTACAAATTCGACGACACGTTCATGACGGGCGTGCGCAACAACATGACCGCCCAGGCCAAAAAAGCGGGCGTCACGCTGAGCATTGTGGACTCCCAGAACAAGCAGGCCACCCAGAACGAGCAGGTCGACACTTTCATTACGAAAGGCGTCTCGGCGCTGGCCGTCAACCCCGTGGACCGCACGGCCGCAGAGTCCATCCTCAAAAAGGCCCAGGACAAGAACCTGCCCATCGTGTTCCTGAACCGCGAGCCGGAAAAAGAGGTCATGCAAAGCTACGACAAGGTCTGGTACGTGGGCGCGAAGGCCGAGGAATCCGGCACGCTTTCCGGCGAGCTGATCGTCGACTATTTCAAGGCCCACAAAGAGGCCGACAAGAACGGCGACGGCAAAATCCAGTACGTAATGCTGCAGGGCGAGCCGGGGCACCAGGACGCGACGCTGCGCACCAAATATTCCGTGGATGCCCTGAAGGCCGGCGGCTTTGAGCCGGTCAAGCTCGCGGCCGACACGGCCTACTGGGACAAGGCGAAAGCCACCGACCTGATGAACACCTTCATCACCTCGCAGGGAATCGACAAAATTGAAGCGGTGCTCGCCAACAACGACGACATGGCGCTCGGCGCCATCGAGGCGCTCAAGGCGCACGGCTACAACAAAAGCGACAAGACCAAGTACATCCCGGTCGTCGGCGTCGACGCGACCGCGCCCGCGCTGGAGGCCATGAAGGAAGGCGCCATGCTCGGCACCGTGCTGAACGACGCCGAGAACCAGGGCAAAGCCACGGTGAACATCGCGGCGGCGGCGGCAGAAGGCAAAAAAATCACGAAGGAAACCGCCGGCTACGACGTGACCGACGGCAAATACGTCTGGATCCCCTACAAGAAAGTCACGCAGGACAACTACAAAGACTTCATGAAGTGACCGTTTTTCCCAAGAAGAACGGCTCTGGCGGAGAAGGAAAAGCCGGGCGCTTCTCCTTCCCCGCCCGTTGTTGTAACAAAGCAAGGGAGGCCGTGGCAGGTTGAGCGAATATGTACTCGAAATGGAGCATATCTCAAAATCGTTTCCCGGGGTCCAGGCCCTGCAGGACGTTTTCCTGAAAGTGAAGCCGGGCAGCGTCCACGCGCTGGTGGGTGAAAACGGCGCCGGAAAATCCACCCTGATGAAATGCCTGTTCGGAATTTATATCAAGGATTCTGGTGAAATCCGGCTGGACGGCAAAAGGGTCGAGATTACGAACTCCAAGCAGGCGCTGGATCTCGGCATCTCCATGATTCATCAGGAGCAGCACCCCATACGGTTCCGGCCGGTGATGGAAAACATCTGGCTCGGCCGTTTTCCGAAGCGCGGCATCGCCGTTGACAAGAAGGCGATGATTCAAAAGACGCGGCACCTGTTCGAGGAGGTCGGGCTCGACATCGACCCGGAGGTGCCGGCGGGCACCCTTTCGCCCTCCAACCTGCAGCTGGTCGAAATCGCCAAGGCCGCCAGCTATCACTCCAAAGTGATCATCATGGATGAGCCCACCTCTTCCCTGACGGAAAACGAGACGGAGCACCTGTTCCAGATTATCCGGAAGTTGCAGACGCACGGGTGCGCGGTGATTTACATCTCGCACAAGATGGAGGAGATCCTTCAGATTTCCGACGAAGTCACCATTATGCGCGACGGGAAATACGTCGGGACATGGCCGGCGACGGAGCTGACGACGGACGAAATCATCCGCCAGATGGTCGGCCGCGAGCTGACCAACCGCTTTCCGCCGAAAGACACCGCGCCGGGGCAGGAAGTGGTGCTGGAGGTCAAGGACCTCTGCTCCCCCCTGCCGCGCTCGTTCCAGCACGTGAGCTTTCAGCTCCACCGGGGCGAGATCCTCGGCATCGGCGGCCTGGTTGGGGCGCAGCGCACGGAGCTGGTGGAAGCGATCTTCGGCCTGCGGTCCATCGCCTCCGGCGAAGTCGTCAAGGACCACAAGAAATTTTCAGTCCAGTCGGTGGACGACGCCAAGCGGCACGGGCTGGCCCTGCTGACGGAAGAAAGGCGCGCAACCGGGATCTTCGGGATTCTCTCGGTCCTCGACAACACCGTGATAGCCAACCAGCGGCGGTATGCCCGCCACGGCGTTCTGAACAATGCCAGGCGGGTGCGGGACGCGAAAGAGATTACGGAACAGCTGAACGTCAAGACCCCATCCCTGGACGAACAGATGCAGTACCTCTCCGGCGGAAACCAGCAGAAAGTGCTGATCGGCCGGTGGCTCCTGACCGACCCGGATATCCTGATCCTCGACGAGCCGACCCGCGGCATCGACGTGGGCGCAAAATACGAAATCTACTGCATCATGCTGGACCTTGTCAAAAAGGGCAAATCCATCCTGATGGTTTCTTCCGAAATGCCGGAGCTGCTCGGCATGGCGGACCGCATCATGGTCATGTGCGAGGGGCGGGTCACGGGGATTCTGGACCGGAAGGAAGCCGACCAGGTCTCCATCATGCAGCTGGCCACACAATACAGAAAATAATTGAACTGGGAAGTGAAGCTTATGGCACAAACGGCAAAAAAACTGCCCCGTAAAAAATACGCGATGGTTTTCATCCTCATCGGCGCCGTGTGCTCCGCGGTGGGCGCCCTGCTGGTCTTCAGCGAATACGGCGGCCTGCCTCTTTATTCCAAAAAAGTCTACGACCTGCCGTGGTACATTCTGATGGTGGGCGTCCTCGTCCTGTTCTATGGGATCTATCAGCGGACCGCCAGCCGACGTCTGGGCGAAGAAGTGAGCTTTTCGGGGGGCAGCGCAAAATCGTTCTTTCTGAAATACGCGCTGATTTTCGCGCTTCTGGTCCTGGTCATCGTCGTCATCTGCATCGAGCCGGCTTTCCTGAAGCTGGACGTGATGTTCGACATTCTGGCGCAGTCGTCCATCAAGCTGATTATCGCGCTGGGCATCTGCTTTACCCTGCTGATTGCCGGCACCGACCTTTCGGCCGGGCGCATGGTCGGGCTTGCGGCGGTCATCAGCGCCTCGATGCTGCAGAAGCCGACCTATGCGAGCCGGTTTTTCCCGAACCTGCCGCAGGTGCCCGTGATTCTGCCGATTCTGCTCGCGGTTCTCGCCTGCATGTGCTTCGGCACGCTGAACGGGTTTCTGGTCGCAAAGTTCGGGATGCACCCCTTCATCGCGACCCTCGCGACACAGGTCATTATTTACGGCGCGTGCTCGCTGTATTTTGACATGCCGCCGAACAACTCCCAGCCCATCGGCGGGGTTCGGCAGGATTTTCAGGACCTCGCGCAGTTCAAGCTGTTCGGCCGCATTTCCATCCTGGTGCCGATTGCGCTGGGCGTGACGCTGATTATCTGGTTCGTGCTGAACAAAACGGTGTTCGGCAAAAACGTGTACGCCATCGGCGGCAATACGGAAGCTGCGGTCGTTTCCGGCGTCAACGTGTTCAGAACCATCATGGGCATTTTCATTCTGGCGTCTGCCCTGTCGGGCTTCGGCGGCGTGCTGGAAGCCGCCAGGACCGCGGGCGCGACCAACAACTACGGAACCGGGTACGAGCTGGACGCCATCGCGGCCTGCAGCGTCGGCGGCGTTTCGCTCGCCGGCGGCGTGGGCAAGGTCAGCGGCATTGTCGTCGGCGTTCTGATTTTCACGGTGATTCAGTACGGCCTGCAGTTCATCGGGGTCAGCCCGATGTGGCAGCAGATCATCAAGGGCATCATCATCGCGGTCGCCGTGGCAATCGACCTTTCCAAGTACCACAAAAAATAGCTTACAACTTTTTTCACATACCCGTTCAGCTCATGGCGGAGACCCCGCCATGGGCTGAACCCTGTCAAAAGGCAAATGAAATCTGCCGGCTAAAGTGTTAAAATAAAAATGCCGGAAAGAACGGGCCGGCTGAGGCCGCTCCGCAGCTTTACGGCGGCGCGGTTTCAGCCGGCCCGGAAACGGGGCTGCTATGGATTTGTATCGCGTTCTGATAGCGGATGACGAAGAGGAAGTCCTGGAGGGAATCCTCCAGAAAATCGAGTGGGAAAAAATCGGGTTCACCGTCGTGGGTTCCGCCCTGAACGGCGTAGACGCCCTCGAAAAGGCGAGCCGGCTGCGCCCGGATCTCGTCCTGACCGACATCAAGATGCCGTTTATGAGCGGGCTGGAGCTGTGCGAGCGGCTGCGCCGCTCCGTCCCTTCCGCAAAGCTGGTCGTGTTTTCCGGATTCGACGATTTCGAGTTCGCGCAGAAGGCCATCAAGCTGCATGTGACGGAATACATCTTAAAGCCGATCGATTCCGCCGAACTGACGGAAACGCTCAAAAGAATCAAAGTTCAGCTCGACCGGGAAATCAGCACCCGGCGCGACATCGAAAAGCTCCGGCGCGCCTATCAGCAGAGCCTTCCCGTGATGCGCAAGCAGTTTCTCGTCGGGCTGATTGAGGGCCACGTTTCGGGCGAGGCGCTGGACGCGCAGGCCAAGCAGCTCCGGATGGACTCCCGGGCCGCGGGCTACGCGGTCGGGCTGCTGCGGCCCGGCCCCCTGACCGACGAGAAGAACGTCCTGAAAGGGCGAGAAGAGCTGATTCCGATCTCCGTGCAGGAAATGCTGGAGGAAATCCTCAAAAATTACTGCGAGTTCATCGATTTTCTCTACTTCGGCTGCGTGACGGTGATTGCCGTGTTCCGGGAAGACGGGGACATCATGCCGTTTCTCGACGGGATGAGCGAGGTGTGCAAGGCCGCGCCGAGGGCCCTCGGCATGAAGGCCATGGCCGGCATCGGGGACGTCGTCCCCAACCTGCACGGTCTGCGCGGCTCTTACAGCGGAGCCATGAACGCGCTGGAGTACAGCGCGGTGATGGGCGGCGACCGGGCGGTCTACATCAAAGACATGGAACCGGATTCCTCGGCGCGCATCGAGTTCAGCGCCGAGGACGAGCACGCCGTCTTCCGCGCCGTAAAAATGGCGGACGCGGCCGAAATCGAAAAGCAGGTCGGCGCCGTTTTCGCCCGGTTCGAATCGGTCCTTCTGCCGCTGAGCCGGTACCGCGTGTTTTTTCTCGAGCTGCTCACCTCGCTGCTGAAGCTGATTCATTCCTACGGGCTGGAAGAGGACGATATTTTCGGGAAAGGGTTCCGGTTCACGGACATCCTGGCCCAGTTCCGCTCGCTGGACGAAATCCGGGGCTGGTGCACGGGCGTCTGCAAAAAGATCGGCAGCCGCATCCAGTGCAAGCGGGTCAACGGCACGCGCCTGCTCGCCGAGAACGCCAAGCGCTATGTGCGCGAAAATTATCAGAATCCGGACCTTTCCGTAGAAAGCCTGTGCCTCGACCTGCACGTGAGCCCCGCCTATTTTTCGACCGTCTTCAAACGCGAAACGGGCGAGAGCTTTGTCTCCTACCTGACCGGCGTCCGCCTGAAGAAAGCCGTAGAGCTGCTGAACACAACCGAGGATAAAACGTACGTCATAGCCAAAAAGGTGGGCTATCATGAACCGAATTATTTCAGCTATGTATTCAAGAAAAAATACGGCGTGTCGCCTTCCCGATACCGAAACCCCTGAGGCACGGGCATGAAAAGCCGGCTGCTGCAGGCGGTACGGCGCGGGAAGCTCTTCTTTCGGCAGAGAAGCATCCAATCCACGATTTCCCTTTCTTTCACCGTCGTCATGGTGATTGGGCTGATGCTGGTGGCCGGGTCGCTCTCGCTGCGGTACGTCGATTCCGCCAAGGACATCATCGCGGAGAGCAACACGCGCGTGGTCGACCAGGTCGGCCTGAACCTCGATTCCTACCTGCGCAGCATGATGCGGATTTCCGATTCCGTGTATTACCGCGTGATTAAGAACGTGGACCTGAAAACCGGCAGCCTGAGCGAGCCGATGAGCCTGCTGTACGAAACCAACCGCGACCAGCTCGTGAGCATCGCCGTGTTTTCTTCCGACGGGAAAGTGATTGCCGCGGAGCCGCTGTTCCAGCTCAAGCCGACCGTCAGGGTGCAGAACCAGGACTGGTTTAAAAAAGCGGCGGCCAAAATCGAAAACCTCCATTTCTCCACGCCGCATGTGGAGGACCTGTTCCTCGACCCGGACAACAAATACCACTGGGTCGTTTCCCTCAGCCGCTCGGTCGAGCTGACGGAGGGCGGCTCCATCAAACACGGGGTGCTGCTGGTCGACATGAACTTCAGCGGAATCGAAAGAATCTGCAAGAACACCGACCTCGGCGCCTCCGGCTACGTCTATATCATGGACGGCAGCGGGGAGATCATCTACCACCCGAAGCAGGAGCTGCTCTACTCCCGGCTGGCGAGCGAAAATAACCGGGCGGCCGCCGGCTATGAGGATGGGACCCATCTGGAGACCTTTGAGAACGAGCAGCGCATGATCACCGTCAAGACGGTCGGCTACACCGGGTGGAAAATCGTGGCGGTCAATTCGATTCAGGACGTCACGGCGGCCTACGCGCAGATTCGGCAGTTCACGCTGCTGGTCGCCGGGCTGGCCTCCATCCTTCTGGTCTTCGTCAACCTGTTCCTCTCCCGCCGCATCGCGACCCCCATCAAGGCGCTGGAGCGCTCCGTCAAAAGCATCGAAGACGGCGACCTGGACGAGACGAAAATCGCGGTGGGCGGCTCCTACGAAGTGGAGCACCTCGGGAACGCCATCCGCTCCATGGTGCAGAAGATGCGCGGCCTGATGGCCGACATCGTGCGGGAGCAGGAATCGAAGCGCAAGAGCGAACTGGATGCCCTTCAGGCGCAGATTAACCCTCATTTTCTCTACAACACGCTGGACTCCATCGTCTGGATGACGGAAAAGGGGCAGTACCGGGACGCGGTGGTGATGGTGACCTCCCTCGCGAAGCTGTTCCGCATCAGCCTCAGCAAGGGCAGGAACATCATCCCCGTTTCGGCCGAGCTGGAGCACGTCCGGAATTACCTGATTATCCAGAACTACCGCTACAAAAACAAGTTCCGGTATTCCATCGACGCCCAGCCGGAGGCCCTGCGGTGCGTGACCATCAAGCTGATTGTCCAGCCGCTGGTCGAAAACTCCATCTACCACGGCATGGAGTATATGGACAACGACGGAGAAATCAAAATCAGGGCCTACCTCAAAGGGGACGACCTGTTCATCGACGTGGCGGACAACGGCCCCGGCATCCCCGAGGAGCGGGCCGCCGCCCTGTTCGACGGCTCCACCCCGACCGGCAAGGGCTCCGGCATCGGCCTCAAAAACATCCGGGAAAGGATCCAGCTTTATTTCGGGAAGCAGTACGGCCTTTCCCTGTTCAGCGAACCGGACGTCGGCACCACGGCTCAGATTCACCTGCCGGCCGTGACCATGGAAGAATTTGAAAGGAGGAACCCGCCGCCGAAATGACTGTCAAAAAGAAAGTCTTTCTCGCCCTGGTCCTCGCGCTGCTGGCGGCGGCCGCCGTCCTTGCCGTCGGCAGAAGCGCGGCCGCCCGCTCCGGCGCGAAGGACGGCCCCTACGAAATCTCCGTGCTGTGCCGGGAGCGCAGCGCGGAGAGCCGCGCCGCCGTCAAGGCCGGCATCGACCAGGCTTCCAACGACCTGAACGCGGAGGTCAGCTATATCACCCTGTCGCACGAGGGCGACGACGCCGAGCAGATTTCCCTGCTGGAGCGCGAGGCGGCGAACGGGGCGGACGCCGTCGTGATTGCGCCCGTCCGCTCCGCCAAACTGGGGCAAGCCGTGAAAGAGGCCGCCCAGAAGCTGCCGGTGGTCGCCATCCTTTCCGCCCCGGAAGGGGCGCCGGGGATCCCCACGGTTTCCTGCGACGACTTCCGGCTCGGGCAGAGCCTTGCCGAAAGAGTCCTGAAGGACGGCGTATCGGCGGACCCGAAAATCATCGTCTCGGGCGTCAATCCGAAGTGCGGCGACAGCGAGAACCTTTACCGCGGCGTGCAGGATGTCTTCAAACGGAACAAAATCCCGTTCTCGACCCTGCAGCTCAGGGACGCCCAGGAAGCCGGCGCCGCGGCCAGAAGCCTGCTGCCCGGCCTGAAGAACGAGGTGTGGGTGGAGCTGGACGGCGGCGCGCTGGAGGCCGTCGGGCAGGCGAAAAGGGAACTGCTGAAGACCGGGCAGCCCGCCGACGCGCGGATTTACGGGGCGGGCCGGTCGGACGCCGTCACTTCTCTGCTGGAGGAGCGGGTCATCAGCGCCGTCGGCGTGCGGAACGAGTACAATATCGGCTACCTTGGGATTAAAACGGCGGTGGACGGCATCCGCCGCAAAAAGGGAGAAAACGTACAGGTCAATTTCATCATCGCCGACGGCACCAACCTTTACAGCCCGGAAAACGAAAGGATTCTGTTTCCTTTCGTGAGCTGAGCGGGAGGAAAAAAATGAAAAAGATTCGGAAAGCGCTGGTATGCGTCCTCGCACTGCTGGCGGCGGCGTCCCCCGCCTCCTGCTCCGCAGACACAAAGCAGGAGCCCGTCCAGACCCTGAAGGTCGGCGTCGCGGCCTACCGCAAGGACGACACCTTCATCTCGACCCTGTGCGGCTACCTGGAAAGCGCCGCAAAAAAGCTGGAAAAGCAGAAAAAAGTCAAAATCGCGCTGAATTTCGCGGACGGGCAGTCCAACCAGTCGCTGCAGAACGACCAGGTCGAGCGGTTCCTCGCACGGGATTATTCCGCCGTCTGCGTCAATCTGGTGGACCGGACGGCCGCGGCGTATATTATCGACAAAGCCAAAAAGGCCGGCGTCCCGGTCGTGTTTTTTAACCGGGAGCCGGTCGAAGAAGACCTGCATATCTGGAGCGGGGCCTATTACGTCGGCGCCGACGCCGTCCTTTCCGGAAGGATCCAGGGGCAGATTGTCGCCGAGGCGTACCGCAGGGACCCGGCCCGCGTGGACCGGAACCGCGACGGAAAAATCCAGTACGCGATGCTGGAAGGCGAGCAGGGCCACCAGGATTCCCTCCTCCGCACGGAGTATTCCATCAAGTACCTGACGGAAGCGGGGATCCGCGTGCAAAAGCTCGCCAGCGACACGGCGAACTGGCAGCGCGCACAGGGCACGGCCAAAATGACCCAGTGGCTCCGCGAATACGGCGGCAGGCTCGAAGTGGTCCTCTGCAACAACGACGACATGGCGCTCGGCGCAATCGACGCCATCAAAAGCAGCGGCGAAACCCCGAAGAAGTCCCCGCTCGTCGTGGGGGTCGACGGCACCAAGCCCGGGCTGGAGGCCGTCCGCAGCGGCTCGATGCTCGGCACTGCGCTGAACGACGCCAAGCGGCAGGCCGACGCCATCATGGAGCTGACCTACGCCGTGGGGAACGGCCAGAAGGCGCCGCCCTCCCTGCATTTTCAGCAGGGGAATTCCATCTATATCCCCTACCAGAAAATCACGCGGGAAAACGTCGCGCAGTTCCAGCAGGGCGGCTGACCGGTCTTACCTGCCGGAGGCCGGCGCCGGCGTATGTTCGTCGCAGTACCAGCAGGTCAGTTCGTCCCCGCTGCGGGTGTAGCGGTGCGGCAGATAGGGCTCGCTGTGAGTGATGCAGGCCGGGTTGGAACAGCGGCACGGGTACACGGCAGGCTCCGGCTCCTGCCCCGCCCACGTCTCTCTGTTCTGCAGGATGGTCAGAATCAGCGCCATGCGCGCGTACATTCCATACACCGTCTGGCGGAAATAGGCCGCGCGCGGGTCTTCGTCGACCTCTGTCGCAATTTCGTCCACCCGCGGCAGCGGATGCAGCACGCGCAGGTCCGCTTTGGCGCGGGCCAGTTTCTTTTCGTCCAGAATATACACGCCCTTCTGCCTGCGGTACTGCTCCGGGCTGGAAAAGCGCTCCTGCTGGATGCGCGTCATGTACAGCACGTCCAGCTCCGGGAGGGCCTCCTCCAGCGAGGCGACCTCCTTCCACCGGCAGCCGGCGGCGTCCATCGCGTCCTTCACATACTGCGGCAGGGCGAGCTCCGGCGTGGAAATCAGCACGAACGAGTTGCCCGGAAAGCGAATCATGGCGCGGATCAGGGAATGCACCGTCCGCCCGTAAATCAGGTCGCCGCACAGGCCGATGCAGAGGTGGTCGAGCCTCCCCTTTTCATTATAAAGGGTCACGAGGTCCGTCAGGGTCTGGGTCGGGTGCAGGTGCCCGCCGTCGCCGGCGTTGATGACCGGGGAGCGGGAGTAAAGCGACGCAGCGGCCGCCGCGCCCTCCTTCGGGTGGCGGATTACGACCAGGTCGGCATAGCCGCTGACGACGGTCACGGTGTCCTTCAGGCTCTCTCCCTTTGAGACGGAGGTGTTGCCCGGGTTGTCGAAACCGACCACCTCGCCGCCCAGGCGGAACATCGCCGTCTGAAAAGACATTTTAGTCCGGGTGGAGGGCTCGTAGAACAGGGTCGCCATGATTTTGCCGCGGCAGGATTCCCGGTAGGCCCACGGATTGCTGCGGATGCTGTTGGCAAGACCTATCAGTTCCATGATTTCTTCCACGCTGAGCCGGTCCAAATCGATCATGTGGTGCAGATTCATCTGACTTCGCCTCATATTCAGTTTTTGTACCTTATTGTATCATCCCGGCCTGAAAACCACAAGATGTTCCGCGAATTATGCCCCGCCCTTGACAACCCGAAGCGGCATGAATTACAATAATACATTAGGTTATGAGTCTGAAAGATTGGCAGGTTCTGAAATGAAGGTTGGCTTGGACATCGGTTCCACTACCATAAAATGTGTTGTGATAGATGAAAGCGGCAAGATTCTGTTCCAGTCCTACGAGCGCCACCTGTCGAAAATCACGGAAAAGGTGACGGAGCTTCTGACGAAGGTCCGGCGGGACGTGGTGCGGGGAGAAACGGCCGCGCTGACCGTTTCCGGCTCGGCGGGAATGGGGATTTCCCAAACCTGCCGCCTGCCGTTCGTGCAGGAAGTCTACGCCACGCACATCGCGGTGGGCCGCCTGTTTCCGGGGGCGGACGCCGTGATTGAGCTGGGGGGCGAAGACGCCAAAATCCTGTTCCTTTCCGGCGGGATGGAGGTGCGCATGAACGGCTCCTGCGCCGGCGGCACGGGCGCCTTCATTGACCAGATGGCGACTTTGCTGAACGTCCCGCTGGACGAGATGGACCGCCTCGCCGCAAAGCACGAGAAGATCTACACCATTGCCTCCCGGTGCGGCGTGTTCGCAAAGTCCGACGTGCAGCCCCTGCTGAACCAGGGCGCCCGCAAGACCGACATCTGCGCCAGCATCTTCGCCGCGGTGGCCAACCAGACCATCGCGGGCCTTGCACAGGGCCGCCCCATCGAAGGAAAAGTCCTTTACCTGGGCGGCCCGCTGACTTTTCTGCCGCAGCTGCGCGCAAGCTTCGACCACGCCCTCAAAATCCAGGGCATCTGCCCCGAAAACTCGCTCTATTACGTGGCGCTCGGCGCGGCGTACTGTAGCGCCGAAGAAGTGGACCTCGGCAAGGCGCTGGAAAACGTGCGGAAATACGGCTGCACCGGCAGCTTTCTCTCCATCCCGCCGCTGTTTACCAGCCGGGCGGAATACGACGAATTCCGCCGCAGGCACGCGCAGTGCAAGGCCCCGCGCGGCGACATCGCCTCGTACCGGGGCGGCGCGTTCCTCGGCATCGACGCCGGGTCCACCACCGTAAAGGCCGTGCTCATCGGCAAAAAAGGCGAAATTCTCAGCTCCATCTACCGGAGCAATTCCGGCAACCCCGTCCCCATTTTCCGGGATTATCTGCTGGACCTGTACCGCCGTTACCCCGGCATCTCTATAGAGGGCAGCGCCGTGACCGGCTACGGGGAAGAACTGCTGAAAAACGCGTTCAACGTGGATTTCGGCATTGTAGAGACGGTGGCGCACTTCACCGCCGCCAAGCGCTTCCGCCCGGACGTGGATTTCGTAATCGACATCGGCGGGCAGGACATGAAGTGCTTCAAAATCCGCAACGGGGCGATCGACAACATCTTCCTGAACGAGGCGTGTTCCTCGGGCTGCGGCTCTTTTCTGCAGACCTTCGCCAGCACGCTCGGCTACGGCATCGCGGAGTTCGCCAGGATGGGCCTGTTCGCCAAGCACCCCGTCGACTTGGGGTCGCGCTGCACGGTGTTCATGAACTCGCAGGTCAAGCAGGCGCAGAAGGACGGCGCCACGACGGAGGACATCAGCGCCGGCCTTTCGGTCAGCGTGGTGAAAAACGCCATCTACAAGGTGATCCGCGTGCCGGACGCCAAGGCGCTGGGCAGAAACATCGTGGTGCAGGGCGGCACGTTTCTGAACGACGCCGTGCTGCGCGTGTTTGAGAAAGAGATGGGGGTCGAGGTCACCCGGCCCGACATCGCCGGCCTGATGGGCGCCTACGGCGCGGCGGTCTACGCCATGAAAAAATCCACCGGCAAAAGCGCCATCATCGGGGAAAAAGAGCTGGAGAACTTCAGGCACGAGGTCCGGGTCACCACCTGCGGCATGTGCAGCAACCACTGCCGGCTGACCGTGAACATGTTCGGCGGCAACCGCCGCTTCATCGGCGGCAACCGGTGCGAAAAGCCGGTCACCAAGCGCTCCGGCAAAAGCGAGCTGGACATGTACGCCTACAAGCTGAAGCTGCTCCGCTCGTACCGGCCGAAGGCGGGGCCGCGCGGGAAAATCGGCATCCCCATGGGCCTGAACATGTACGAGCTGCTGCCGTTCTGGCACACGTTCTTCACCAGGCTGGGGTTCGAGGTGGTCGTTTCGCCGCTTTCCACCCGGGAGCTTTACATCCGGGGGCAGAGCACCATCCCCTCCGACACGGTCTGCTTCCCGGCGAAGCTGATGCACGGGCACGTGCAGGCGCTGGTGGACGCCGGAATCCGGACGATTTTTTACCCGTGCATGTCCTACACCCCCAACGAACACCTCGGCGACAACCACTACAACTGCCCCGTGGTCGCCTATTACCCGGAAGTCATCGGCGCCAACATGCGCTGCCTGAAGGACTGCAACTTCATCCACGGCTATGTGGGCCTTCACCGCAGGCACGATTTTCCGCGCAAGATGTGCGCCATCTTACAGAAGAGCTTCCCCGACATCACGCCGGCGCAGGTGCGCGCCGCCGCAAAGGCGGCGTATGCGGAGTATGCCGCCTTTCTGCACAGGAACCGCAGCAAAGGCGACGAGATGATCGCCGAGGCCAGGCGGCGCCACATGCCCATCATCGTCCTGAGCGGGCGCCCGTACCACCTGGACCCGGAAATCAACCACGGCATCGACAAGCTGATTACCGCGCTCGGCGCGGCGGTCATCTCGGAAGACGTGCTCAGCCCCAAGATGCGGCGCTTCCCCACGCACGTGCTGAACCAGTGGACCTATCAGGCCAGGCTGTACGCCGCGGCGAAATACATCTGCGACAAGCCGGACATGAACCTGGTGCAGCTCGTCTCTTTCGGGTGCGGCATCGACGCGATCACCACGGACGAGGTGCGCCGGATTCTGGAAGAGAGCGGAAAAATCTACACCGAAGTGAAAATCGACGAAATCACCAACCTTGGCGCGGTGAAAATCAGGCTGCGCAGCCTGTTTGCCGCATTGGAGAAATGAGGCGGAATTTTCATTGGCAAAGCTGAAATACAACAGGCGGGGGCGCCTTCTGTTTACCCGGGAAATGAAGCGGGAGTACACCATCCTCGCCCCCATGATGGCCCCGATTCATTTCCGGCTGATGATCAACGTGCTCAGGAACTGCGGCTACCATTTCGAGCTGCTTGACACCTCCAGCCCGAACATCGTGCAGGAAGGGCTCAAATACGTCCACAACGACGCCTGCTACCCCGCCCTGCTGGTCATCGGGCAGTTCATCGACGCGCTGCACTCCGGCAAATACGACTTGAACAAGACGGCGCTGGTCATCACGCAGACCGGCGGCGGCTGCCGCGCCTCCAACTATATCCACCTGCTGCGCAAGGCCCTCAAAAGGGCCGGGCTGCAGCAGGTGCCCGTCCTTTCGCTGAACCTGTCGTTTCTGGAGCACAACCCCGGCTTTCACATCACGCTGCCGATGATCCGCAAATGCGTGGCGGCCCTCGTCTACGGCGACGCGCTGATGCTGCTGCGGAACCAGACGGAAGCCTATGAAGTGCACAAAGGGGAAAGCGACCGGCTGGTGAAAAAGTGGACCGGCATCCTCACCGGCCAGTTCAACCAGGGAAAGGGCCTTTCCCTGAAGCAGCAGGACCGGAACCTGCGCAGAATCGTCCGGGACTTCGCCGCGGTCGAAATCGAGCGCAGGCAGAAAGTCAAAGTCGGCGTCGTGGGCGAAATCTACATCAAATACGCGCCGCTCGGGAACAATCATCTGGAGGATTTTCTGCGCACGCAGGACTGCGAGGTCAACGTGCCGGGCCTGATGGACTTCGCCCTGTTCAAGGTGGACAACCGCCTGGACGACATCCGCCTCTACGGCGGCAACCCCCTCAAATACTTCTTTGTGAACCTGCTGATGAGGTACCTGCTGCGCATGCAGGAGACGCTGATTGCGGCCATCCGGACCGAGCCGCGCTTTCATCCGCCCACCGCGTACCCGCATCTCAAGGGCCTGGTCAAGAACGTGATCGGCTACGGCGACAAGATGGGCGAAGGGTGGCTGCTTACGGCGGAGATGCTGGAGCTGACCGAGGCGGGGTACGAAAACATCGTCTGCGTGCAGCCGTTCGGCTGCCTGCCGAACCACATCAGCGGCAAGGGAATGATTCACCGCGTCAAGGCGGCGGACCGGCGCTCCAACATCGTCCCCATCGACTACGACCCGAGCGCGACGAAAGTCAACCAGGAAAACCGCATCAAGCTGATGCTGGCGGTCGCGCGCGAAAACCTGGAGCGCAGCCAGGCGCAGAAGCAGGGAAAGGTCTCCTGATTATTCGTCCAGAAGCAGCTCAATCGGGCAGTGGTCGCTCCCCGTGACGGAAGAGAGGATGCTGCTCTCCCGGATTCTGTCCCGGATGGAATCGGAGACCAGAAAATAATCGATGCGCCACCCCGCGTTGTGCTCGCGCGCGTGGAACATGTAGGACCACCAGGTGTAGGCGCCCGTCTGCCCGGGGTGGAGGAAGCGGAAGCTGTCGGTGAAGCCGGCGGCGAGGAGCCGGGTCATCTTCCGCCGTTCCTGGGGGGTGAAGCCCGCATTCTGCACGTTGGTCTTCGGGTTTTTCAGGTCGATTTCCTCATGCGCGACGTTCATGTCTCCGCAGGCGACGACCGGCTTGACGGCGTCCAGCTTCTGCAGATAGGCGCGGAACGCGTCGTCCCACTGCATCCGGTAGCCGAGGCGCGCGAGGCCCCGCTGGGAGTTGGGCGTATAGACGTTCACCAGGTAAAAATCCGGAAACTCGAGGGTGATGCTGCGCCCTTCGCCCGTATGCTCCGCCGCGCCGATGTCGTAGGCGACGGAAACCGGCTTGAGGCGGGTGAAAACCGCCGTGCCGGAATATCCCTTCTTCTCGGCGGAGTTCCAGTACTGCGCATAGCCGGGAAAGTCGATATCCGCCTGTTCGCGCCGCATCTTCGTCTCCTGGATGCAGAAAACGTCGGCCCCGGACGCGGTGAAAAAGTCCACGAAGCCCTTTCCCATGCAGGCGCGCAGCCCGTTCACGTTCCAAGAAATCAATTTCATTTCAGGCGTCCTCTCCCCTCTTTTTGTCAATTATAGCATACTCCCCGCCCTTTCGGCAAACCGGAGCCGACCCTTCGCGGAGCACCGCAAAAGGCCGGGTTTCAGCCGCCGGAGCGGCCTTTCTCAGAAACAGAGGTGTTGTATATGAAAGATCCGCTGGTCACGATGGAAACCGGGAACGGCTGCGTCAAAATCGAGCTGTACCCCGACACTGCGCCAAACACCGTCCGGAATTTCATCTCGCTCGCGCGCAGGGGCTTCTACGACGGGACCATTTTCCACCGCATTATCCCGAACTTCATGATTCAGGGCGGCGACCCGAAAGGCACCGGAACAGGCGGGTCAGGCGTGACAATAAAGGGAGAGTTCTCTGCAAACGGTGTAAAAAACACTCTTTCCCATAGTAGGGGTGTTATCTCGATGGCAAGATCAGATCCCTTCAATTCGGCAAGCAGTCAGTTCTTTATAATGCATGCGGATGATACGGGGCTTGACGGAAAGTACGCTGCTTTCGGTAAAGTGCTCGAAGGTATGGATGTAGTTGACCGTATAGCCGCAGTAAAAGTAAACAAGAATAATAAGCCGCTTACGGAACAGAGAATGAAGAGGGTTACCCTGCTCAATAATTATACTGCGGGAGAGAGCAGCGAGAATACCTCACAGGAACAGAGTGAAAACGATTCATCTGTTACGGATACTTCGGATTGATAACCGAATAATCCGTTATTGGATAGCGTAATTAATACAGGAATATAAAACAGGAGCTTTTAAACTCCTGTTTTTTGTAATGAGGGTAAGCAGAACTTCCGGATTCTGTCTATTGTACTTCATTTTTATTCCGAAACGTTATTTTTTGAGTAGAGAAAATCGAAAAGAAAAAAACGTAAAAATAAAAAAATATGATAGAAGTTAACGGCATATTAGTTGAAAAAGCAATATTGACAGATTTTTTTCTATGTGATATATCTAAATGTAAAGGTGAATGTTGCACTTTTCCCGGTGAGTTTGGCGCTCCTCTTGAAATATCGGAAGTTCCAATTTTAGACGCACAAGTTAGTATTGTAAAACGTAATCTTTCAGAAAAATCTCTCAAATGGATTGAAGAACGAGGAACTTCAGAACTTCGTTTAAAACGCTATACAACGGTATGTATAGAAAA
>ENA-UOOK01002273-UOOK01002273.1-fermentation-metagenome-genome-assembly--contig:-NODE-2273-length-23945-cov-8.346965_pt1 | contig 23945 bp, 20 predicted proteins | sample MGYA00245777_ERZ724023 | MGnify/ENA primary metagenome ERZ724023 (study PRJEB28704, sample SAMN03018312) | fermentation metagenome | biome: anthropogenic terrestrial biome; feature: soil; material...
AATTTCATCAGAAAGTCACTTTGTGACTTTCTGGGTGATAACCATATTATAATATAAAAAAGAAGGCTTCGCCACTTTTTTCGTCATGAAACTATTAGATTTCCGTTATCGCATGCCGAACTATACAGCTCTTGCAAATGAAGCGTATTTTCCGTTATTGTACAGCTATATCTCTTAAATATAGAAGGTGTGTAAAGTAACTTATCACCCAGAGATATACAGTTTGAATCCATGGGATTGTTTTATTTCCTATACTTTTTCAAAGGATCTGAAAATTTGTTTTTAAAACCGGTTCTCGATACCGGCTTTGTCCTTTTACCAGACCCAAGCATAGCGCCAATTACTCCGGATAATATACCTGTAACAATCATAATTATTGAGTGAGGGCTCAGCATAAAATCTTTGTATACTATACTGCTTAAAAGATACAGTATAAGCATATAAACTAACCCTGCCAACCCTCCCTTTATAATGCCGTCCTTCTCGTTATATAAACCTGCTTTAAAACCAGCTGCAAACAACCCCGACAATGTTGCCAGCAATACGGCATAGGTTGTATATTTTTCCGGAAAGTCAGTGAATGTTAAAACTGCAGCCAATATAAACATAGCCGGAATAGTGATACCAAATGCAGTAATCAAAGCTGTAGCAATTCCATAACCAGACTTCGCAGCACCTGTATGACCTCCTGATTTATCTCGCATAATCTGTCCCCCAAAATAAAACTTTGGTTCAATGTATGCAAAATTAACTGAAAATAGAACAAGATTAGCCCTTTAAAGCACGTGTATCAATTCGTGCTTATATATGTTGAGTTTCTAATTTCAACATTTATAAAACTAATTTTATTTTTCAACTGTAACATCATTACGTCAACCTGAATACACTGTTATTGAAATAATACTCAGGGGGTTAAGAATATGGGAGATGTTAGAGGGCTGTTCGGAGACAATAGTGAAATACTATTCTTCATCATTCTGTTCCTGCTTTTATTCTGCAACACTGGTCGCAAATATGGTTGCTAAGAGCTTGGAATATTAAATCTTTATGTAAAGGAGGGAATGCGTATGTCAGATGGCATTTTCGGCAAGAATAGTGAAATACTGTTTTTCATCCTTATTTTCTTGTTATTGTTCTATGATTGTGGGTATGGCTGCGGCGACAAATGCTAGTTGGAACAAAACATTAGCTTCTGAAAATAGTAATTGACAATAATAATTTAAGATTCGTCATAACCCTAAAAATAAGCGGATTTATCCGCTTATTTTTAGGGTCTTATGATTATTTATCAAAATTCCAAGACCTCCACTTCAAAGTGTATTTTTAGCCCTGCTAAAAAACACGATATAAGTGGGGGTTCCTTGTTAACGGGTCGAGGCTTGTGGTGCGTTCCAGTGGGTACGCACCTTCGTTCTTTCTTCGGTGAAAGTAGAGTCCCCCACCGAAGTCCAATGCGTATTTTACTTCGTAAAAACGCTTGATGTTCAGCTTTAGCTGAACGAGTTCACTATGATGCCAAGCTTTGCTTGGCGCTCTAACGTTTTGCTTACCTATCACCTCTACACTGGATCTGAGTAATCTTTCTTCCTTGGTGGCACTTTACAACAATTATCAACAAGGCATATTTACACCATGAATTCTAATCTGCGTCTATATAGAGCCTTTCGCCCTCTTTGACCATACCAAGCTTTTCTCGTGCTATTTTTTCTATAAACTCGTTCGTATCGGCTTGGTTTGACAGTTCTATAAGCTCTTCCTGGGTTTGCCGCTCCTTTGCTATTTTCTGCTCTAAAGAATTCATTTCATTTTCGATTAGGGAAATTTCATCATGTTGCTTAACATAGGTAACTAAAAAATAAACAATAAGACCTGACATCAAAACTAACATAATTAGATTAATATGCCTTTGCCTTCGCATCTTTACTCCCCTTCCGTTTTTTCCTTTGTAAAATTTCTATAATATTATTATACCACGTTTTCGAAGAAACACATGGTATAATTGCGCATGTGCTCACGTTTTGCTAGCAAAACGTTTCCTGTATAGCCAACCGCAGGTTATCTTTTTCTGCCAGCGGCAGAAAATCTCGCACGCGCATCAATTCCGCCGGAGGCGTATAATATCCTCACCTTTGAGGATATTATACCACAAATTTGATTATTAACAATACTTTTATGATTACACTCTACGCACGATTTATAAAGCCTTACAAAAAAAATTTTTGTATACTGTATACAAAAATGGTTATACTGCATTAATTTTTTGCAGGAATTAAGGTGTTTGTCACTAACCGTCAATATGCAACACAATTCCTGCCGTTTCTTTTTGCTTGGTATAGTGCTTTGTCCGCTGCTTCGATTACTTCAACAGCTGAAGTCATCTCTTTTTTCTTATCGGCAATTCCGACACTTACAGTAACCCTTACCATCCCTGCATTTCTTTTTCTATACTGTTTTACTTTTGGCTTTTTTTTCGGTCTGTTTGAGCTTCTTAAAACCAAAGGGCGCTTTTCAATGCTTATCCGTAAATCATCAAGCTGTTTGGATACATCTCGAGCTGACTTTTTCGGATAAATGATTACAAATTCTTCTCCGCCATATCTAAAAGCTTTTCCTCCCTGAACCTTACTATCTATTGTTGCAGCTATCATTTTTAAAACATCGTCACCAACACTATGTCCATAGGTATCATTAACCTTTTTAAAATGGTCAATATCCAAAATTGCAACAGTGTATTTGCTGCCCAGTCTTAAGCTCTCCTGTTCCATGGCTCTTCTTGAAAGAAGCCCTGTTAGGGTGTCACGGTAAGCAAATGAGTATGATGCTTCAAAAAGGGCGATGATAAAAATTAAAAAAACAGCTGAATAAAAAATAGATAAAATATCCGGATAATCTGTAAAATGCAAAATAACAAAACAACCCATAGCAACGCCTGTAAATGCCATATCCATTATGGTTGATTTTATTAAAAAGCTTATAAGCATAATACACAGACATAGCACAAATAAAAAAACACTTAAGCTTGGTATTCTTTGTATATTGTCCGTACTGCCAAAAATGAACGGAGCTGATTTTAATTTTGCAAGAAAGGGATTTTTGCTGCCGGCATCAACAAGAACAATCAGAACCATGGATATTAAAACTAGACCTTTTATGAGACCATGTTTTGTGGTGATCCCTCTCTCTTCCACAATTGCCAGCAGGATAAAAGCAATAGGCATCACCAGTGATATCCCGTTAATGAAAGCTGACGAATTTAGACGGTTAAAACCGTTAGAAACAACACACATAATAAACAACAGCAGGCATATTGCATAAAAGGTGCGGCTATGTTGAAACCAAACGCTTAATACAAGGGCAAAAAATGCGAGAATAAATGGGAGCGTCAAAAATACTGCACTCAGCTTGTTGTAGGATACTAGTGTTCCCATAGCTAATATCCACGCAAATATCAGTATAAAAAAAGGGAAAACCGCAGCTATGATTTTCTTACCATCTAACCTGAACATAAAGCCTCACATTTTCTCTATCGTCGCCTGAATTCTTTCTCGTTATTATTTTCAGGCATAACGTCGTCATGTCCCTCGTAATACGCTTAGAAAGCCATGCATAAAAATTCTTTACTACGTCTTTTGCGTAAATTCTGCAAAAATGCGTTGCACACAAAATGCGAAACTATACGTGCTTGACATTTCGAGCACAATCTTATAGCTACAAGTGGCAATCCAAAGCTCTGTGATGGTGTATTTATATCCTATAAGCAAAAAATCCGGTTATTATATAGAAACTTACACGTTTATCACCTTAATTATAATATAACGCTACGAACATGACAACCCAAAATCCCCATATGCATCGAATGTAAACTAGGAGACGGTATTCCCCTTCATTTTACATGGCTTGACAGCTAATTCTGACAGTGCTAATATGAGTTCAAAAAGTGGTGTTAACAGGAAGGTGGGTTTTCATGAACATACTTATAATAACGGATCTTGAAGGTATCAGCGGTATTGATTCCGTTGAAATGGTGTCCGATGTAGGAACACCAAAGCACCGGTTTGCATGTGAACGCCTTATGCTGGATCTGAATGCTGCAGTTGAAGGAGCCATAGATGGTGGAGCTGATAATGTTTATGTGGTAGACGGTCATGGTGGTGGAGGAAATTTTATAAGTGAAATGCTGCATCCTAAAGCTATCCAGTTAAAAAGCGCCTTACGGAACGAAAAAATGAAAAACAACAAAATCAATGCAATTATGGTAATTGGCGCCCATGCAATGGCAGGAACGATTAATGGTTTTTATGATCATACCCAGGATTCTAGAGCGTGGTATAATTATACAGTGAATGGAAGGAAATGCGGAGAGTTGGCTCAAACCGCCATATTTGCAGGAGCATTTGACATCCCGTTAATCATGGTCAGTGGTGATGAGGCTGCTTGCGTTGAAGCAAAAGCTTTTGTAAGCGGTGTTGAATGCGCATTAGTGAAATACGGCATTGGAAGAAATAAAGCCAGGCTTGTTGACCTTGATAAATCCCTTGAGGAAATAAAGAACTCCGCTCGTAACAGTATGAAGCTTATCGACAGTATAAAACCTTTCAAACCTTTGCTTCCACTTAACATTGAGCTTACATTATACCGTACGGACATGTGTGATAAAATAGTTGAAAAGTGTGCCAATTGCGAGCGTATTGATGCACGCACAGTAAGAAAAACAGTATCGAAAATTGAAAATTATATGGATCTTCTATTCGTTTAAATTCTAAAACTAACACAGCAGGATTATTGAATGAATTAGGGGTAATGGCTGTAGTACAGCTATAATACTGTTTAAGTAACCAGAATGAAACTAGGGGAATAGTTCTTGAGCAAAACCACAAAAACGCCCTCCTAGTTTTTTTTATGAAAGAACATCATAGCTTCTCTATTAGTTTATTCCTTTTTTACCCTTGACATAAAGCTGTATAATATATATACTGTGTATATATGGAGGATATAAATGGCTGTTAAGTATATTTTTCTTGCTTTATTGTCCCAAAAGCCTATGCATGGATATGAGATGAAGGAATCATTTGAAAAAATGGTCTCTGGCCATTGGCAACTGAATTATGGTCAGGTTTACACAACATTGTCACGGCTTGAGAGAGATAAGCTTGTATGCATGGAAGAAGTCCAGCAAAGTGACCGGCCTGATAAAAAAGTCTATCATATTACTGATGCAGGTTTGGAATACCTTCATAAATGGTTGGATGAAGTTAAGAATTGGAACTTGTATTTTGATGATATTGCTTTTAAGGTAGCTCTTTTTGATATTTTAAGCACAAAAAAAGCTTTGGAAATTTTATCACAACACAGAATCTATATCCTTAAGCTTATTAAAAGCCTTATGGATTTCAAGGAGAAAACAAAAGAAAGCAATGTATATCAGGTTTTAGTTATTGAGCGAAACCTTATTAAGGCTGAAGGAGAAATAAAGTGGATAGATTTATGTCTTGAAAAATTAAAATCCCGTGATTACGAGACTTAGTGGCTAAATCTGTTGCAGATTATTGCATAAATATAAATATAATTTTGTAGAAAATTTACAAGAAAGCACACGTTCTACAATTCGGTTAGTTTTTATGGGTTACGTGTAGATGCTATGTGGTAACCAGTACTCTGCAAAGAGCAATTTGATAATGTTTTCATAATACCTTGTGCTTTGTGCCATTAGCTATGCGAAAGGAATGAAAAAGATGATTGAATTAAGATCCGTTTCAAAAGTATATGGGGAAAAAAATTCAGAAGTACATGCGTTAAAATCGTTTTCTGCTACTTTTCAACATGGTGAGTTTGTTGTAATTATGGGTCCGTCGGGGTGTGGAAAATCAACACTCCTTCATATTGTGGGACTACTAGATAGCTTGACTGAAGGTATGTATTTGCTAAACGGACAAGACACTTCATCGATGAATATAAAGCAGAAAGCAGTGTTAAGAAATGATTTCTTCGGTTTTGTATTTCAATCGTTTAATCTAATAGAAGAAATGACGGCTCTACAAAACGTTTATCTCCCGCTTAAATACAGTAGTATCCCAAAAAATAAGTACAAATCAAAAGGCTATAAGGTAATGGAATCTGTTGGGGTTAAAGACCTTTCAGACAAAATGCCAAATGAGCTATCCGGTGGAGAACAGCAAAGAGTTGCCATTGCAAGAGCCTTGGTAAATAATCCCGATGTTATACTTGCAGATGAACCAACCGGCAATCTTGACAGCACCACAGGGCAGGAAATTGTAAAGCTACTAAAAGAATTATGTAAAAAAGAGAAAAAGACTGTAATTGTTGTTACACACGATCCACGGGTTGCAGCATTTGCAGATCACATTATTCAGATGTGCGACGGAAGAATTTTAGAAACCACTAAACTGGAAGATACATGCGATAACATAAGCGATATATTGGGTTTTTCCGGAGAGGTGATATAACTATGAGGTATTTTTATAATAAACTTTTTGTGTTTGGGATTGCTTTGGGCGTAATGGCAGTTGTATTGGTCATTGGGATAGGTCAAGCTCAATTTGAGCAAGAAAAAATAAAAAACGCAGCAATGAAAACATATATGAATTTTTACAAAATATACATGCCATATAATAGTAAAGACAGCTTAGGATTCATAGGAATGTCACATGAGCAAGCAAAAAAAATAAAAAACGAAACCGTAGATTTGGCAAAAACAAGCGTTTTATCTGAGATTCGCCTTTTTGCTGATATAAGCCATGGAACGGAGATTCTTGATGCTAAGCTGATTATGGTGGATGGGGAATTTATTGAGATAGGCCTTATTGATATGGTTAGTGGACGGTTTATTACAAGTGAGGATGACTTAAATAAATCAAATGTGTGTGTTATAACTGAAAGCCTTTTTGAATATTTAGGCGGTGGCGATAATATCGATGTTATGGTTGGCGAAAGCGAATTCCGGGTTATAGGTACATTTAAGCCTTCAATGTCTTTAGCTAGCACCGATCAGTATATGGGTATAGACTTGGATCGTGCCATTTTCATCCCTGTAGCTTCTGCTTTTAAATACTTATTCAAAGAGGAGGAGCCGTTGGGAAGAATGATAATGATGCTTGCTGCAAAGGTGCCTGACGAAGCTGCTTTTATGAAAATTAAGCAGCTTCTACCTCGAATCCAAATAGAAAACAAAGACTCCGCAAAGTTAACCATTGTTTCCGGAGCACACGAAATTGAAGGATTCTATTCAGAGCAAATTCAAATGTACCTCGCTATCTTTACTGTATCATTGTTGGTTCTATTAGCTGCAGGAATGAATATCATCCAGGTAGCATCCGCAAGTGTTATGGATAATAAAAAGCAAATAGGCATAAAAATTGCTCTTGGTGCTACACGCAAGGATATCATGCTTGAAATATCAAAAGATATTATTTGGTGCTGTCTTAAGGGTGGCTTTATAGGGGTTGCTCTTTCAGGCCTTATCCATTTTGCACTGAATCGATATTTGGGGCAGTATTATGCTACATTTAATTTGCTTACAGCACTAGTCGGAGTATCACTTTCTTTTGTAGTAGGATTGGTTACATCATTGGTTCCGGCAAAAAAAGCAGTAGGCTTTGAACCAACTCAACTCTTAAGGCAGGAGGGTTAAAAATGACCGGATTTGTAATAGGAGGAAAGAAAACAAATACATACAACATATTTATTCTTGTTGAAATATTTATTATTGCTGTCATTCTTGTATTCAGCACTTCGGTTATAGGGTATTTTTTAATGAAATATAAAGATTCAGGCGACCTTTTTGCTGCAAGTCTTATAGGTTCTTTTGCATTATTTGTAATGGTTGTTTGCGGCATAGGATTAATGGGGACTCAGCTAATTTGGGTTATCGGGAAAAAGAAAGAAATTGGACTTCTCATGTCTTTCGGAGCAAAGAAAAGAAATATAGCAAGCATGGTTTTTTTCAATTCAATGAAAAAAGCAATCGCGCCCGGCGTTTTGGGGATAATAGCAGGATGCCTTATAACACCTGTCATTTCAGAGATGCTTTACCTACCCGGCAATCCCAGCGTTATAGCGGTAATATCGGCTTTTATATTACTTATTGTATTCACCATGACCGCAACATTATACCCAGCTCTCAAAGCAGCATCAATAACGCCTATTGAAGCTTTGAAAGGAACGCGTGATATAAATAGCATTAAGAGCCATAAAGACAAAAAAAGATGGACAACAACCGCTTTTTATATAATACTCACACTTATATTTGCAACTTGTGTTTGTTTTGACTATCACTTTAAAAAAGAAATGGAAACCGACATAATAAACACATCCGGTCCTCCGCCTGCCATAGGAACTAAAGTTCCTTACTTTGAGGTGCTGGGGCAGGATAATGTCATACTGTTAAATGAACATTTTTCAGGAAGTAAGAATCTGTTAGTCTTATGGGATGTGAATTGCCCCTTCAGTATAGATTTACTTGAAAACTTATCCGATCTCAAAAGAGACTTGGCTGATTCAGGCATACATGTTAAACCAATACTGTTACATGATAATAATCAAAGTGAGGACGCAGACGCACAAAATCTCTTGCAGGGAAAAGGTATTGATTTTCCGGTTCTTCGGGATAATGGCAAAAGCGTTAAATGGGCGTTTAATGCTAGTCTAAGACCTGCAATGTACCTTGTAGATGAAGATGGAATAATTGTATACAGACAGATGGGGTATAATGAAAAAGTTATTAACATGCTCAAAACTCTAGTGAGTCAAGAGAACTAGGTTAAACCAAAGGGATGGTTTCTTAAGAATCGTCATTGTCACGATTGTTTTTTAGGTTAAGTAGGGAGCCTCTGATAATATAATCATTTCCATATTTCTCCCGAATTTTATCAATGCTTTGATTAAGCTTTGTTTTGTCTTCTTGGATTTCTCCTTTAGGATCAAACATGCTAAACTGCTCCACGGGGTTCTTCTGTAATTGTGATGTGGCAACACCTATTAAGCGTATTGGTTCTCTTTTCCATACCTTATCAAAAAGCTCCGCTGCTGTGGAGAAAATTATATTTGTATCCTGGGTTGCATTGTCTATCTTTTTTTGTTTTGAATATGACTCAAAGTTACTATTTTTTATATTAACAGATATAACCCTCGCATACATCCCGGCTTTTCTAAGACGCATACCCACGGTTTCGCTGAGGGACAGAATAAAGAGCCTGGCTGTTTCCTTATCTGTAATATCAAAGCCTGTAGTGGTTTCATTACTTATATCTTTTTGGTCTGCTTCCTTTGATTGCACCGTAGAATCGTCTATTCCATTGGCATATTCCCATATCATTTGCCCATATTTTTTAAACAGCTGCTCTAAAACCTCAGGCTTTGTATTAGCAAGATCACCTATGGTTTTGATACTCATACGCTCAAATTTAGCTGCTGCAGCTTTACCGACCATAAAAAGTTCCCGCACCGGAAGTGGCCACATTTTATCCCTTATTTCGTTTGGAAACAGTGTATGCACCATATCCGGCTTTTTAAAGTCCGAAGCCATTTTTGCAAGAATTTTGTTTTCAGAAATACCTATGTTTACTGTAAAACCCAGTTCATTATGAATTCTGTCTTTCATTTCATACGCAAGGCTCATGTAGTCATCTCCATATAAGAGCTTTAATTTCGAAATATCAATAAAACATTCATCAATACTGAATTTCTCAAGATCAGGTGTGTAAGAAAGTAAAAGGTCGGTCATAGCCCTTGATTGTTTGGTGTAAACAGCGTGACTTGGTGGAACAATTGTTAAATTTGGGCACTTTTTTAGCGCTTGAAAAACAGGTTCTCCTGTAATAATACCGAATTTTTTAGCCGGAACAGATTTAGCCAGAACGATACCATGCCTTTTGGCTGGATCACCTCCAACTATAGATGGAATGGTGCGCAGGTCGATATTGCTGCCTTTATTTAGCTGCTCAATCGCTTCCCAGCTTAAATATGCAGAATTCACATCAATATGAAAAATGATTCTCTTACACATGTTCATATAAACCTTCTAATTTGTGGAAGCATATTCAACCAGCCTCGCTCTACACGGATTATATATTATGATTGTTTCCCAGAAAGTTGTAGCGCGCTTCAACCTGGTGCAATCACAATATCATTATCCACGCCCCAACCTACGTTGCTGAAGCTTCTTCCATATATGTCGGCATATATTACATAATGAAGGTTCAATTCCAAGGCAATCAACCAAAAGCTCTTTATCAACCATATCAAGAGCAAGTTCGATATTACCGTCTGTGCGAACGATGGTGTCAACACGTTCAAGAAGGCTGGTTCTAAACACAGGGTCAATCCCTTCTACCTTTGGTAATACAATGCTTCCCATTTCACCTGGTAAAATTTCCAGCACTCCACCGCCATAACTACGACCACATATTTCAGTGAAAGCAAAAGAAATACTGTTATAATATGAAAGCAATACATTTTCGGCATCGACGCCTTCGTTGAACTTCATCCTATGCATAGTATCGGTGGATACAGCCCTACATTTATTGAGTACAAACTTCGGGTAAAGATTGTTCCGCCTCAGAAAGAAAGCGTCTGGTATCCAAATCGAAGGAACGCTATACCATCTATCACGAATGGAACATTTATAACCTTTGTGTTTCTCGGCATTTTCACCTTTTTTGATATATTTCTTATGTAATTCTGGATAATCTTCAAAAGGGATTTCGGGAAAGCTTATAAGCATCGCTTTTTTGTTCGCCATGACGTTAGCTTGCCAATCGGATTCAGTGAAATAAATTCCGTGTGCATGCGAACTTCTGCCTATCAATGGCAATGTAACAGATTGAAGATCAAATAAATCTTCGGTCTTCTTATTTATGGAGAAATAATCATTATTACCTGTAGTAATACCGACATTTATTAGACCATAATCAGAAAATTTAACGAATCGGTTATCAGCGCGAATATTCTGAATGGATTTAATTTCGTCGACTGACAAAAAATACTTGGTCCATTTTTCCTTTACATGATGCAATTTTTGATATCCATTTCTATGCAAGTCCAGTGTGTCAAAACCACGCAAGTCATTCATTTCTACAATACGAATACCATTTTCTTCGCCACCCTTTTCACCTATAAACACGAGAACTTCCTGCTCAATTTCCGGAAAAACAAGTTTCTCAAAAGTTATGAGAGTTATATGTGAAAGCTGATTGGAAAGGAACAGGCGTAAATCCTCAGCATAGGCTACTTGAAGAATCTCCGCTGGTATAACAAAAGCAATCTTCCCGTTATCCGCCAGCATTTGAACGCACGCTACTAGAAAGCAAACCCAGGCATTGATAAGCTTGTTGGATTTCATACCATGATCTCTCAATATCTGAGACTGTATATCACGCTGATTTTCAGTCAGATACTGATAGCGTATGTACGGAGGATTTCCTAATATCAAATCATATTTTTCTCGACCATAACAACGCTTATAAAAATCGAAAAAATCTTCATGAAGAATTGTTATAGATTTGCTAGCGGCATAACGTTTTTTTACCTTTTCAGCTTCTGCAGCTTCGATTTCTATCGCAGTAAGTTCTTTGATTTTATGCAACAATCCATTTTCCGCTAGACTGTCAAGAAAGACCCCATCACCACAACTCGGTTCTAATACTTTGGATATGTTTTCGGAGACAAAAAGCCTCACCATCGCATTAGCAAGTTGCAATGGAGTGTAGTATGCACCTCTTAACTTTTGCTCAGTGCTATCCTTTTTTAGTCGCATTAATTCTTACCTCTCTTTAGAACTCAAGCATGTATACTCTAGCAATCGCTGCTTCAATTTCAGTAATAAGATTATCCTTTTTTCTTTGCAAAACACTTTTTATGCTTTTTGATTTGTGTGATCTTAATGTTTCATTTATTCCGTAGATTTCACGTGTTGCTGTAACTACATAATCATAAATATACTTTTGTGCAGGCACATTAAAATCAAGTTCGACAAAAGGAAGTGTTGAAAGTACAAATGTTCCTCTTGCAATGAAACCACCTTCAAAATCGCTACCAACAATTTGAAGGATACGCTCAGTGTACGGATTAGACAGCCATGCTTGTATATATTCTAATGCATACGGACTATTCTCTTTATGCTTTACTGCACAGTACCCCGCAGTACCACCTGAAGCAATCAACATATCCTGAGAGTCAAAAGCATACATCGGGCTTTTGCTCAGCACACCAACTATAAGTTTAGGAGTATTTATGAAAGCTGTTAACGCTTGTGTCCTTCCATACTGATACCATGTATCTGGAGTAGCATTAGGAACATCTCTTGTGCCTGAGTTAGAAACACACTTCGGTACTAATCGATCATAGTGATCTTGCAAATACTTATATGTACCTGAAAAACGTTCTTTCATGACACCAATTGGGATAAGGTGACCATTTTGATCATATGGAAAAATAATAAGTTTATCTGTTCTAAGAATACTATATGAATTCAAACCCTTTTCAATTTGCTTAGTTGGTTTGAAATAAGGCTTTAGTATAGCCTTTTCTATGCTATACTCTTTGCCTTCTTTCTCAATCTGAAATATTTCTGCTGTTTCTCCACAAATTTTATCCGAAGAAAACCAATAGACAGGATTTGGTCTTTCTGCACTAGTTTGAATACCGTTATATATTTCAACATGTTTTGTAAGCGGAACAGAAACTTCATCCAGCTTTTTGAGCAATGATAAAAACTTAAAATCTGTTGTTAATCGCCAAGGCAATTTGTTCAGTGTCGCAGTGTTAAGAGAAATCGTACTGACTTCTTCACCTGCCCAAAGTGCGTTAGCTGAATCGACACTAGAATATAGGAACTCCGCTTGTTCACTCTTCTGCATTAAAATTATCGAACTGTATATGGTTTTATCTTCAAATAACTGAGTATCACCAAAGTCATCAAGACTAACCAGATATTTCTGGTTCGCAATCAACTGTCGGAGTTTTTCTCCTGCTCCTACTTTGAAGAACTTATTTGGTACAATATAGCTGATGTAGCCTTTGCTTTTGACCTTTTGTATTGCTCGTTCAAGAAAAATGAAATACTTATCAAATTGCTTGTATGAAGAAGTATACCTCTTTTTATATATTTCAATTTCCACAGGGGGAAGAAGGGTATGCATTCCTTCTGTGCTCACATAGGGTGGGTTCCCAATAATTGCATCGAACAATCCCTCAAGGTTCATTTCATTCCAATTGAATGGTACTAAATCCACAAGCTGTTCTCCCGGAACATGAAGATTACGCAATTCTTCATCGCTAACTAGCGAATTCCCGTGAAAAATATTATAGCTTAAATCCGGTAGTATAGGCATGGTGTTAGCAACAGATGGTGCAGTTTCATCTTCAATGAGTTTGATAAGAAGTGAAAACTTTGCTACTTCAACAGCATGGATATCAATATCAATACCATATATGCAGGAGCAGAGTAATTCTTTCTTTTCTTCTAATGGCAGCTTATACCGTCCATGTCCGATCTCAATCAAATGTGAGACATCATTTTTTAAATACCAATTAACGCAGTATGTTTGCAAATACTCAAACACTTCCTCAAGGTATACACCCGATCCGCAGGCAATATCCGCAATTCGGATGGAAAACAACTCATTTGGGGTTTTATCGGCACATAAAAGAGACATCATTTTCTCAACCATATATTTTACAATTTCTGTTGGTGTGGTAACGACAGAACGATTAACGCAATCCTTTTTTCTACCTAATCCAATTGAACCATCATCAAGAATAATTAATTGCTCGGTTAAAAACACCTCATAAATCTTACCAAGCATGTTAGGCTCAATAATATTAAATAAATAAGGGCTTTGTGGATAATATAAACCCTTTATCATATCTATTATAACTTCGCTGTTCAAGTCAAAAACAATGGATTCTCCAGAAAACATTCCCGAATTATATCTTCTGTCGGCAGCACGAAACAATTCTTCAAGTTTTATTTGCATCTGTTCCAGATCATCTATGGTGTCATGTAATTTATGATAGAGTGGGAGATTCTTATCTTCACAAATACGCAAAAAAACAATCTGATTGATAAATTCTTGAACAACATCATTCAACACATCCAGCGAGTGATATTTTTCATATTTAGAATACAACTCATTGCTTAATGACACACGCCATTGGTTTATCTGCGAGAGAAACAAATCGTCAACCTGTTGCTTTTGATTCCCGGTTCCTGGAAAATGTTTATTAAAATATTTATCGAAAGCACCAGAGTATATAGAATCTCTTGATATAAGTGAAAAAATCTCATCAAATTTAGTAATATACTCTGAATAGTGATATGTCCGATATCGGGCAAATGAATAATTATCGCCTTCCTTGGGAACGCAGGTAGTATCAAAAATAATCAGATACTCAAAGTTTGTTAATATTACTATTTTGTGATTTGCGTTCCAACCATATTTTCTTGCCTGTAACGCTGAATCTGAGGAGCGGGAAATATCAACAGAAGGTTTCTTTGCTTCTACAAAAAATCTAGTGACCCCACGCAAAGTGAGGGAATAATCCGGTCTATCTGATCGTGTTGAATAATTTTCTGTAATGACCTCACGATATTGTGGTGCTAATCCCTTAGTATTCGCTACATCCCAACCAAGTAATGCTAGCAAGGGGTCGATATATTCAATACGACATGACTGCTCATTATAAGCATTTTTATTATCCTTGTAATGAAAAAGGTTAGCTTCAAAACGATTTACGAGCACCTGCAATTTATTAATATCATGCATAATCATTACCTATCTTTCGTTTGTCACTTGTCGGTTTTTCAGCGTTCTCTGGGATAATCCAAATACGGCTCATACGTGTTGCACCTTCAATACGGTTTCCTTTACAAAGAATCTGAACTTGTCTCGGAGTAATTCCCCATTTCTTAGCAGCTTCTTGAACCGTAATATAGCCATTCATACACAACACCTCGATAAATTTACTTAAAATAAACTATATATAGTATATTCGTTTAAACGAAATCAGTCAAACATATTCTCATGTTATATATATTGCTTTACCTGCCAACTCATGGAGTCTACCAACTCAGAAGCTTTGCTCATTATGCGCTTCGGCTGCCTAGCGAAAAACTCAAGGGTAGGCTCTCCCTTCTTGATGTTCCATATACCCGCAATGCGCCCGTTCACAGCGATTGTCGGTAAGCAAATGCCCGATTTCATGATGACTTTGCTCTTGTATTCGAGCGGCATGACCGCACTCCGATCAGTATAGGACACTATCAACGGGTCAAACCCCGAAAGCAGCGTGATTTCAGGTATATCTGCCATATTACCGGTGTCAGCATAATAGTAGTATATTTTATTGTTAAGCTCAAAGTGACATAGGTCATCGAGAGATAGTGTAGTAAGCCTTTTAGCATCGTCCTTCCAAAGTCCCAAAAACCAAGCTGCATCAGCGAGTGTTGCAGGACCGTAGACTTCAAAATAGCGGCGGAGCAAAATGGGCAGCATTTCGTCTTTTGTTTGCGTTGGTTCCGCGCTAATTAGGTCAAAATCACGGCTGGTCATGTCCCGGAACGCCACAAGCCCTCTCTGCGCCAAGCCCACAAACACACCACCCCACGGACTAAAGGCTCTGTCGATAAACTGATCATCATACTGCCCCGCAAATAATCGCCGAAATTCAGCGCGGGAGAACACACCGTCCTCCATATAGCGTATTACCTCAATTTCAAAATCGCTCAGGGGGTCATTGCGGGTATGCAGTGTCAGTAAGTCTGGTAAATCCTCATAGACCACCCCGTGTAACGCATGGTGAACCCACGTTTTCGTCAGAACCGTTTTCCAACCCTGCAAATCCGCACCGCGAATGAGTGCAGAGAATACCACGTTGCGGTGAAACCAGCAATGTAAACCGAGCAGCTCATGCGCCAGCTTCATAAGGTCGCCGCACAGGCGTGATAAATACAGCCCATGCATACGGCGGCGGATAATTTCATCTTCGGTCATAAGGTCTCCTTTACTTGCGCTTGTAATCAATATCACTACCCGAACTTATGTTCCCATTGTACCACAACTAACATTGCATTACAACATTTAACAAGCTATAGTCATTTTAATATTTAATTGACTAAGGAGATGAGAAAGTTTTTGTAATACAGCAAAGGCAGACAGCTAAATTTGCTGTCTGCCTTTGCCGAACTACCCATGGTTCACTTTATGTCCTTATTAACATGGACATAAACCTACCCTCTTTTTTGTAGAATTGTTCTGCGAACTATTTTTTGCCATGCTTGCCGCATTTATCATCTTCCTCTTCTGATTCAACAGGGAAATCGAATATCTGGGGCGGGAAAAATTGATCAAATGGGAAATCAATTGTCTCAAATAGTTCACATGGGTTCTCGTCGGTAGATGCAATGCATTCCTGAGTCGGGAAGCAGAAGTTAAATGCAGGAATCAGCAGCTGAACAAGTCGTGTTAGTTTTATAATTGAGAAAATCCCAATTGTAACGACAACACGTTTGGTCGGCGCACCAGGTCTGCCTTCAACGAAACCGTCAAACTCTTCATTTTCTCCGAGGCTGCAAGGATTTACATGATGGCAGCGTATGCGTTTAATTCTGGCATTTAGTACCAAAGGTTCTGCTACTTCTACCGTTACATTTGGCTTGTTATCTTGCTGCATTAATGCACCACAGCCATCTCCATCCGTATTAGGGCTGCAGCATTCAGCATCAGTGGCGCTGAAGATCTTGACTTGGCCTTCTGAACCAAACAGGATAACTGTCTTGCTAAACCATACAAATCCAACCTTCGGATCAGAGCTAACAAGCTGACCAAACTGATCACGGTAGCAGAATTCAACCTTAACTTTTATCTTATACCGTACATTAACAGTAAAGAATCCCCTCTTAAAAGGAACTTCATCAAGGTCGGATAAAACCTTTACCACTTCAGCATCTTTTACTTTAACCTTAACCGCTTTGTCAATTAAGCATTGTACATCTTCAATAAAATCCACAACTGCATCTTCTACACAATCTTTATCCCTGCAATGATCGTATACTTTATCTACCTGCACACAAACAGCTTCTCTCAGCTTGCAAATATCCTCACCATCAATGAGGCCTGCAACAACCTGATCTTTTCTTCTCATATACAACATTCCCCCAAAGTCAAAAGTATCTCAATTTCATAATATGATTGTGGGCAAAAATGGTGAATAAAGAGCATTGCTTTTATTAATTTATTTTCCTTTATATCAAACTCTCTGTAATCATATTTCCCGGGATTTTCTCATAGTATGGTTGTAGCTTAGAAAGAGTACCGGGGTTTTAAATATAATAAAACAGGACAAGGTTTTCCGGTGGAGGGATATAATGTATAATCCTGAACAAAAGCAAATAATTTTAAAAAATAGTTTTGGGGTGTCTTACCATGTATTTTATGAATCCGGTCGTGGTTTGTGCCTTAGAATGCTTAGCGACAGCTACGTTTGGTCAAGAGGTTTTGTTCTTGCCCCACAGGCAGTAAATGATTTTTCTGTTACTTTGGATAAGGATGATTTTTTTCATTTTGTTTTCCAGTCAACGGATGGAAGCATCATGTACGGGCATGGTAGACATGGGCAGATTGAAATAAAACATATACTAAGCAGTAAGGATACAACACCTTGGCAAAAGCATGTATCTCTATTGATTTCAGGGGATACGGTTCTTGTTTTTTACAAGATCCGTTACAGTGGTCGTCATTTAATTTCAATGCAGAGCATAAAAAGCAATGTCATTTCAAAACCCGTAGCCATTGACTATACAGATGGTTCCGATTCAAGCTATATTGTATTATTGGACAATGATGAAAAATGTCATCTTTTCTATACAACCTCCGGAAGCTCAAGGATGCATCTTATATATAGGCAAATGAAGGATGACTACAGTATTTTTAATGCTCCAAAGACAATATACAGTTCGGATGGGGACATTCTTTTTCCATCTGCTATTTCTGACTCTGAAAATCAAATACATCTTCTGTTCCAGGCACACCTTGATACTGCATATGAAATTCTATACAAAAATATTTCATCAATTAAAACGGTACAAACCCTTTACAAAAGCCAGACTCCATCCGGATATACCGGACTTATATATAAATCTGACTTGTTATATTCATACAGAGTTAGCGGTTCTGATATAATGCGTCGCCTTTCACGTGATGGAGGTAAAAGCTGGTCAGACGAGCTTCCTATGCAATTTAAAAGCGGGGGACAATTAACCTGTTTTACTTATAGTACTAATTTAAAAAAGGAACGCAAAACCTTTTATGCAAGTGAGGTGCCGGGCGACTTTTCTCACGGTTACCGGTTGGCTTTGTTAAATGACGAAACGCCGGAAGTCACGGATACTCCAAGTCATAGAAATAAAACTGCCACCGTATTAGATAACTTTCAACCAAACGAATATATAGCAAAAGACAAAAAAAAATTAATTCCGAACGCTGAAAATTTTGAAAACAAAACTGATGACCCGTTTACTAAAAAAATCGAAAATAGAATACTTCAGCTTCAAAACATAACGGAAAACATGCAGAGAGATCTAACAAAGCAATGGCTGCTTTTCAGGGACTTTGAAAAAAAGCTTGATAAAATAAGCAGCTCATGCCGGGATTATCCAGCAAGTTATCAAAACGAGAACGAATTTAAATCTGAGTCAGAGCGTGAACTAGATCCTTCACCCGAGCCTGAGCGTAAGCCTAAGCTGAAGTCTGAAAACGAATTCGGTTATGCGTCTGAGCCTGATTTTGAACCTGATTTTGAGTATGAGTCCAGATATGATTCCGATTTTGAGAATGAATCTAAATATGATTCTGAGTATGAACCCGAGTATAAGTCCGAGTATAAATCTAAATATAAATCTGAGACTAGCATGGTCGTAGATGACGATTTTTATGAGCATTCAGATGGGCTCAGATAAAGCTTTTAGATGAGCTTTCGAATTTATAATGACGCTTATGAAAAAGCTATGGTGGTTTTAGCCTTTTACTTGCTGCTTGATGGATTCACAAGCTCACGCCATGCAAAGTCACCACGCTGTAGACCGTTAATAAGAATTTCAGCAGTAGCAAGATTGGTTGCGAAAGGAATATTATGCTGATCACAATATGCCCGAATAGTATTAAAACCTTCGAGCTTGTGTTCATCCTTTGTGGGAGACAAAAAGAAGATAACCAAATCCATTTCGTTGTAGGCAACCCTTGCTGCAATCTGCTCTTCACCTAGATGCCCATACTCAAGACAGTTTACCTCGAGACCAGTGGCTTCAGAAAGCAGTGAGCCTGTTCCCGAGGTCGCAAACAAGATATGATCCTTCAAAATGTACTTATAAGCGATACAAAATGCCTCCATTAATTCTTTTTTATTATCGTGTGCAATAAACGCAATATTCATATCTTAACCCAACGGGATAAGTTACATCCTCGTTACCTTCCGGAGTTTTTTACGCTTTTTATGGGGATATTGGCTATCAACGCAGGAACAACACCTTTACCCTCTTCGCTTTGTGTTTTTGTAAGTTGAATGTCAAGAGCTTCTTCGTCAATCTCCATATAATTACGTATAACCTTTATTATTTCCCCTTTAACCATCTCGAGAAACTGAGGGGAAACATTAGCCCTATCATGGATAAGAACTAATTTTAACCGTTCCTTCGCCACATCCTTTGACGAGCGTTTCCGGCCTAGTCTGCTAAACAGCTCAAACATATATACTCCCTCCCTAAGCCGATTTAAAACCAAGCATCTTTTTAACCTTAGTAAAGAACTTATCTTGAGTGGATAAATCGATTAGCGGTATTTCCTCTCCTAAAATTCTCTTTGTAATATTTCTATAGGCTTGTCCTGCTAAGGATTTTCCTTCAGCCACCGCAGGTTCTCCGCGGTTTGTTGATATAATAATATTTTCATCATCAGGAACGACACCTATTATTTGAATTGCAAGAATATCAATTATGTCGTCAATAGACATCATGTCGCCTTTTTTGACCATATCCTGCCTTACACGATTTACAACTAAAAGTGGATTCCTAATTTCCTTAGCTTCCAGAATTCCGATAACTCTATCGGCATCTCTGACTGCAGAAACCTCAGGGGTTGTGATAACAATCGCTTTGTCGGCACCTGCAATTGCGTTTTTAAAGCCCTGTTCTATACCTGCGGGGCAATCTACAATTATGTAATCAAACTCTTCACGAAGTTCGTCACACAGCTTCATCATTTGCTCAGGAGTTACAGCATTTTTATCCCTTGTTTGTGCAGCAGGAAGCAAGTATAGACCCTCGAATTTTTTATCTTTTATTAATGCTTGCTTTAAACGGCAGGTACCCTCAACTACGTTAACCAGATCGAAAACAATTCTGTTTTCAAGACCCATCACCAAGTCAAGATTTCTAAGACCTATATCCGCATCTATGAGCACAACTTTTTTCTTTTCTAAAGACAACCCTGTGCCAAGATTTGCAGTTGTTGTTGTTTTGCCCACGCCTCCCTTACCGGAAGTGATGACTATAACCTCACCCATATCCAATCCTCCGCCTTATATAGAACCAATTTTCTTTTGCTTTTTATCATATAAATTGAGAAAGAAGTTAATTATGTTTGAAAATATTTGTCAACTGTTACTTTTTCAATTTATATTGCACATGTACCTGTTTAGGGCTATGCCAAAACAAATGGCATATGCATAATTTGTGTTTAAATATGTTGAATTACTAATTCAACATATTATGAAAAATCCCGTGTCTCATAACCTATAGCCCATTAACAGCCTATTAAAACTATATCGGTTTTTGTATTGCTTGTCAATAAAACAGGCAAACAGATTTAAATTTAATCATGCGCTCAGGGATGAATTCCCAACGGTTCTACGTATATGATATCATCCTTTATCATTGCTACCTCCGGCTGTAGACTGGTTTCTCCCGATGTATCCGGGCACCTTGTAATTATATCACCTATTCTAAGCTGAGTTGGGCAAAGCTTTAAAGCAGCAACAATTGCTTCTCTGTTTCCGTCGGCACCGGCATGAACCATTCCGCGCAAAACGCCCATTACCACAACATTTCCCGATGCTACAATTTCGCTACCCGGGTTTGCATCCCCTAACACAACAACATTTCCCTCAAACATCACTCTGACACCGCTTCGGATAGTACCTCTAACAAACTTGCAAGGCCCCTCATCCAGCTCCTTAAAAAATATCTTTCTAAGCGGCATACCTGACAGCTTGGCTTGTTTTTTTCTTTCAACGACCTTGGAGTTCTCTTCATGCCTTATGCTCTCAATGATAACTCCGCTATTTTCTGTCATTACCTTAGCCAGCATCTCTTCTTCGTCTTTTGATAAAATCTTACCGCGGTATACAATTTTTAGCTTTGCACCACGGAAAAACTTTTCCGCTGCTCTTACCTTTTCAGACATCTGGATTATAACCTGATCATAATGCATATCCACCGGTATTATGATAATCAAAGCCTCAGAAGTTCCTTTAAATGCAATTCCTTTTTCCTCTTTGTCCATTTTTTTAACCTCACAGTTTGATAATAATTGTTCCTTGTATGCTTGCTACATAAAGCTTAAAAAAGGGAGGCTTCGCCACTTCTCTTAAGCTATTAGTTTGATTGTTCCTGAATGTTAAAATACGCCATCAACACGTCTCTTGCAATCGGTGCAGACCATGCTCCCGAAACACCCTTTTCTACCACAACAGCAACTGCTATCTCCGGATCATCTGCCGGGGCATAGCACACAAACAAAGCATTTGAAGATGATGTTGCTTCCAAGCCTGTTTCCGCAGTTCCGGTTTTACCTGCAACCTCACCAATAATAGAGCGGAAATCCTTAAATATGTCTACCGCAGTTCCATCCTGAGAATTCGCAACTGCAACCATTCCTTTCTGGACTGCTTTAATAGTGGATTCTTTTGCTGATGATTGCTGATATTCAATTTCGGTTAGATAAACTTCCCCAGATGCATCCACTCGTTTTCTTACCAAATGGGGGCGGTATATTTTTCCTCCATTTCCTATTGTTGATACATAATTTACAAGCTGAATAGGCGTAAATGCGTTGTATAACTGACCTATGGATGCATTACAGGTGTCTGCAGGCACCCAGCCTTCTTTGATGTACTCCAGCTTATACTCCCTCGATGCAAGCGCACCGATAGACTCTCCTATTTCTATTCCAGTTTTTTTGCCAAAACCAAAGTTTTTAGCCCATTTCACAATATTATCAATTCCGGTCGTAAACCCAACCTGAAAAAAATACATATTGCTTGATGTCTCCAAGGCCCTCTCAAGATTTATTCTGCCCTGATTCCCCTCCGGATTCCTCCATACCAAGCCGCCTATCGTCTTTGTGTATGGGCAGTCTATTTTTTGGGTCGCTGTAATCACGCCGCTTTCCAGACCCGCTATTGCTATTATAGGCTTGTATGTGGAGCCGGGCGCATAGTTACCGCTGGTTGCTCTGTTCATAATTATCTTATCCGGATGGTTCAATATATAATTAATCTGCGCATTATTGCCTTCAAGAAAAGCCACGGGATCATAAGACGGGTAACTGACCATGGCAAGAATTTCACCGGTCTTCACATTCATTGCAACAACAGCGCCTGCATTGGCATCATGGAAGCTTTTCTTATGCTCCTTCTCCCGAATAATTTCAATATTACGCTCTATTGCTTCATAAGAGGCTTTTTGCAAATTTAGATCTATGGTTAAATATATATCCTGACCCGGTATGGGTGATTCTTCAACTTCGTAAGAAGTAAGACGCCCCTCGGTATCTACTTCCTTTCGTGCTATCCCATTTAATCCTCTTAAAGAGTGCTCTTCCGAAAGCTCAATTCCAGATACTCCAACTTTATCGTTTGGTTTATATCCCAACTCCGGATACGCCTTTGACCACTTTTCATAATTTTTATCGATGTTCCCCATGTAACCCAAAACATGAGCTACAAGATATGCGTCATAATATTCACGGAAAGGCTTTGAATATGTTGTAAACCCTGAAAACTCTTCATTTCTTTCCTCTAATGCAACCATAGTTTCGATTGATACATCTTCTGCTATTAAAAGAGGGTCGGATATAGTTGCATAATTAATATTATTAAGTATTTCATATCTAAGCTCCATGATATGATAAGCTTCTTCATCTGTATATTGTGCGTCTATATTAAAAGTTTTCTCACGCATATAATCAAAAACTTCTCTAGGCTCCGCCTCTAGCAAAACAGCCTTATCCTCATCTCTTATGGCGATTCGGTTAACAAAGCCCTCCCTGTTAATTAAAAAATCCATCTCTTTATAGCTAAAAATCGTTCTCATGTTAGAAATGTATCTATCACCATTTTTGCTAAATAAATCTACAAGTCGGGCGATCGTTGCATTTTTCTCCTTGTCGGATAGCTTTGTATCAACATACTGAACACAGTAGCCCATGCGGTTGCCTGCAATCGGAACTCCATATCTATCATAAATATTACCACGGTTGGCATATATTACACCGTTGGTGACATTCCTTTTTGTTGATGTGTCTAAGTATTCCATACCATTGACAATTTGTAAATCAACAAGCTGGCGTAAAAAAACACCACAAAATATTACGATGATGATAAAAAATATTAAAAACCGCCTTTTACGGTCTTGATAAATTTCCTTTTCTTTTTCGTTATTTACACCAGTAATCATATAATCTGCTCACCTCTTTAATCTAATTGTAGCATATATGATAAATCATATTCTACTGATTTATGTTACAATTTTATTCCAATTTCTCACTTTGTTAATGTTCAGAGGATATCACAGTATAGTCCGCGGGTCTGTCTTGGGTGTTTCATCAAAAAACCAAGACCCCCACTTCTATAAGTGGCGGGTTCCGATTCTACACTTC
>ENA-UOOK01002274-UOOK01002274.1-fermentation-metagenome-genome-assembly--contig:-NODE-2274-length-23942-cov-5.798593_pt1 | contig 23942 bp, 22 predicted proteins | sample MGYA00245777_ERZ724023 | MGnify/ENA primary metagenome ERZ724023 (study PRJEB28704, sample SAMN03018312) | fermentation metagenome | biome: anthropogenic terrestrial biome; feature: soil; material...
GAAAAATATTTGAGTATACAATCACGTTTTAATTGTAACATTACCTGTAAAATTAAAACGTGATTGTATACTCAAATATTTTTCTCCTTTATATTAAAAATTTATAATTTTATAAAATCCGGAAAAAGTTTTGAATCTGCACTTAGAACACGTACTTTCGAACCTGACGCTCCGAATTTCACACCAAGAATATCCGGCTTGGCAGACTATAAAAGAGATAATATACGGCTTTCAATTTTAAAGTCTGATGATAATAATCCGGAAAGCTGCCAGAGATTTTTCTTTGAATACAGTTCTATTCCCGCTGGAATCGGGTATTTTATTCATACATACGAAGACGATGGAAATCCACTGCCATCATTTAAAGGCGAACCTACAAAGGTTACTACTGGGTCAGATATCACCAGCTTTACAAAAACAGTATGGGATAATCTTAACGAAGACAATAAAGTTTCTTTATTTACACGTTTTATATCACTGGATTCCGGTGAATACGAGACACGTATTGAAAACAAACATAAATAAGGAGGTAATACATTATGCCAAATGAATTATTACTTAAATATGGGTGTAATCCAAATCAGAAACCGGCCAGAATATTTATGGATGACGGAACTGATCTTCCTGTTGAAATAATCAATGGAAGGCCCGGATACATCAATTTTCTGGATGCATTCAACAGCTGTGTTTAAGTCGATTTTTATTTTATTGTTCGTTTCTTTAGTAGTTTCAACTCCAAGTTCCAAAGCATTCAGGGCTTTTCTTATGTCGCCGTTGGAGTTTTCCACTATATGATTCAAAGCATCTTCATCAATCTCTATATTTTTTGCACCGTATCCTCTGTCTGTATCTTTCAAAGCTCTTGTTACAACCTTTTTAATATCCTCATCTGATATTTTTTTAAATTCGAATATAAGCGAACGGGATATTAATGCGCTGTTTACCTCAAAATATGGATTTTCGGTAGTAGCTCCTATCAATATCACAGTACCATTCTCCACATAAGGAAGCAGCGCATCTTGCTGAGCCTTGTTGAATCTGTGAATTTCGTCTATAAAAAGTATAGTCCTTTTATTGTAAATAGATAATTCATCCACCGCATTTTTTATTTTTCCTTTTATATCTTTTATACCGGCGGTTACTGCGCTCAGCGTAGTAAAGTTATTGTGAGTATTTTCAGCAATAATTCTCGCCAAGGTAGTTTTACCGGTTCCGGGAGGACCGTAAAATATAGCCGATGAAAGCTTATCAGCTGCTATAGCTCTGCTTAGTATCTTACCCTCACCTATTATATGATCCTGTCCTACAAAATCGCTGAGGCTTTTGGGACGCATGCGCTGAGCTAAAGGACCGTTTTTTTCTATGAAATTCTCATATTGCATTTCAAACATATTCATAATTAATCCCATATTTTCCCATAGAATCAGAGCTTTCTTCCAAGGGTAAATTTAAGTGTATTTTTTTTCATTTCCTTTTTATCGTAAGCTTTTAAAATGAAAAATGAAACAGCCAGTGAAGCTACAGAAGCAACAGCAGAAATCATATCTTTATTTGGATTATCAAACATAAGCAGCTGTACCGCAGCTATTACCGCCATCATTATTAAAAACGGTATACCGTAAAGCATGAAAATTTGTTTTAGAGCCACTTCATTTTCGGTGGTGATTTCAACATAATCGCCAACTTGATAGTCACCGTTTAATTCCGTTTCAATTATAACACTGGGTTGTTTACAAACAGCAGAGCAACTCTTGCAGCTTTCGCCGCAGGCAGATACTCTTTTTACAGAAACCGTTGCCTTTGTTCCTTCTATTTTTTCTATTTTTCCTACCTGCTCCATTATCTTCTTCCTTTCTTCATGAAGCGCAGCTTACCAAAAGCAAAGCTGTTCCAATTAATTCTTGATCACTTCAATACCTAATTCCTTCAGCTGTTTTTCAGCTGCAGGCGTAGGTGCCTTAGTCATCAAACATGTTGCACTCTGGGTTTTGGGAAATGCTATAACGTCTTTTATATTATCGCTATCTGTTAAAACCATCATCAAACGGTCAAAGCCATATGCAAGACCTCCGTGAGGCGGAACTCCGTATTTAAACGCTTCAAGCAGAAATCCGAATTTTTCGTTTGCCTCTTTGTCGGTAAAGCCCAATGCTCTGAATATTCTGTTCTGAAGACTCCTGTTTGTAATTCGAATACTTCCTCCGCCGATTTCATCGCCGTTAATTACTATGTCATATGCCTTTGCACGAACTTCTCCCGGACTGGATTCAATTTTATCAATATCCTCGTCTACAGGAGCAGTGAACGGATGATGCATTGCCAAATACCTTCCTTCTTCTTCACTGTATTCAAACATAGGGAAATCAGTTATCCAAACCAGTTCAAATTTATTTATGTCAATCAGGCCTTTTTCATGTGCTATTTCAATTCTTAAAGCTCCAAGCGACGTATTTACCGTTGATCCCTTATCTGCAATAATAAACACAATATCTTTTTCTTTTAATTCAAGAACAGAAATCAGTTTATTTTTTTCTTCTTCGCTTAAAAATTTGGCTATGGGAGAATCAATTGACCCGTTTTCATATTTAAGCCATGCCAAGCCTTTAGCACCGCATGTTTTAATGAATTTTTCCAACTTGGAAATTTTTTTTCTTGAAAAATCATCTGCTAAACCATTTAGGTTAATACATTTAATTAGTCCATTGCTTTCATACACAGACCTAAATGCATTAAATTTTGAATTTTTAAATATTTCCGTTATATTTTCAAGCTCATAATCAAAACGTAAATCAGGCTTATCGGTGCCGTATTTATCCATTGCATCCCGGTAGGACATGCGTCTGATGGGAAGCTCTATATCAATATTTCTTATTTCCTTGAATATTTTTTTTATAAGCCGTTCATTTAATGAAATAATGTCCTCAGCATCCACAAATGACATTTCCATATCAATCTGTGTAAATTCAGGCTGCCTGTTTGCCCTTAAATCTTCATCCCTGAAACACCTCACTATCTGAAAGTACTTGTTCATTCCGGAAACCATCAAAAGCTGTTTAAAAAGCTGCGGCGACTGGGGCAGAGCATAAAAGCTGCCGGGATTTATCCTGCTTGGTACAAGGTAGTCCCTTGCTCCTTCAGGAGTAGTCTTGGTTAGAAATGGAGTTTCTATTTCATTAAAACCATTTTCATATAAAAAATCCCTTACTACTTTTGATGCTTTGCTTCTTAATAAAAGATTCCTCTGCATATGAGGCTTTCTTAAATCAAGGTACCTGTATTTTAAACGCATTTGTTCAGATACATCGTCATCATCCTTTATATATATGGGGGGAGTTTCAGCCGTGTCCAATATCTTAAGTTCTTCTATATACACTTCTATTTCTCCTGTAGGCATTTCAGGATTCTTAGACTGCCTTTCCATAACTTTTCCTCTTACGGCAATAACATATTCACTTCTTAGGCTTTCTGCTTTTTCAAATGCCTCTTTGCTCACTTCAGCATCAAATACAACTTGGATTAATCCCGTTATATCTCTTAAGTCGGCAAATATAAGTCCTCCCAAGTTTCTTCTTTTTTGAATCCAGCCCATGAGCACAACTTCGCTATTTATATTTTCTTTTCTTAATTCTCCGCACATGTGGGTCCTTCTTAAATTTCCCATTGTCTCCATAATATCGCTCCTATAATAAAAAATAAACTCCTCCCTCTTTAGGGACGAGTATAACCCGCGTTGCCACCCTACTTGGACTTAAATAAAGTCCCTCTCAACTGCAGCTTGCCTAACAGAGGTGTCTTTTCGCTGCAGTTCAATAACAGGCTTCCATCATCCCTGTCTTGCTGTAATTAGTACATTAATATACTTTTCCTCAAGCATTATATTTACAATAAAGTTAACACAATACGATATTTTTGTCAACAACTTTTATGAACGAATTATTTGCTATTTCTATGATTGTCACCTTGACATATAACATGGATGTCAAGCCAAAAAAATGGAATTGTATTTTAACAATTCCTACAAAACTAAATTTTTATTGTTCTCTGGCGTTTGTTAAATCATCCAAGGTTTTAAATGTATAGCCAGCTTCCTCCCATTTTGTCAGAAGCTCATCTAATATTTCAGCGTTTGTTTTTGATGTACTGTGTAAAAGCACCACAGCTCCAGGATGCATTCTTGGCAGAAGTTTTTCAAATGCCTGCTCCTTTGTAGGCTGTTTATCCTTATACCAATCCACATAGGCAAGACTCCAGAAAACTGTCTTGTACCCCATGTCATTGGCCATTGAAAGATTATCCTCATTAAATTTTCCCTGTGGAGGCCTATAATATTTTTGCATATCTTGTCCTGTAACCTGTTTATACATTTCTTCCAATGATGTTAATTCTTTGTCAAAGGATTTTTTATCTGATATTTTTGACATATCAGGATGGCTATAGGTGTGATTTCCAACAATATGACCTTCTTCAATCATGCGTTTTACCAATTCCGGCTCCTCTTCCAAATAATGTCCTACAATAAAAAATGCGGCCTTCACATCATGTTTTTTCAGGGTATCGAGGATCGCCGGGGTACAACCGTTTTCATATCCGGCATCAAATGTAAGATATATTACTTTTTCGTCGGTATCTCCCACATAATAAGCGTTATATTCTTTTAAAGCCTTTGCTGTAGCGTTCCCTACTGGAGGTTTTCCGTTTTCTCTGAAGCTTAATCCCCAGTTGGTAATTTCAGTAGAAACAGTAACAGAAAAATTGAACATTGCTTCATAAACAAACATGCCTACAAATAAAAAAACAGCACAGAAAAGTACAATCCTTATATTTTTCTTTTTAACACATATAATCACATACCTCACCCCTTATTATATATATAAACAAATTTTTACATTATGTCTTAAAGATAATATTATTTATTTATTGATTAATTTAATATGCCTTTGACTTATATTATAAATTGTTTTTATAAGGGGGATATGCCGGAAAATTTAAATAAATCAGCTGAAATTTTTCAGCTGATTGCTTTTTTCAATACTGTCTCAATCTTTTCAAAAGTAGGAACACCTTCATGAACCTTTACACCGTCCACATAAAATGCGGGAACATAGTAGTAATCGTGTGCCTCTGCCGCCCGAACATTTTTTGACTCCTCGATATATTCTATTTTAACATCTGAATATTCAGGTTTTTTTAATTTCAGTGCGTCTATCATTTTAAACGATCTCCTGCAGTGGGGACAGCTTTCTAAATAAAATACTTCTACCTTTTTCATAGCTCTCCTTTCATACTGTACAATTGATTACTAAATCTAAATTTAGAATGCAGCAATCTATAACATACTATATTTTTAATAATTCTTTTTTATGTTCTATTATTTCATTCATGCGCTTTTCATATTCTTCAAGGCTTTTAAAATTCCTATGAGGCTCATGTTTCATCCATCCCGTCTTAATTTTGCTGGAAGCACCTAAACCGCAGCCCAGTGTTGTTTCCAATTCTTCAATCATAATTATATTGTATATGCTCTCTCTGCCCGGAAGTGTAAATCCTACATTTTCCGAATTCCCTTTCATATTTTTCTGCCTGTACATATAGTACGGGCTGTATCCGGCATTTTTGCACACCTGCCGTACAATTTCATGCATCTTTCTTATTAAATCGTAATCTTTGGAAAGCAGACTGCTTTCCCTTGTAAGTTCAGATTTCTTTTTGTAGGCCAGAGCATGAACAGTTATGTTTTCAGGCCTTTTATCAATAATTTTCGTTATAGTATTTTTAACGTCAAATTCATCTTCACCAGGCAATCCTAATATTATATCCATATTTATACAGTCAAAGCCTATTTTCTTTGCAAGCAGGTATTTGTTTAAAATATCTTCTACCGTATGACTTCTGCCTATTCTTTGGAGTGTCCTTTCATTCATAGTCTGTGGATTTATGCTTATACGTGTTACTCCGTTTTCCTTCAAGCAGGCTAATTTTCTCTCTGTTAGCGTATCAGGCCTTCCTGCCTCAAATGTTACTTCTTCTATCTCTGAAAAATTATAATATTTTCTAATTGAATTAAATATTTCATTTATTTGATTCTCATTTAATACTGACGGTGTTCCTCCTCCAACATACACCGTATGAAGATCCAGGCCTCTTTTTAATGCCATTTTAATTGTTTCTTCAGTTTCATAAATAAGTGTTTTAATGTATTCATTAATTTTATCTTCTTTGCAGTTTATGAAGGAAGTAAATGAGCAATAACTGCATTTTGAAGGGCAGAATGGAATTCCCAAGTAAAGATTGTAATTTTTTTTGTTTTTCTCTCCGATGTATTTCTCTTCGATGCTCAGTATATCATGTAAAAGCTTTATTTTATCATCAGCTACCTCATAGGTATCCCTAAGAATTGTATCCGCCTCATCATCGGTCCTGCCATATCTTTTTGCAGCTACTAATATTTTTACCACTCTGACACCTGTTAATATGCCATAATCGGGAGTCACTTTGTAATATTTTTTTAATACACTATGAATTGATTTTTCAATCAGAATCTTTTTGAGTTTCTTTGGATCGTCACATTCTAAAAATATTTCACTGCTTTTATATTCAGCCTTATACAGCAATCTGCCGTCAAGGTAAAAGAAAGCCCTTCCTAAGACAATGGAACGCCTTTCTTCCAATATTGAAACTAATACTGCTCCTTCATTAATTTCTGTTTCTCCAATCTTTTTAATTTCGCAGTCAACATTTAAGTCAAATACCCTCAGGGCATTCCTTGCCTCATACTCATAGTTATGCCCTGAAAAATAAAATGTAAATTTGTTCATTTTAATTTACAAACGGATTGCCGATTTTTTCAGATTTTATTGTAGAAGGAGAGTTATGGCCCGGATAAATAATAATATCGTCATCATATTTGAAAATTTTTTCCTTTATTGACTTTATTATTTCATCATATGACCCGCCGGGAAAATCTGTTCTTCCTATAGATTTATTAAATAAAGTATCCCCTGTCATCATAATGTTTCCAACCTTAATACATATTCCTCCCTTGGTATGCCCCGGAGTGTGAATTATTTCAAAATTTAAATCTCCAAGATTTATTACATCTCCGTCTTTTAATTCCACATCAGGATTTACCGCAGTCCCATCAACTAATGCTGCAGCATCATCTTTATGCACATATACCTTCACATTGTATTTATCTACAAAATCTTTAACCGCTCCTATATGGTCTTCGTGAGTATGAGTCAATATAACTATTTTTGGAGTAAGACCAAGCTCATTTACTTTTTTGTCTATACGTTCGAATTCCGCTCCCGGATCGATTATTGCTGCTTCCTTTGTACTATCTGAGCCTATAATATAGCAATTTGCATAATATACGCCCACAGCCATCGTTTCAAATATCATTAAATTAAACCTCCTAGAATATTTTTTTGCTTTCTAAAAGTATGGTAACAGGACCATCATTTACAAGTTCAACCTGCATATGAGCCCCAAATTCTCCCGATTCGGTAACTATACCTTTTCCATTCATTTTATTGATAAAATTTTCATACATTGGAATTGCCTTTTCAGGTGCTGCGGCAGAGATAAAACTTGGTCTCCTGCCTTTCCTTGCATCTCCAAACAAAGTGAACTGAGAAATAACTAAAAGGCTTCCCTCCACATCTAAAAGGCTTTTGTTCATTTTTCCATTTTCATCTTCAAATATTCTTAAATTCGGAACCTTTTCACACATGTATTCCAAATCTTTTTCATTATCTGTATCTTCAACTCCCAACAAAAGCAAAATACCGTGATTTATCCTGCCTACTACTTTATTGTCAACTGATACGGACGCACTGCATACCCTTTGGACTACACCTCTCATGCCGTTCACTCCTCTATTTCACATGTTATTTTTTTGTTATATTTATTATATCTATTATATCTTTTATTTTGAAAATCTATTTTATATTTCGGTATACTTCCAGAACACCGTCAATTTTTCCTATTTTTTTAATTAAATCTTCTATTTGTTTTATTTTTTTTATTTCAAAGCCTATATCCACAATTGCTATCTTCTCTTTATTGATCCTTAGATTAAGAGAAACAGCATTAAGCTTGGCATCAATATACAAATTTGTTATCTTCTGAAGTAATCTTGGCCTGTCTATAGCTTTAATTTGAATTTCACTAATAAATGTAGCTTCCTTTTCTGTATCCCATTCAACTTCTATAATTCTTTGATCTTCGCTTTCATTCAAATCGTGAATGTTGGTACAATCCGCTCTGTGAATTGAAACACCCCTGCCTCTTGTAATATAACCTACAATTGCATCACCTGGAACAGGGTTGCAGCATTTTGAAAAGCGTACCTTCACATTATCTATCCCCTTTATTATAACGCCGGAGGTGTGCTTTTCCGATCTTGAAGGAACTTTATCGTATAATCCTGTGTTTTTTTCAAGATTTTCAAATTTTTCAAGCTCTATTTTATCCTTGTTTTTTTCTAAATATATTAATTTAAGCCTGTTGACTATTTGATTTTCTGTAATGCCCCCGCTACCTACAGCTGCATACAGATTTTCTGCAGTATTCATACTATATTTGCAGGCAACACTTTTAATCCAATCATCCTTTAGCAGATCAGCAGCTTGAAAACCTTGCTTCCTAACTTCTCTCTCTACAAGTTCTTTTCCCTTTTCAACGTTAAAACCTTTGTCTTTTTCCTTAAAAAATTTTCTAATTTTAGCCCTAGCCTGGCTTGACGCAGCAATTTTCAGCCAATCCCTGCTTGGTCCTGCACTCAATTGAGATGTTAATATTTCAACCTGATCTCCTGTTTTGAGCTTAGTATCCAAAGGTACTATTCTACCGTTGATCTTTGCTCCCACACACCTGTTTCCTATGGCACTGTGAACTCTATAGGCAAAGTCGATAGGAGTTGATCCGGTAGGCAAATTAATTACTTCACCTTTAGGAGTAAATACAAATACTTCGTCGGAATATAAATCTATTTTCAAAGTTTCCATGAACTCCAAAGGATCATTTGTTTCCTGCTGCCATTCAAGCATCTGTCTAAGCCAATTTAATTTTTCCTCATAATTTGTCTCCCCTTCGATACCTTCCTTATACTTCCAGTGAGCGGCAATACCATATTCGGCAGTCCTGTGCATCTCCAATGTCCTTATTTGTATTTCAAAAGGCTCACCGTCAGGCCCAATAACAGTCGTGTGCAGAGACTGATACATGTTAGGCTTGGGCATAGCTATATAATCCTTGAATCTGCCCGGCACAGGTTTCCAAAGAGTGTGGACTATACCTAGTGCCCCATAGCAGTCCCTAATGTTATCCACAATTATTCTTACAGCTATCAAATCATATATTTGATCAAAGTTTTTATGTTTGAAATACATTTTTTTATAGATTGAATACAGGCTTTTCGGTCTTCCCTTTATTTCAGCATGTATTGACCCTTCATCCAACTTTTTTGATATGATCGAAATAATGTGTGAAATATAGTCTTTCCTTTTTTCGCGTTTTTCTCTAACTTTCTTAGCTAAGTCTTCGTATCCCTCAGGGTCAATATATTTCAAGCTTAAATCTTCTAGTTCCCACTTAATAGATGCCATACCCAGGCGATTAGCTATGGGAGCATATATTTCAATAGTCTCCATTGCTTTCTGATATTGTTTATCTTTGGGCATATATTGAAGAGTTCTTATGTTGTGGAGCCGGTCAGCTAATTTAATAATTACCACTCTAATGTCCTTGGACATTGCTATTATCATTTTTCTTAATGATTCTGCCTGTCTTTCTTCTCTGTTGTGGTATTTAACCTTGCTTAGTTTAGTTACACCGTCAACCATGCTGGCAATTTCGTCACCAAATTCTCTTTTTATATCATCTTTTGTAATTCCTGTATCTTCAACCACATCATGGAGAAGGCCTGCTGCGATTGTTTGCACATCAACATGCAAGTCAGCCAAAATAAGTGCAACATTGTAAGGGTGAACAAAATACCTTTCACCTGAGTATCTTCTCTGAGCATTGGAATGTGCCATCTCCGCATAATTGTAAGCCTTTGCAACAACTCCAATATCTGCATTAGGATTATATGATTCTATTTGACTGATTAAATTTTCCAGCATGTCTTCACCCTTTAGCTATAATAAATTATGAACAATCAATACTTTATCAATGATTCAACATTATATCCTTTAAGCTTTTCCCTTCCCTTTAATTCTCTAAGTTCTATCAAAAATCCAAGCCCGACAATTTCGCCGCCTAATTTTTCCACAAGCTTAGCAGTAGCATACATTGTCCCTCCCGTAGCTAACAAATCATCAACTATTAGAACTTTTTGTCCCGATTTGATTGAATCTTTATGAATTTCCAATTTACTTGTTCCATACTCTAATTTATATTCATAACTTACAGTTTCGGCAGGAAGCTTCCCAGGTTTCCTCACCGGAACAAATCCCGTACCCAGCAAGTACGCAAGAGGTGTTGCAAACATAAATCCCCTTGATTCAGGGCCTACCACCAAGTCAACTTTTATGTCTTTGAATCTTCCGGCTAATTGATCAATACATTCCTTCAATGCTTCTGCATCTTTTAAAAGTGTTGTTATGTCTTTGAAACTTACTCCCTCGATGGGAAAGCCTTCCACCACACGAATTTTTTCCTTTAAATTATTTAAATCCATAATTCCTCCAATTAAAGACTCATCATTTTTTTATATAAAGCATGTCATTTTTAAGCACATACTGCATGTTGTCAGCCTTTTTAAGCATACATACTATTTCTTCCGCCGTTATTTTTGTATTATATATTCTATTCAGTTTTTCTACAAGTACAAATATATCCGCTTTGATTATTTTTGATTTTGTTTTATTTATAACTGAGTTGAGCACTTTCATCTTTTTCTCGTCTATTTTATAATTAAAGGTGTCGCCATGCTCTTCCACGTCCTGCAAAACAAGTTGAATACTCTTCCTGCCGTTAAATTCATTTAAGCACAGTGTCCCTATATAAGCAGACGGTTTTGTAAGCACTTTTTCTAACATATTTATTTTGCTAAAACCTATAACCGGTATTTCCCTACTTTTTTTTGAAAGCGAAAAGCTGATGTGATTTCCATTTTTGCCAACCTTTCTGATATTTTTAAGTTCAACACCGTTAAACGAAAGTACAGGTACCGGATTTCCTGCTCCAAAAGGTTCAAATCTGTTGATTTCATTGTAAAGTCGGAAATTAATTTGGGAAACATCAACAAAAGCATCTGACTCAATTTCTCTTCCAGCATTTGTATAGCCGATTTTATCAATATAATTATTGAGCTCATCAGAAAAAATATTAATATTTTTTTCTAATATTGTTAATCCCGCAGCCATTTTATGCCCGCCGTATTTTATCAAATACTTGTCCGATGATTTAAATGCCTTAAAAATATCAAAATATCCTAAACTTCTGGCCGAGCCTTTACCTATGCCATCTTTTAAAGAAATAACAACACTCGGCTTTCCGTATTTCTCCGAAAGCTTTGAAGCAACTATACCTACTACACCTTCATGCCAGTTTTCACCGCAAACAACAATTATATTTTTTTTGTATAAAAAATCGGTTTCAATCTCTTTTACAGCTTCATCGAATATTTTGCTTTCTGTTTGTTTTCTCAATAAATTTAATTTTTCAAGTTCCAATGCCTTTTCGACAGCTTCATTTTCATCATTTGTCAGCATCAGTTCAACAGCCTTTTTTGCATTATCCATTCTTCCTGCGGCGTTTATTCTTGGTGCTATTATAAACCCTATGTGATAAGACTCTATTTCTTTATCAGCTATACCTGAAACTTCTATAAGCTTCCTAAGGCCAATAATTTTTGTATCGTTTATTTTTTTTAAACCATTTTTTGCGATAATCCTGTTGTCTCCGATTAAATCCACAATGTCGGCAATCGTTCCGAGGCAAGCAAGCTCCAAAAGTATATCTTCAATATTTCCAATTTTAAGATATTTATTTAAATAAAGCAGGAATTTAAAAGACAGTCCAGATGCACATAACTGCTTATTTTTCGACGGACAGTCTTTTTGCTTTGGATTTATAACGGCATATGCAGGCGGTAGTTCTTCTCTGCACTGATGATGGTCCAAAACTATAACATCTTTGTTTAAACTGTTTATTATTCCTATTTTTTCTATTTCAGCCGTTCCGCAGTCAACTGCTATTATTAAATCCGCTTTTATTAAGTTATTTTTTAATTTTTCTATAAATTCTTCACTTAAGCCATATCCTTCCTTTTCTCTTTCGGGAATATAATAATAAACTTTTGCTCCTGCTTTTTTCAAAAGTATCATGAACTGGCTTACTGAAGTTATGCCGTCAACGTCGTAGTCACCATAAATAATAATTCTTTCTTTATTATTTATAGCCTCAAGAATCCTAAGACAGCCTTTATGCAGGTCTTTATAATTTTCAGCCCTCTCAAAATATTTGAAATCAGGATCAAGAAATTTTTCTATTTCATCAAAATCTCTTAAATTTCTATTTAAAAGTATCCTTGAAGATATACTTGAAAGATTGAATTTACTGCTTATTTCATCTATTTCTTTTTTATCATATTTATTCAATTTGAGTTTCACTTTTTTCATCGCATGTTCCAGTTTCGACAACTCCATTTGCTTTATCAAATTCCGAAGTATCTAATTCGGTTTCGGTTAAATTTTTACCTGCCTTAAGAGTTTCCAATTCATTGTTTAGTTTCGCGATTGTTTCTGCCTGTGATTTATTTTTTTCTTCCAGTTCGCTAATTTTTGTTGAAAGTGAGCTATTGTTATCCTTCAATGATTTAATTTCCGTTTCCATTGATTTAACGTTATTATCAGCCAGGAGCTTATCACCTTCAAGAATTTTAATCCTGTTTTTAATTTCCTTGGATTCCGACCTTTTTTTTAACTGCCTTGTAGTTCCAAAAATCAATGCTAACACTGCTCCAATAATTATGCAGGTAATAATTACAATTGGCAAATATGTTTCAAATGTTACAAAAAATAAATCCACATTCACAGGTGTACCATTCTGAATAGCAAATATGGTAACAAAAATTGCTATTATCAAAATTACTATAAAACCAATTTGCATATTAACACTCCTCTCTTGTTATATTAAACCATAAAAAGCATGTATATTATACTATAGCTCAATATATATTTACCACTGTTTTTTACAATTAAAACAATTAAGATGCTATCTATTCTTTGTTGTTTATTTTTGCTTTTATATAAATTGAGCATTCGATACGTTTTTTCTCCAGTTCGCACCCTACTTTATAAGGAATATTAAAGTCACCATTAAAGTTATATGCATTGGCATGGCATCCTCCGCTGCAATAATACTTTGCCCAGCAATCCTTGCATACCGGTTTTTCGTTCACGGAGACTTTTCTGAACTTATCAACAATCTTATCATTAGTTATGCCATCGTCTACATTGCCGATTATAAAATCCTCCTGCCCCACAAACTGATGGCACGGATAAAAATCTCCATTTGGGGTTACTGCAATATATTCCGTCCCTGCTCCACAGCCTATTGACCTTTTGTAAATACAAGGCCCGCCGTCAAGATCTATGTTAAAATGGAAAAATTGGAATCTTTTATCTTTATCTTTATATGAATCAACATAGAACTTTGTAAGTTTTTCATATTCTTTTTTTAAAACTTCTAAATGTTCTTCATTTAATGCATATTTTTCTTCAGGCTTGGCCACAACCGGCTCAACCGATATTTTGTCAAATCCTAATTCTCTCATATGCTTAACATCCTGGGAAAAATCTAAATTGTAAGAGGTGAATGTACCTCTTGCGAAATAATCCTTGTCCATTCTTTTTGACACAAAATTCCTTAAATTATCCACAATAATGTCATAGCTTCCCTTTCCGTTTACGGTTCTGCGCATACGGTCATTAACAGATTTTCTTCCATCTATGCTCAAAACCACATTGGCCATATTTTCATTAAGATAGTCAATTTTTTCATCATCTAAAAGCACACCATTAGTTGTTGTTGTAAACCTGAAATGTTTCTTGTATTCTTTCTCTAAAGATCTTCCGTAACTCACAAGCTTTTTGATTGTTTCAAAATTCATCAAGGGCTCTCCACCAAAAAAATCTACCTCAAGATTTCTTCTTGTACCTGAATTTTTAACAAGGAAATCAAATGCCCTTTTTCCTGTTTCAAAGCTCAAAAATGATCTCTTGCCGTTATAGCTTCCCTGGGACGCAAAACAGTATTCGCATCTTAGGTTACAGTCATGTGTCATATTTAAGCACATTGCTTTTACTGCAGTCTTAATTTTATTTTGAGGATTTACATCTTCAGTATAAAGCATATCGTTCACTATAAGATAATTGATTTCAGAAATTGCTTCTTCCGTTGTTTCTTTTCCGAATTTTTGTTTGATAAGTTCAACCTTATCTCCATATTTAAAATTTTCATCAGTTAATAAATCGTATATTACTTCGTCTGCAGCATGTACCAATCCGCTGTTTGTGTCAATTACAAAATACATGTCATCCAGACTAAACAGATGTATCATCTTTTCCTCCGATTTTTAAAGTTCATACATAAAAAGTAGCGGCAAAGCCGCTACAAATTTATTTGTTCTCGCACTTTTGATTTCCTACTGTACAAGAAGTCTTACATGCAGACTGGCATGAGGTTTGGCATTCGCCGCATCCTTTTGCGTTCATATTATCTGTAAGTTTCGTTTTATTAAGTGTCTTAATATGTATCATAAATAAGCCCTCCTTATAAAGGAGATTATAGCATTTTTGTAAGTTATTTAAAAGTGTTTTTTTCATTTTTAAAGTTATTTCTTAAACGAACCTTTATTTGTTTTATTTTTAGGAAACCTTTCGCTTTAAATTTACTCCTATAATTCCGCCCAACAGCGACGGAATAAGATACAACAACTGACGCAGAATACTTATCTCAGCCGGATAACTGAACAAAGCCTTCATCAGCAGAACAATTGCAAAATACACTATCCAAATTTCAATTCCCCTTATTAAACCCTTTTCGTGAACACTTTTAGAGTATAATAAAGAAACCATAAAGATACAAATCGGCACCACAAAACTGTACGCAGCCTCTAATGACGGCTGCTCTGAAAAATAATACATATATATCGTCAAAATAAAAAATACTGCAAGAGTCATTAAAAGCAGACACAGCGAATATTTAAGAAGATTTGCTATTTTCATAATAGTCCTCCATTTTTTATGATATTAAATTTTATTCATTTACACCTAAAAAAGAACTCAAAGTGTAAAAACAATGTACAATGTAAACGAAATTTTATATAAATTGCTTTTTAAATTTGTATATGATAAGATTTAGTTAAATTAACCCAACTCACAAAAGGAGATGATGATTTGAAGATTCAGGAATCGGCTGAAATGTACCTTGAGACAATCCTAATTCTGTCTAAAAGGAATAACCAGGTGAGATCTATTGATATTGCAAATGAACTTGGATATACAAAACCAAGCGTAAGTGTAGCCATGAAAAATCTCCGTGAAAATGGTTATGTTGAAATGGACAGCAATTTGCATATTACCTTGACCGAGAAAGGTAGAAAAATTGCAGAAACAATGTATGAAAGACACACATTTCTTTCAGAGTGGCTGAGCCATTTAGGTGTTGACGAAAAAGTTGCTACAGAAGACGCATGCAGGATTGAGCATGTAATCAGCACAGAAAGCTTTGAAGCCATTAAAAACCATATTAGGATAAAAACGCTAACTAAGAATAAAAAAATTAAGTAGGTCAATAGCATTGTAGTTAAACTACCAAGGATTTCTCAAAAAGGCTGTGCACCATTAAATGCACAGCCTTTTGCACTTATATTTAAAGATACGAACACTCTCTTTGGTAAAGTTTAATCAAACAGCTTTTTCAATCTTCTCAGACTTCCTTGATAAATATTTTTTGATGCCAATAAGGACACTAACCATCATTACAATCATAATCGTAAGAACTATAGCAGCATTCTGAATAAAACCGGCAATCAGAAATCCTATACCCGAAAATACTGCAACGAACATTGCATATGGAAGCTGAGTCATTACGTGCTGCATAAAATCAACCTGAGCAGCAGTAGAAGACATTATAGCTGTTTCAGAAATCGGCGAACAGTGATCTCCTGTAACTGATCCGGCCAAAGTAGCAGATATGCATATTAGCGACAAACTGTTTATTTCACCAAATATTGCAATGACCATAGGTATAAGAATTCCGAATGTACCCCATGCCGTTCCTGTCGCAAATGATACAAGTGTACCGGCTAAATACAGTACAAAAGGTAAAAAATTCATATTAAACGAACTGTTTGCCATAAAGTCCTTAATAAATTCTGTAGCACCTAAATTTGTCCGGCAAACCGTACTAAGTGCCCACGAAAATACCAGAATAAGCATTGCGGGAACCATCAAATGGAACCCATTTGTAATGCAGTCCGTAAATTCTTTAGGAGTAACAACTTTGCGTGGAAGATACAATAAAATAGTAAATACCATGGCAAACAAGCCTCCTATGGGAAGTCCTATAAATGCATCACAATTGCTGAATGATTCAATCACACTGGCACCTTCAAAAAATCCACCGGTATATAAAAGTCCAACTACACAACTTATGACAAGAACAATTACCGGCAAAACCATGTCAATAACCTTCCCGTTAGGATTTTCTGCAGACTTATCAATATCAGCATATAAATCTCCTGTACCACCGTAGATATCTCCTTCTTCAATAGCCATACGCTCATATTTTTTCATTGGACCAAAATCAAACTCTAAAATTGCAAGAGTTATCAGCATACAAATAGTAAGCAGTGCATAATAGTTGTAAGGTATGGACTGGACAAATACCATAAATCCGTCAATTCCTGTTTCAGGTGCTATATTTGAAGAAACAGCAGCTGCCCAACTGGAAATAGGAGCTATTATGCAGATTGGAGCAGCTGTACAGTCAATATTATATGCAAGCCTAGCACGGGATATTTTATGTTTATCCGTAACCGGCCTCATTATATTTCCGGTTGTCAGACAATTAAAATAGTCGTCAACGAAAAAAAGCAGCCCTAAAAAAGTTGTTGAAATTAATGCTCCCTTTCTTGTCTTTATTTTTTTTGAAGCCCAATCTGCAAAAACAGACGTACACCCTGACAATTGCATCATTGCAACAATAATTCCAAGTTCAACCAAAAATACAATAAGCCCGCCGTTTGCCCCCAGTTCGCCGCTTATAATATTAATCATTGATTCTATTGCATACATCAAATCAAAATTTGCATAAAATAGAGCACCTGCCATAACTCCAGCAAAAAGGGACGAATAAACTTCTTTAGTAAAAAAAGCCAGCAAAATTGCTATTACCGGCGGAAGCAACGACCACCATGTTGCAAATAAGTTGCTTTGATACCCCGTTTCATTAGATATCCCAAATGCAACATATGGTACAATTAATGAAGCCGCAATTAAGATAATCCCGAAAATAATCAGAGGTTGGTAACGTTTTGATATCGTTTTCATTTTCAATATAAACACTCCTCTTTCTTTTTTTGTTGGCGACTAATAATTCAGCCATTATAAATCTTACAGCAATTTAAATTGAATATAAAATATTTATCACATTTTATATAATATGTCAATTATAATTTTTACAAAATCTATTCACTTAAAATTAAAACCTTCTCTATGAACAAAATAAATCTCTTATAATAAGTGCAAATATTATGCCAACATAAAAAAATTAAAAAGCAACCATTTTTCAATATTTTTATTAAATAAAAATTTAAAAACACCCTCAAGTGCCGAAAATCAAGCGCTATGAATATTGCTGTTTCAGAAACTACCAATAAAAAGCCGTACTTTACACTCAAAGCTAGTCATTGAAATTTTAAAAATATAAATGAACAACATGCCGATTATAAATATATTTCTAACATGAAAATTGATATAATTCAGACAATATTTATGTTATTTTATAAAATAAAAAATAGTGCCTGTTTTTCAGCAAAGTATGCCTATTGTCTGGCACATAATAAAAAATATATATAAATCTACTTACTTTACGAGAAAAAACCGTATTATAATTATATAAGCTCAAATTTTGTTCGTTCTCATCGCCAAACAAATACCCAACAGATTCACAAATATATACAATAGCCGAAACGTATATTTTGAATCCGTTGGGTACAGTTTACCTTACCGCCGAATTGCCTGTCATTATCACCGAAAAAAATCGAGTTAAGCTATAAGCAGATTAAGGATATACAACTATGCCTATGCCATCAACATATGTCCAAATAATTGACTCCATCCTCCGGCGTGACTATCTTAATACCCGGTTCTTCTTCACAATTTCCCGTCACAAATATTGTATAGTGCATTTTTGGCGCAAAATCAACATCTAATGTTTTTATAACATTATTTTTTTTTGCTTTCTCCTTTAAAGCCAGAGAATAACGACCTGAAGGAACAGCAATATTGTTTGAAGCATTTCCGCAGTCCACTCCTGAAAACCATGTAGTCCCCTCCGAATCCTCCAGCACAAGTTTTGGAGCATTGCATGCAGCATTTACCATTCTTATGGCTGAAATCCTTCCTTTGATAGATTTTTCCTTAGCCTCAGGAATCATAAGTATACTTATATCGTCCAAATCTTCACCATCAGGTATTATAACACCTGTATAGGTAAGATTACGGTCAATATCGATTTCAGATTCAAACGCCGGATTTTCATCGTTTTCACTTGTAAATATTTTTACATCATACCTGCCAGGCGGAAATTGAACGTATTTTGTAAATTCTCCTTTTTTTAAATTTTCCGCCATAACTATTTCGTTTACATGAACATTCATAGTTATATCCGGGTATGTGTTCATTATTCTGAAGTATGATTTTTTACAGAAACAGCCTCCTAATCCCATCAATTGCCCATAATAAGTATTGTTGTCGTACCCACCATATGGATTCTGGTAAGAAAATATGTCGTAATTATCAGTGCCGGCACTTTGAATATATGGATTGGCAATTGGGGGATTTACATAAAAAGGCCATGTATTATAAGCCATAAGTTCACCCCTTTTCATTATACTAATATTATATGAGCAAAAACGCTAAAGGTTCTGTAAACTCTATTTATATAAACAGGTATTACCAGTCCGCAAAGCCATTTTACTTAACGACAATGTTAAAAATTTTTCCGGGAATATATATTTCTTTAGTAGTTGTCTTGCCTGTCAGATATTTCTTTATATTTTTGTCTTCAAATACTATCTCTCTTGCTTCTTCTAATTTCGCATCCTTGGATAGTGATATTTTCCCTCTGACTTTTCCATTTACCTGAACAGGAAGTTCCACAATATCTTCCACGGTTTTCTCTTCATCCCACTGAGGCCACTGTGCTTCATTAAGCATGCCTCCGAAATTCTGCTCCTGCCATATTTCTTCCGTTATATGAGGTGCCACCGGATTTAAAATAGTTATGAATGTTTTAAACTCGCCTCTTGTAATATAGCCATCTCCAGCTGTTTCATTTACAAAGCTCATCATTGCAGCTATTGCGGTGTTAAATTTCATTGCTTCGTAATCCTCGCTAACTTTTTTGATGGTTTTGTGCATTAGCGACATATGTTTTTTCGAATAATTTTCCTCATCCTTAACAATCTCCTGCATTTTCCATACTCTATCCAGAAACCTTCTGCAGCCCTTTACACTTGAGTCCGACCATAGAGCATATTTTTCATAATCTCCTATGAACATAATATAGGTTCTCAATGTATCAGCGCCCATTTCATCAATTATATCGTTTGGATTTATAACATTTCCCTTGGATTTTGACATTTTTTCACCGTCAGGACCAAGTATAAGCCCTTGTGCCGTACGCTTTGCATATGGCTCTTTAAAAGGAACAACTCCTATATCATACAAAAATCTATGCCAAAACCTTGAATAAATCAGGTGCCTTGTAACATGTTCCATTCCTCCGTTGTACCAATCAACAGGCCCCCAGTAATCTAATTTTTCTTTTGATGCAATTGCTTCTTTATTATGTGGGTCAATATATCTTAGGAAATACCATGATGAGCCTGCCCACTGAGGCATGGTATCTGTTTCACGCTTTGCATCACATCCACAAACAGGGCATTTAACATTAACCCATTCAGGTATGTTTGCAAGAGGTGACTCTCCTGTTTCAGTAGGATGGTAATTTTCAACTTCTGGCAAGGTAACAGGAAGCTGTTCTTCAGGAACAGGAACCATTCCACAGTGCGGGCAATGAATTATGGGAATAGGCTCTCCCCAGTATCTTTGCCTGTTGAACGCCCAGTCCTTCATCTTATAATTAGTCTTAGGCTCACCAAGATTATTTTCTTTTAAATAATCAATTATTTTCGCAATGGCTTCTTTGACCCTCAAACCATTTAAAATTCCCGAGTTTACTAAAATCCCGTCTTCCACGTCTGTAAACACTTCTTCCTGAACATTTCCGCCTTTAATAACTTCGATTATTGGAATGTTGAATTTCTTGGCAAATTCCCAGTCTCTCGAATCATGTGCCGGAACTCCCATTATTGCTCCTGTGCCATAGCCCATCATTACATAATCGGCAACCCATACGGGAACTTCTTTACCTGACACAGGGTTTACAGCAGTAAGTCCCTTTACTTCTACACCGGTCTTATTCTTCGCCAGCTGAACCCTTTCAAACTCTGTCTTTTTTCTTGACTGTTCCTGGTATTCCCGGATTTCATCCAAATTACCAATTCTTGTAGCATATTTTTCAATAAATGGATGTTCAGGAGCAATAACCATAAATGTTACTCCAAACAAAGTATCTGGTCTTGTTGTAAATACTCTTAGCTTATCCTCAGCATCTTTTAATTTAAAATCAACTTCGGCACCATATGAACGACCTATCCAATTTTCCTGCTCCAATTTGATTCTTGGAAGAAAATCAACTTCATTGAGACCATCTAACAGTTTATCTGCATATTCCTTGATTTTAAGGAACCATACATCTTTTTCAAGCTGCACCACTTCACTTCCGCAGCGGTCACACACGCCGTTTTGTGATTCTTCGTTAGCAAGAACTACTTTGCAGCTGTTGCAGAAATTAACATAAGTTTTATCCTTATACGCCAAACCGTGCTTAAACATCTGAATGAATATCCACTGTGTCCACTTGTAATATTCAGGACTAGTCGTATCAACTGTTCTTGACCAATCGAAAGAATATCCAGCTGCCTTCAGCTGAGATGAAAATATTTTAATATTTTCATCTGTAACCTTTCTTGGGTGCATACCTGTCTTCATAGCGTAATTTTCAGTGGGAAGGCCGAATGCATCCCATCCTATTGGAAACAGCACATTATACCCTTCCAATCTTCTTTTCCTTGATATTACCTCAAGGGAAGTGTATGCACGAATATGACCCACGTGCAGTCCCACTCCCGACGGATATGGAAATTCCACCAAGGCGTAAAATTTCTTTTTGTCCGAATTGTCTTTTGCTTTAAATGTTTCATTTTTTTCCCATATTCCCTGCCACTTTTTTTCAATTGTTTTAGGATTGTATGATTTCATTTTAAATCCTCCATATAATATTATCATTTTATTATTATTTCCATTTTCCCGGCCAAAACAAGCAAGCATCTTTAATTTAAACTAGTTGCTTTTCCAAACGATGTAACGATGTGACGGATAATAAAAAAGAGCCCTCTCCCTGCTGGGACGAAGACTCCGCGGTACCACCCAAATTAAGCATATGCTTCACTCTGCCATATAACGGTTTTATCCGTTTGGAACTACTTGTTCACTCCAAATACTCATGGACGAGTTCGGTTTTCATACTGATGCCTCTCACCAAATGGCAGCTCTCTTGAAATATGCACAAACCTACTACTTCCAGTCACAGTAATTTATTTAACTTTAGATGGTATTATATCAGAACATCTTTTTTTATGCAATAATAATTTCAAAAATTTATTTTATACAGTATATGACTTTCTACGATTATAACACTTCAACGACTTTACTAAAAATATTGTCATCGCAAAGTTCAATATCACCATTATCTGCAGATGCTGCTATCTTCGGATCAATCGGGATCTTTGCAATTACATTCAAACCATGTTTCCCTGCAATTTCCTCTATGTTGCTGTCACCAAAAATCTTAAATTCCTTATTGCAATCAGGACATTTGAAATATGACATATTTTCAATTATACCTATTATTGGAATATTCATGGTTTCAGCCATTTTAACTGATTTTTCCACTATCATTGAAACCAATTCCTGAGGTGAAGTCACAACTATAATCCCGTCTACAGGTATTGACTGAAAAACAGTAAGAGGTACATCTCCCGTTCCAGGAGGCATATCAACAAACATGTAATCTATATTATCCCATACTACATCTGTCCAGAACTGTTTTACCATACCTGCTATAATAGGTCCTCTCCATATAACAGGATCAGTATCATTTTCCAGCAAAAGGTTAGATGACATTATCTCAATACCTGTCTTGCTTTTAGAAGGCAGTATGCCATAAGAATATGCCTTTGCTTTTTCTTTAACTCCAAAAGCTTTCGGTATAGACGGGCCTGTAATGTCCGCATCTAAGATAGCCACATTGTAACCCTTTCTTTTCATTGCTACGGCAAGCATTGAAGTTATAAATGATTTCCCGACACCTCCCTTTCCGCTTACAACACCTATTACTTTTTCAATGCTGCTTTTTTCATTAGGTTTTTCTAAGAACGGATTTTTCGGATTTTTCGCATCTTTCCTGCTGTTACAATCCATGCTGCACGACTGACAGTTTTCATTATTTTCATTCATTTTTATCTCCTGAATATGCTAATTTTTATAAGATTTACGCAATATTTCTATTACGCATCCTTATCATAGCATATATATTCTTTATCTTATTATACTAAATATTTAGAATCTATCAATAATTAAAAATAAAAAAGTCAGGATTTAATTTCATTATCTTATCTGAAATAATACTTGATAATAATTATCGTTTTTGTTATAATGAATACTATTCATGAGGGAGTAATTTGCACATATGTGTTGTAAGTCAACATAATGGTCTTTGATCTGGCTTACATTAAAGAATGAGACTCATGCATGTTCTGAACATGCATGAGTCTTTCTGTATCTGCAACCAAACAAAGGAGAAAACTTAAAAACTATGAATTCAATTACACTTCTTTTAACATCCATAGGGCTATCCATGGATGCATGTGCCGTATCAATTTCAAATGGTATGTGCTTTGAAAATATTAACGGCAAACGAATTTTCCTGTCTTCAGGAGCTTTCGGATTATTCCAGGCACTTATGCCCATTCTGGGCTATATGGCAGGTTCATCATTCAGCGATGCAATAGGATTTCTGGATCATTGGATAGCACTTATACTTTTAGGGTGTATAGGAGGAAAAATGATTGTAGATGCGGTAAGGGAACTTAAATACCCTGAGGCATGCTTAACCGGAGAAAAAAAACTGACTTTTAGAGTTTTAATTATGCAGGCAATTGCAACCAGCATTGATGCACTGGCGGTAGGAATAGGATTTGCTGTAATAAAGGTGGATATAATAAAAGCATCCTTGTCTATCGGAATCATTACATTTATAAATTCAATAATTGGTCTAAAATTAGGAAAAAATTTCGGACAGATGTTCAAACAAAAAGCAGAAATACTTGGAGGTACAATTTTAGTTTTTATAGGGGTTAAAATATTTATTGAACATATAACAGCATAAATTATTCAATAAATAATTTGTTTATTACAACTGCATGGCACCAAAATTAAAATAAGAATAAAAGAAAATCACCAATCGAGTAGGAGATAAATAATTAATTTATTTATCGTCCTCTCACACCACCGTAC
>ENA-UOOK01002275-UOOK01002275.1-fermentation-metagenome-genome-assembly--contig:-NODE-2275-length-23938-cov-6.046393_pt1 | contig 23938 bp, 20 predicted proteins | sample MGYA00245777_ERZ724023 | MGnify/ENA primary metagenome ERZ724023 (study PRJEB28704, sample SAMN03018312) | fermentation metagenome | biome: anthropogenic terrestrial biome; feature: soil; material...
GCGGTTCTGTTCAGTATGTGTGCCGGGAAGTTCGGACGGTTATAATGAATAAGCTCAATCTGAGGGACCAGGATAATATATGCATCATCTCAGGTGAGAGCATCGCGGTGGAGGCCGCCATGATTGCTTCTGAGGGCAGTGTCATTGCTGTAGAATATGACCGCAGGGATCAGAATACTATGAAATGTAATGTTGACAAATTTGGCCTGAGCAACGTAATCATCGTTGAGTCTCTGGAAAACGGTATCCTAGATGAGCTGCCGGTGCCGGACATAGCGTTTATAGTGGGTTCTCCGAGGATTGGCAGTGAAATAAAGAGTCTGCTGGCCATTAATCCCGCCATGGATTTTGTCATCTACACGCTGGACTTCGAAATTCTAACCTCTCTTCCTGCAATGTTGCGGGAAAACGGCTTGGAGCGCACTGAAGCAATCCATATAGAGGTATCGCGAGTCAACAGCAAAAAGATGACCGAGCCATTTCCAGCTCCCTGGCTGATTTCTGCCAGACCCGTTAAAGGATAGTAATAACGTTGCGGTCTGGATACTGCTGGCATAGGATAATTTGTTAAAGCTGCATGAAGAGCCATTTTGTATAACATGCAGCTTTTTGATATTTTATAACCGTTTTCAGTATTAATTAAGGTCTATCATGTCATTTAATAAGGCATAATTCTTTCTGCGTAAAATCAACGTCCCCGGTACACCCAAACTGGTAGCCATGGGCGACTAATACACACCTATCCTAACGTCGGGGCCGTAGGGCAGGCTTCAAAATCCTAGATACATTTGCCGGAGGTAAATGGGCCCGTGATAATACTTATTACGGGCCCTTATCAGGATACTTTCTGGTCGTGGTATTAAGTTAACCCGATGTAAGAGTGGGGGGGTTTATTTTCCCAGTCGAGTCCAGTTCAATTAATACACCTCTCAGTTGGGTCTCATCATAATTGCTGCCCGGATTGACGCATATGGTATTGCCAATCCTACTGATACCGCGACTGGCATGTACATGCCCGAAGAGCCCCAGCAGCGGTTGATACTTTTCAATTGCCTGTCTTACCGCCTTGCTTCCTACTGCCCCGGTTGCGAGTGAATCTCCATCCAGGATGGGATTCAGGTCTTCATCATAGAGGGTATCCTGATCCAGGTCGGTGTCATAGGGCGGTACATGGATATTAAATATACAGCGTTTCATGTCTTTGACGGTAGACGCAAGCTCATCTATTTTCCGGGTCATTTCATCTTCTTCTATATCCCGCGGGAATTTGAACATGGTTTTATGCCCAAAACCTAGGGAGAGAATTTCCAGGTTGTTTATCCTAACTACTTTTCCATCACCGTTCTGCACGTTCTGAACCTGGTTGAGGATCTCATCGATGTAATATGGATCACCATTCCCAGGTATTATTACGCAGGACAGTTTGTTTTTTTTGAATCTCTCATCCATGAGTTTAACCCATTCCTTCACCTGTGCCAGCCGACACTCCTTGGTAATCCGTTCTACGTCCTCGGCGGTAACTGCCTCGAGCTCGGCTTCAGTCATTTCCACCCAATAGAAACCTGCATCACGTAAGGTTTTCTTAAGGTCCGGAAGTTCACGTTCATCTTTTAGGGAAACCGTAGATCCATAATAGGTAGCTTCCCAACCTTTGCTGGTTTTGATAATCGGCACTACCATTTTTCCACAAAAATCACCACCATAGATTACTAGGTCTGCCTTGTAGAATGGCCCGGCATTGGTAAACTTGCGAAAAGTGCTCTCAGCTGCATGTATATCAGCCGCATAAAATATCTTCATTGATGTTCCACCCCTTTGCTTATTAACATACGTGAAACCGTTTTTTCTAGTCTGCCGGTATCTCCTGGAATTGGATATCGATGTTGATCCCCTTCTTGGCATAGGACGATCTGGAGATGTAGTACAGGATAAGCGGCACCACCAGTAGAACGATTGACATTACTATCATGGTGTAAGGCATATCTCCTGCAAAGAAAGGTATCAACAGGTAGATGCATATGGATATACTTATGATTGTAGTCAGAATACCTAGCCAGGTTATAGTGGGAAGACCTAGAAACCTGCTTCTTACAATAGGAGGTGCGGAGTCAAACAGCAGCTTCCTTCTGTACGGAAATACGATTCCGGCTATGCCCAGTATTATCCAAGCCAGGAACCAGGTGAAGATGGTGTACCCGATATAGGCTGTCCAGGCAGGGAAGTACACATCCGTCAATAAGAAGAGCTCCGCCACTGCCAGGGCTATGGTTGAGGCGATAACAGGCGAACCTGATTTGGGATCAATGGTGGTTACTTTTTCGGAAATGAGACGATCAAATCCCCAGGCATAAATGTTGCGGGTGGGTCCGAAGCTCATCCCAGCGCAGGACCCGTAGGTTGCTGTAAAGAAGGCCACCGCTATCAGAAAGATGAAGATAGGGCTTTTCGTAAGTATCCCTAACAAAATCGTAGCGAAGGGTTCATAACCCGGGAAAGGATAAGCCGGGTTGCCAGTTCCGGCCAGGAACATGAACGCATTGGTCCACAGTGAACCGAAATTATTGTAGCTGAGCCCGTAAAAAATGGCCCATACTACCATCAAAATGACTAAGGAACCGAACATGGCCAGTAACTGGGATTTTTGCACACTACGTACTTCTCCCGCTAGGTTAGCTCCAAAAGTAGCACCCAGCGTATTCAGAATGATATAGGTCGAACCTGCCATGATGGTCGCTCTTAAGCTAAATCCAGCAGGATGTCCTGCCTGTTTGGCAATGTCGATAACTTTACTGTATTCTAATCCGGTTAACTGTGTAAAGTTGGTAGCAAAGATTTCAGGATTGGATATTAAAGAAGCGATTATAAAAGTAAGTGCTCCTACGAGAGTACCGATAAGGGCCATCCATGACATTTTCATCATGGCCCGACTTCCCTTGTAAAAAACCACCCAGATAAACATTATCATAATGGTACCCAATATTGCTCGTATATGGGGGTTGTTTATGGCAGCGGCAATTTCAAACCATGACTGCTTACCGCTTACTATTCCCAGGGAAGCAAAAAACTCTACCACCCCATATTTTAAGGCCCAGTCACTGCACACACCCGTCCAGGATATGGCTGTAAAGGATATCATAAAACTTGACATTAGCCCCAGAGCAGGGTGCAGGATACGGCTTATATATATATATTCACCGCCCTGACGCGGCATAGCCACCGATAATAGCCAGTAAAGCCCGGCGATTACGAACATCTGAGCCACTGTTATGATGGCCCAGGGCATATGTGCACCTGGATATAAAAAAGGCGCCCACATCAGATAGACTAGAGCATACATCAGACCAGGATTAACGGTGGAATATACTAGTGTATCCCGGGGGCTAATCTGGCGGGTGATGCCAACTGCGCTTTGTTCAAATAAAGCTAATCCTTTTGCCACATGATTACCTCCTTTTAATTGATATTTCAGGTACTGATACGATACATAATGGCATCTTCGAATCCAGTAATTACTTTTACATAACCACATAAGCTTTGATCTAATTCCGGGTCCCCCGTATCTACCAAAAGGGGTGCTCCATTCAGTGCTATGAGTTTATCCCGGCTGGCTATGATGGTGATATTCTTAGGGCCTGCTTCTCGTATTACCCGGGGGCTTATTTGCTGATTGCCACGCCCCAAGATATGACCTTGTCCACCGATGCCGGTCACTACGATTCTACATTTTTGGCCCTGAATTAATTCATAGAGCTGTTGCTCAGAAACATCATTAGCCACCAGTTCTTTGTTTTTAACTACATCAACTCCCAGCAGCGTATTGGGGAGGTTCAACCTTTGCATAATGCTCCGGGTAGTTGTACCCGGGCCAATTATATACAGTGCTTCTGGTTCCATATCATGTACTATTTCGGCTGCAATACCCTCTACCTCAGCCTTTTCGGACCGACTGCCTGATTTTACGCTTTGTACCCTGTGTTCTACCGGTACTTTGAGATATCCAAAAAGTTCAGCACTTACCCGCCCTTGCCGAAATGCTTCTTCATCTATATCCATTACTTCCGCTTCCCGCAGATTACTGATTTTCCCTTCCAGGTAAAGAGCTGCTACTTCTCCAGCGCTTTTGGGGTTTATGGCATAGACGGCTGAATGTATCTTGACTCCGGCTGGAATGCCCAGCACCGGAATCGGTTGATTGCCAATGGCGCTGTATATGTTGCGGGCAGTGCCATCGCCACCAGCGAAAAGAATGAGATCGACTCCTATGCCAGCCATTTCCCGGACTGCTTTCATAGTATCTTCCGGTCTGGTATCCCCGCTGTCGATTTTCCCGATTATTTCCGGTTCCAGACCGGCTTCTCGGGCCTCATCCGCTCCCATTTCCTGCGGATAAGCTATAACTTTAATCTGTTCTTTGATTCTGGCTATCACCTTCAAGGCTGCCACCGCACGGGATGGTGCTTCTGGTTTTGCACCCATCTCCCGGGCTTTCCTGAGTATTTCAAGGCCATCACTGCCTTTTAATCCTACTCTTCCTCCCATCCCGGCTACGGGATTAATAATTATGCCAAGTTTTTTCACGTTTTATCACCGTTAAACCAGACTATTTCTCCCGCCCTTTATAAGAATGTTGTGATAAGGCGGCCCTTGCTGAGGACTTTATCACAGATCTTATGCGGGCGGGAGAAACACACCCTTATTTGCGCTGGCCCTTCTTTTTAAGATATTGCCTCCAGGTCACCGCGATCAATTCCGGTTCATCAATTGCATTATGCACGGGCAGATGCGAAGCCGCATTATATGGAGCCTTTTTGACAAATTCGGGTTTTTCATAAGCTTCCTGGGAGATTTGTGTCAAGACAGCTACATACTCATCCAGGTCATCCTTATTGTAGGATTCGCATGGTTCCAGAGTGAAAGGTTCGGGTACAACCCAGGGATGATGCGAGGTCCAGTAATGTTCGATGCCAAAGTCGACAATACGGTGGTTGACATTATCTGTACTCACGCCCGTATCCTCGGTCAGTTTTTCCCAGGAGTAACGCGCCTGTTCCAGCCGCCGCTTACCTTTGGCATACCGTATCTTAACACCTGGAATTTGGGCAATTTTTTTCATAAAGTACTGGTTATTCAAGACCGAGCAAATGGCTGCCTCTTTCAGGCCCTCCGGCCCATGCTGCATTATCCACATATAGGCCCGCAGAATAACCCCGGCATTTCCAAAGTAGGTGCGAATTTTTCCGGTGCTTTCGGGACAGTTATAGTTTAGGAAATATTTGGTGCCATCAAATTCTATTCGCGGGATGGGGAGATATGGTTTGAGAAATTCCTTTACCCCTATGGCGCCAGTAGCCGGTCCCATACACCCGTGTGGTGCAGAGAAGGTTTTATGGAGGTTAAAATGGCACAGGTCGAAGCCCGCTTCTTTGGCCCGATGGATGCCCAGCATACCGTTGGCATTGGCCTGATCATAAGAGCAAAGCGCTCCTACCGCATGGGCGGCCTTCACATATTCCTCGATACGCGGGTTATAAATTCCTGTATCTTCGGGATTAGTGACCATTATTCCGGCCGTGCGCTCAGAAAGACTGGCTTTCATGGCTTCCAGGTCAGGATACCCGTTTTCGTCCGGCATCAGAGTGATTACCTTAAAACCCGCGGTATTGGGAGTGGCAGCATCACATGGATGGGAGAACATGGTAGTAATGATCTCTTTTCTCTTAGTGTCTCCCCTGGCTTGATGGTAAGCCCGAATCATGGAAGCATTGGCATAAACACCTTGTGCACCTCCTCCCGGCTGCAAGGAAAATGCATCCATACCGGAAATCTCTTTCAGAAATTCTTCAACTTTATAATATATTTCCAGTATTCCCTGCATGGTTTCCGGGTCCTGCAGCGGATGAACATCAACAATGCCGGGGTGCCGGGCAACTATATGCTCCTGCACTTTGGGACTGTATTTCATGGTACAGGTGCCTTCACTGATTCCTAGAGTCACATCCGTGCCCATGGTTTCCTGAGAAAGTCTCATAAAATGGCGGTTAACCCGCATCTGATTTACCTCCGGCAAAGCCGGGGCTTTCTTTCTGCGCAGACCAGCCGGTATTGCGGATAGGCCGTCTCCAACTTCTCTTTCCACTTCCTCGCATGCCAGAGGTGCCAGGACTCCTCTTTCCCCGGGTACACTCATTTCAAATATTATCTGTTCATCCCAGTGAGCCTGATGAAAATTTCTCAAGAGCGTATCTTTATTTCTACCCATTAGAATTTCAGTCCTTTCTTTCTAGATTTGGGGCCGACTAGCACGATACAGCACCCTGAAGGGCATAGACGAGTTTATCAATATCTGCTTTGGTATGGATTTCGGTTACACAGTAGAGAGCACTCTGGCCGATTCCCTGGATTTTCTGGCAGATGTCATGTCCTCCGAATATCTTATGGGTCAGGAGTGCTTTGTTAATGTCAGCTACGGATTTGCCGGTCATATCAAAATTGACTACAAATTCCTTAAAGAAGGGCCCGCTGAAATTAATCTTTACCCCGGGAATCTGGGCGATTTTTTTAGCCGCATACTGAGCATTTTGCATAATGGTCTGCCCGACTTCCTCCATGCCTTTGGGGCCCATTATGGAAAGATAAACACCAGCAGTTATTGCCCAAAGGCCGGTACTGGTGCCGGTAAATTCTTTGCCTTTATCACGGGATCCATACGAGGTCCGGTCGAACAGCACTTCTCCAAAACCGTACTCATCGCCGGCTAAAGTTTCCGTTAAACCAAACATCAGGTCTTTAAATTCGGCAATATATTTCATGTCGTCATGGGTAGCAATGAAACCACCTTGACAGCCGCCACAGCCCAGGTGCAGACCCAGGGTATGGAAGTCGCCGCAGGTGATGGTAGCACCGTAATTGGCCGGAGCCTCCATAACCCCCAGCGAAATAGGATCAGTGTAAACAATAAATTCTGCTCCCTGAGCAGCAGCAATTTTGCCTATTTCTGCCGCTTGTGTCTCAATAAACCCCAGATAGGAGGGATTTTCAATAAATACGGCCGCCACCTGCGCGCTCATTTTTTGCTGGAGATCATTAAGATCCAGTAATCCTGTCTGGGGGTCAAATTCAACCATAACTATCTCTATGTCGGCCTTGGGCATAGAATTTAGATAGTTTTTCAGGATCATTAGAATTTCACTATTCATAGTTTTAGGAAGAATGACTTTGGTCCGGTTGTTGATTCTATTGGCCATACGCAGGGAGCTGGCTGCAGCCTGACCACCGTCATACATGGGAATGCTGAGAATATCCATGTCGACCAGTTCACCTAATAAACTGCAGTATTCAAAAAATGCCTGCCATTTGCCATGATCACCCATAGATTCGCCTACGTAAGCCGTAAGAAATTCTCCCCGCCCGTTGATTTCATCACATACCGCCGGGACAAAATGCTGGGCACAGCCGGCACCGAGGAAATTTAAATGATCTCCACAGTTGTAATTTTTGTTAAGCAATTGTTCGGTATGTCGTTTGATGGAATATTCATCCAGGATTGGTTCGGGTAATTTCATGGTTTTCTTAAATTTTAGGTGTTCGGGGATTTCTTCGTAAAGCTGCATTACATCGGTAACCCCTACTTCTTTCATCATTTCCGCCTTAACACCGGGGGCCGAATTTGGTATATACGGATAGACAATCTGTTTTCTACGCATCCTGTTTCCTCCATTCTCTGACATTCGCTGTTATGCTTTTTGTCTTCCTTTTAAATGGTATTTATTTAGGAGAATAGGTATCACACCTGGTATTCTGCGAGGTATCAGCAGAAGAGCCGGTGATGCTAATCTTGTCGGCAAAGCAAATAGAATGCTCATTATACATGCATTTGTTTGCATTGCAGCCTACGAGTGGGGTCAAGTTAGTACTGTCTCCTTCATGCAAGTGTGATGTACTGGCTAGATTGATGTTAAGGCTATCCTCGCCCATAGCTCCCGGCCTGATTTTGGTGCTCATCTGGGGGCTACTGCTGCCGCTGGCCGGTTGTTTGTTTACATCACGAGGGGAGAAAGTATCACAATACGCAATACTCTGGCTGGGTTGGATGCTTACTTGTCCGGCAGCACAGCGGCCGTCGGGATGGTGAAAAGCACAGGTACTTACTTGGCAGATGGTATTAGTTGTTGCCATTATTTGAAACCTCCTTAATTTACCTTGACGGTTGACATTAATTTGGTTGCAAATAGGAGTTTTTATTCACGATAAATATGGAAACATAAAAGTGAAATATTTTTATCCATAGCGGAAAAACTAAGGTCAACTTTTACACAGCCAAGACCAAACGAGCATTTAACTTTTAGGAGGTGATCTTCTGCCGGTTAATTCGCCGACAGAAACATTATATGGATATTTGCTATAGTAAATTGTTCTTAAAAAATGGCACAGTATATGCGCAGAACGAATTTGACGGCTCTTTTTTGCAGAAAGGAAAATCCCTCTATGAGGTGATTCGCGTGGTAAATGGCGTTCCTTTGTTCCTGAAACAGCATTTACACAGATTGGCTAATTCTTCGAAACTCAGCGGTCTGCCCCTGCCGGTATCTTTTGATACTATCCGTGACACTCTCTTGAAACTAATAAGCAGCAATATCATGTCCACTGGCACCAGCAAAATTGTATTTAACTATTTACCCGGGTCAGACAACAGGGCAAATTGTTCCTTTTATGCTTATTTTCTGGAGCCCCATTATCCTTCTGAGCAAGATTACCGCCAAGGTGTGGATACTTTTATCTATCATGCCGAAAGAGAAAATCCCAATGCAAAAATAGTCAACTACGATTTCCGTGAGCTGATGGATCAACTTATTAAAGAAAACCAAGTTACCGAAGTAATCCTGGTCAATAACCAGGGTTATATAACGGAATGCAGTCGTTCCAACCTGTTTCTGGTCATTAAAGATACTATCTATACTGCCCCTGTCAGTGAAGTTCTCCCGGGTATCACCCGGGATTTCGTCTTAAGGGCCTGTAGAGAATCCGGCTATCAAGTAATTGAAAAAAGTATTCATGAAAAAGAACTAGTCGATTTAGATGCAATTTTTATATCAGGTACCCAGCATAAAGTGCTTCCAGTAAGAACGGTGAAAAACCTTGATATGGTATTGGATTCAGCTAAGCATACTGCCGTCACCACCATCATGCAAAAGTATGATGAGATAATGGCAGACGATATCAACCATTTTAAAGAGCAGAATTTGGAATAGATTTAAAGGTCAGCCCAGTATGGCCAACTTTCTCACAACATCAAGAATTCTAGCGCTAATTTATTTTAATTTTAGGAGAATTTTACATTGTATTGCCGAGAGCTATTAATCATAACTAATAATCCACAAGCACATACTATATCCAATGCAGACGTATTAGAGCTAAAAGGTGACTGTATAGACATCATAGCTAAAGCTCTGCATATGGTCAGTCAGGGACATAAATTGCTGTCCCATCCATTGTCAGGCAGTATTAAGCCCAACCAGAGCCCTTATAAATCTCTAGTTTTAACCGCGGCCATGGGGACCATTGATGAAGCTTCCTTACAGATCTTGCACAAAAGTCTTAGCCAGGCAGAAGAGATGAGACTACAATCATTTTTGCCGGGTATGAGATCCAACTTCGATGAAGATTTCCAGGCTATTGACCACGACCTGTTGGTAAATGCAGTTAAATCAATTATTGAAAGTGGGTGAAATAACTGTTGGAAAAGGTATACGACCTCATAGTTCTCGGAGGAGGACCGGTGGACTGGCTGCCGGAATGTATGGGGCCAGAGCTCGTATGAGTACGGCTATTATTGAAAAAGGCAAACCAGACGGACAGGCTGCCACGAGGAAAAGATTAAGAAATACTCCGAATAACTAGGATAGGAGAGATACAAATGCGCTTGGAACTCGGCTCTATTCATGTTCAAGATGTGAAATTTGGATCCAAAACAGAATTGAAAGATGGCATAGTATATATCAACAAAGCTGAATTAATCGATTTTATCAACGATGATCGCCTGGCGACCATTGAAGTTGACATCGTTCGTCCCGGCGACCGGGTTAGAATCTGTCCGGTTAAAGATGTACTGGAACCCCGGGTCAAAGTATCCGGTTCGGGCACTGTTTTCCCGGGTTTCTTTGATGATGCCAAACCGGTAGGGGAAGGCAGAACCCATGCCCTGAAAGGCATGACGGTTCTTACGGTAGGCAAAATAGTTGGCTTTCAGGAAGGCATCATTGATATGTCTGGTCCTGGCGCCGATTATACTCCTTTTTCCCAGGCTATCAATGTAGTCCTGCTCTGCGATCGCCACACAGATCTGTCCCAATATGAGAGTGAAGATGCCATAAGGCAAGCCGGACTTCGGGCTGCCAGATATATAGCGGAAGTGGCTAAAAATGCGGAACCTGATGAAATCAAAGTCTATGAAACCAAACCACTGGCAGAACAAATTCAGCAATTTCCGGACCTGCCCCGAGTAGCTTACGTCTATATGCTCCAGACCCAGGGGTTATTACATGATACCTACTTGTATGGAGTTGATGCTAAACGCATCCTGCCTACCTTCATATATCCCACTGAAGTAATGGATGGGGCAATCTGCAGCGGTAATTGTGTATCTGCTTGTGATAAAAACACCACTTTCCATCACCTGAACAGCCCGGTCATTTTTGACCTTTACGAACACCACGGCCAGGATTTAAATTTTGTCGGCGTAGTAGTAACCAATGAGAACGTCACTCTGCTGGATAAAGAACGCAGCTCCAATTTTACTTCCAAATTGATTGAATGGCTAAATGTCGATGGCGTAATAATCAGCGAAGAAGGATTCGGAAATCCTGATGCAGATCTCATTATGAATTGCCGAAAAATAGAAGCCCTGGGCATTAAAACGGTATTAATCACAGATGAATACGCCGGTCGGGATGGTTCTTCCCAGTCCTTGGCCGATGGCCATGAACTGGCGAACGCTCTGGTAAGCGGCGGTAATGCCAATGCTTTGGTCACGCTTCCTCCTCTGGACCGGGTTATTGGTTATGTAGATGCAGTCAATACCATTGCCGGAGGATTTGCCGATGCCTTGGCCAGCGACGGTTCGATAACCGTGGAAATACAAGCAATTACTGGAGCAACTAATGAACTCGGCTTTAACAAAATGGGTGGTAAAGGAATTTAGTATAGGAATGTAATCAATGATCCAGCACTTTAATAAAAGGGGATGTTACACATGGAAACTATCCGAGTAGTCCATTATATTAACCAATTTTTTGCTGGTATTGGCGGGGAGGAAAAGGCTGACATCAGACCATTCAGTAAAAACGAAACAGTCGGTCCAGGCACTCCCCTGCAAGCAGCTCTGGGCGCTCAGATTAAAATAGTGGGTACAGTAGTATGTGGCGATTCATATTTCAATGAAAATTTAGAACAGGCTTCCCAGGAAGTCCTTACTATGATAGAAGCCTTTAAACCGCAGCTATTTATAGCCGGACCTGCTTTTAATGCGGGTAGATATGGAGTAGCCTGTGGCGCTATCTGCACAGCTGTAGCGGAAAAATTCCATATTCCAGTTATAACCGGAATGTATGAAGAAAACCCTGGTGCTGACATGTACCGCAAAAATGTCTATATTATAAAGACTGGTAATTCGGCGGCCCAGATGCGCAAAGCTATTCCAGCCATGGTTAAGCTGACAACCAAACTAGCCTCAGGGCAAACTGTTGGTTCTCCCGAAGAAGAAGGTTATCTACCGAAAGGTATCCGGATCAACCACTTCTACGACAAAAGGGGGTCGGCTCGGGCAGTGGATATGCTGATTAAGAAACTAAAGGGCGAACCTTTTCAAACTGAATATCCAATGCCCGTTTTTGATAGAGTTGAACCCCGACCGGGTGTAAAAGACATCAGTAAAGCCAAAATCGCGCTGGTAACTTCCGGTGGTATTGTACCCAAAGGAAACCCTGACCATATCGAATCCTCCAGTGCCTCAAAATTCGGGCGCTACGACATTACCGGCCTGGACGATCTTACCAGCCAGAGTCATGAAACGGCCCACGGCGGCTATGATCCGGTCTCTGCCAACCAGGACCCGGACCGGGTGTTGCCGGTGGATGTGCTGCGAGCTCTGGAGAAAGAAGGCAAGATTGGCAGCCTGCACAATACCTACTATGCAACCGTAGGCAATGGAACTTCCGTGGCTAATGCTAAAAAATATGCCCATGCTATAGGATTGGAGCTTAAAGAAGCAGGAGTCGATGCCATTATTCTCACCTCTACCTGAGGGACCTGTACTCGTTGCGGTGCAACGATGATAAAAGAACTGGAAGAGGTAGTGGATGTACCCTGTGTCCACATCTGTACAGTTGTTCCTATTTCTCTTACCGTTGGAGCCAACCGGATAGATCCAGCCGTAGCCATACCACATCCGCTGGGCAATCCCCAGTTACAGAAAAAAGAAGAATATCAACTACGGCGCCGGATTATTGAAAAAGCCTTGCAGGCTTTAACAACTGATGTAACCGAACAAACTGTTTTTTAACAGTACGTTTTTATCCGCAGTACCTACAGGATACCTAAAGTGTGGGTTATCGAGTATAAGAGCGACAACAGGAAGGGCTTGACTGAAAGGTTAGGCCCTTCCGCTATTTCAGAAAGATGAAAACAACTTGGCAAGCAACGTCATTACCAGGCCACCCACCATCAAAGACTGATGTAGGAAAATGTTCACCGCATCGGTGATGGTAATGCCGAACTTGGCAAAAAGCTGTTCTGATCTCGCTTTAGTTTCCGGGTCAATGCGAATGTTGATGTTTGCCGTCTTGGCCATAAGCTCACCTCCTTGCACCCCTATTATTCTCCGACGTGCGCACAACGTCACGGCAATGCGAAACATTTTTTAAGAGGTGTGACTGAAGCCATCGCGGTGCGTATCCGTTTGGGAGTTGTACAGCGATGAGGGCTGCGCCGCCGATGGTGAATGGGCTCAAAAAGCCCGTATCAAGCCGCCTGAAAAAGGCATCTCATTGCTATGCAGAAACCCAACGCTACAATGGTGGCGGCTTTTGATTAAAACCAAACTAACTTCTATAATAGTTATAACTTATTTTGTCGTGCTGCTAATCCCATTTTCTTAGCCCAAATATTGAGCTAGGTGAAGAAACATTTATGGAACAATTAAGTAAGTACTGAAGCTATAAGAATAACTACAAAAGTGCGTATAAGTAGTAGGATACGATTGAAAAGGGGTATTAAAATGCACCAAGGTATAATTAAGAAATTATTTTTGCTGGTATTTACTTTTAGTGTTCTGTTAGTAGTACCGGGTTGTTCCAAACCTTCAAATCCAAACGACAATCAGCCAATCGGGGTAAATTCCAAAAATAAAATTTAAACTCCGATAAGAAAATTTTTAAGGCTGCCTGGTCTCAGGATGACACGATGGTTGTCTATATTCACGGGAAGACCTGAGAAAAACGGTATGGATGAAGCCTATTACTGGAAAGTCGGTGAAGATAAGGCGAAATTTATCCGGGATGTTTCTCCAACTACGCACGGTTTTACCTGGTCACCTAACAGCCAATACTTTCTAATCACTGAAAAATTAGGAGATGGAGCTATTAGCAGAATAGTCAACGTCGACTTTTTGACCGAAGAAGCTTTTAAAATTAAAAGTATTTCCACACCGGTATGGAGTACGGATAGCAGGTTTGTGGCTTATGGGTTTGAAAACCATGATTATGGAGAGAGCTGGGGATCATTGGAAGTCTATGAATTGGGCCAGACACAGGCAGAGTATATCTGGAAAGGCATGAATTATCTTTATAAAGTTGATTCTTGGGACGAAGCTGGAAATATTGGTTACACCGAAATTAACGATAAGAACTAAAGGAAGGTTCAACGCTTGAGGAGATAAACCTGAAAATAAAGTTATTAGAATGGTATTGATATATCCAGAGCTCTTGGACGATTCATTTTAATTAGGGAGGCAATGGTGGGAGACAATCGTCCCCTGCTTCCCACTTAAAAATTAAAAGAAAGCAAAAAGAACGTCCTCCTGCCTGCTTCATCAAGAATTAGGGAGAGTCTGCAAAATGAAAATACTATTTGTTGAAGATGATAAAGTAATTTCCGCAGGGCTTTGCTATTCACTTATGCAGGAGGGGTATTCCGTTACTCACTGCCTGAACGTCGAGACAGCCAAAACGATGATTAGTGAAAATAGCTTTGACCTAGCGATACTTGATTTATCCCTTCCGGATGGAAGCGGCTACGATATTTGCAAAATGATTAAGGCGAAGGAAGATATTCCAGTCATATTTCTAACCGCAATAGATGATGAAGTGAATGTAGTCATGGGTCTTGATATGGGAGCGGACGACTATATAACCAAGCCGTTTCGGATAAGAGAATTGCTCTCTCGTATTAAATCAGTACTGCGCAGATATGACAAAAGCGAACCTTCAAAAACACTGCTTGAGTTTAGTGGCCTAAAAATTGATACTGCCAAAGCAAAAGTGTACAAAGGTGAGCAGGAAATTAATTTAACTTCTCTTGAATACCGATTACTATTAATCTTTGCCAACAGTGAGGGACAAGTTCTGAGCCGCAATCAGCTTTTGGAAGGCTTATGGGATATTGCCGGTGATTTCGTGAATGACAATACATTAACGGTATATATTAAACGTTTACGCCAAAAAATTGAGGATAACAGCCAAACCCCAACTATTATAAAAACAATTCGCGGACTTGGTTATAAGGGGGGCGATTAAGTTACTGCGCAACCAAGAGATAAAGATATTTATTATCCTTTTAGCCTCAGTTGGAATAATAGGTACAGTTGTCTGTTTTATTATTGATAACATGGCCGGGATGGCTGCATTCTTGGCTTTGTTTTTGATGATTATCATATCGTTGGGTTTTACCAAATGGAGATATTTACAAATAGAAAAGCTATCTCAATATCTCAAACGGATTGCCGGCGGCGAATATGACCTTGATATCAGAGATAATTATGAGGGTGAGCTCAGCATACTTAAAAGCGAAATATATAAAGTAACGGTAACCCTATCCGAGCAAGCCGAGCTGTTAAAAAAAGACAAGGTATTCCTGGCCAATTCAATATCAGATATTTCGCATCAGCTTAAGACGCCCATAACTTCAATGTTCGTTATGACAGATTTGATAAGTGATGAGAGCCTTCCGCAGAACAAGCGAATCGAATTCACCAAAAACATCCGCTCCCAACTCGAAAGACTACAATGGCTGGTTACATCACTGCTAAAGTTATCTAAGATTGATGCCGGGGCGATTGATTTCAAAAAGGAGCAGGTAAATGTAAAAGAGCTTATCCATAAGGCTACTGAACACCTGCTGATTCCAATGGAAATTAAAGAGCAAACCCTTGAAATCAGTGGTGATGAGCACGCTAAATTTATTGGCGATTTCAATTGGTCAGCCGAGGCTGTCGCCAATATCATTAAGAATTGCATTGAACATACACCACGTGGAGGAAGGATAGTTGTAAATTTTAACGAGGCCCCAGTTTATACCATGATCACAATATCCGATAACGGAGTGGGTATTGATAACCGCGATTTACCCTATATTTTTAATCGTTTTTACAAGGGCACAAATGCGGCCAATGACAGCATAGGCATTGGACTGGCCATGGCCAAAAGTATTGTGGAGAGCCAGGGCGGTGTCATTGCAGCTATTAGTGAAAAAGACCGAGGCACACAATTTACTATCAAAATTTACCGAAGCATCGTGTGACAAAACTGTCACCCAAATAGTCACTCCAGCGTCATATTCAGCAGCTATACTCAAGCTACAGACCAGAAGAGGAGTGAATGAGAATGGAAATTTTGAGAGTAGAAAATCTGTCTAAAATCTACGGTAAGGGCGAAACAGCCGTTAAAGCTCTTGACAGGGTTTCCTTTTCCGTAGCAAAAGGTGAATTCCTGGCGGTTATTGGTCCTTCGGGCTCAGGTAAATCAACCCTTTTGCATATCCTGGGCGGGGTTGATACGCCCACCAGCGGGAAGGTTTTTATTGAAAGTACGGATATTTACGGACTTGACGAAACCAAACTAGCCATTTTTAGACGCAGACAAATAGGTCTTATCTATCAATTCTATAACCTTATCCCCATTCTCAATGTACAAGAAAATATTACTCTGCCCTTATTATTGGACGGACGCAAGGTTGATAAGAATCAACTTAATGAAATAATCGACACCCTTGGCTTAGAGGGAAGATTAAATCATCTGCCCAATCAGCTTTCAGGCGGACAACAGCAGCGTGTATCCATTGGCCGGGCATTAATCAATAATCCTGCCCTCATGCTGGCCGATGAGCCTACTGGGAATCTGGACAGTAAAAACAGTGCCGAAATGGTAAAGCTCTTAAAACTGTCAAACCAAAAATATAATCAGACATTGATCGTAATCACCCACGATGAGCGCATTGCTTTACAGGCCAATCGGATAATTTCGATTGAAGATGGTCGCATCATCAAAGACGAGGTGATTCGCAAATGAATATCATCAATAAGTTGACCCTTCGTCATCTGAAGCTGAACAAACAACGTACTGTCGTTACCATTATCGGTGTTATATTGTCGGTTTCCATGCTAACAGCAGTGCCTACCTTTGTATCATCTTTCTTGAATATGATGCAGAGAAGCGTTATTGCCGATACCGGAAACTGGCATGTACTTTATAATAATGTGCCAAGACAAAACATCGACGTAGTGATGAATGACAAAAATACTGCTGCTGCCGCACTTAGCCAGGATATAGGGTATGCCTTGCTGGATGGGGCGAAAAATGAGGATAAACCCTACCTTTTCCTAAAATCATATGATGAGCAGGGGTTTGCCACCTTTAATCTAAAATTGGTCGAAGGACGCTTTCCCAAGAAATCCAGTGAGATCGTCATATCTTCTCGCATTGCCGAAAATGGCGGCGTGATATATAAGGTTGGTGACACCATACACTTAGATGTTGGGCAGCGTCACCTGGAGAAAGGCGGCAACAATCTTGTACTGGGACAAGATTACGGTTTTGTAAAGCAAAGTGCAGATGAGACCGGCGAAAGGTTTATTCCTGAATATGCACAAGAATATACGGTGACAGGAATTATAAGCCCCCCAAACTTTGAACAATATTGGGCGCCAGGCTATACAGTCATATCTTATCTTGATAAAAATGAATTGGCTTCAGGCGAAACTGTCAATATATCGGTAGCCTGGCAGAATGTGAACAAACAGGCCAACATACACGCCAATGAGCTTGCTGAGAATGTGGGGGTTTCCAGTGATAGTGTAAGCTACAATCGAGCTCTCTTGCGCTATTACGGAATCATTGACGATAATCTGCTCTCCACCTTATATGCCCTGGCAGCATTCATAATTGTCCTCATTATTATAGGTTCGGTGGCCTTGATATATAATTCTTTTGCCATCTCCATCTCCGAGCGAAGCCGCCATCTGGGCATGCTTGCCAGTGTGGGCGCAACAAAAAAGCAAAAGCGAAACTCGGTATTTTTTGAAGGCTTGGTTGTGGGGATAATAGGAATTCCTTTAGGCGTATTTTTTGGAACATTGGGGATGGGTATAACCTTTGTATTGGTACAACCCTTGCTGACAGATGTATTCAAAGTAAACCTGACCCTGGTCGTCTCTCCCGAAGCCATTCTAACCGCGGTATTGCTATCCATGCTGACTATCTTCATTTCGGCCTATATTCCCGCCCGGCGTGCGTCCCGGATTTCGCCCATCGATGCCATACGTCAATCTCAAGATGTCAAGCTTACCGGTCGGACTGTGAAAACGTCCACGTTAACCCGTCTGATATTTGGATTTGAAGCGGAACTAGGGCTTAAAAACCTAAAACGCCATAGCCGCAGGTATAAAGTGACTATCTTTTCGCTGGTGATCAGCATTGTCCTGTTTTTATCCGTTTCTTCCCTGTCTATGCTCTCACAAAAATCAGCCGAGCTTGCTGCGGGCAGTATACCTTATGATATTAAGGTGTTTGTTACTTCCTCGGCCACAGCCCAGGAAAAAAAGGAATTTTATACTGCCATCACCAGGATGGATTATGTGGATGAATCAGTCATCGAGCAGCAGAATATGGAAGCTGTAGCTACTGTGGGCGGCGACTTAATGGCTGCTGCAAGGAATACCAATGTGCAACCGGGTAATCAAGAGCAAGCTGCCGAAACATTTGCTATGCAATTTCAGATAAAGTCTATTGATGACGCAGCTCTTAATAAATATGCCAAGGAAAACGGGATGGATGTTTTACGTTTAAAAGATACCAAGAATCCCGGCGGCATACTCTTTAATACGGTAACAATAAAAACGCCGGATAAAAAATACATGCGTATGAACCGCTTTAATATCGAGGCAGGGGAGAGTTTGCAATTTATTCACCAGATTAACGGGGAGCCCAGTGATTATAGTACTGAGTTGCAAATCATAGCCTTGGCAGATACAACTCCGATTGGTGAAACCAGTCTGATTGATCCCAATCAGGCGATGCTTTTCGTATCAGAGGAAGTGTACGCCATTATGCAAGCGAAGCTGCCGGAAGAATTTGATAATACATATGTTGATATGCTTATTAAAAGTTCCGATCCTATCAGCCTGGTTGAAGGTATTAAAGAATACCAAAAGCAAACGTCAATTGCCAACTTGCATATTTATGATGCTGCAGCAGCATACAAACGAAATTTACAGGTTAATACCTTTATCGGTGTGTTTTTCTACGGCTTTGTATTACTTATGGCTGCCATTTGCGTGGCCAATATTTTAAACACCATCTCCACCAGCGTATTGCTCCGCAGGCGAGAGTTTGCAGTACTAAAATCAATTGGTATGACACCCCAGGGGTTTAATAAAATGATTAAATATGAGAGCTTGTTCTATGGGATAAAGGCTTTGCTCTACGGGCTGCCCATTAGTTTTGTCATGATGTATTTAATATACCGGATTCTGAGCAATTCTTTTGCCTTCGCATTTATTATTCCGTGGGCCAGCGTTATCGTGGCCATAATTGCTATCTTGGCAATGGTTAGTACGACAATGCTATATGCAAGTTCAAAGATAAAGAAAGAGAATATTATTGATGTATTAAAAAATGAAAACATATAAGAGATTTATTTCAGAAAACGAATCAGGTACAGGTTCTAATGCTGATTCTGATAGTGGTGATGCAGTAGATAGTAACGATATTGTAGATGCTATTAAAAAAGAAACAGAAAAAGAAACAGATAAAAAAGATGATAATGTTGTTACACCATTGCCATCATCAGTTCAAACACTTTTTACAGGTGTTATCCAAAATATAGATGAGGAAAATGATGTTTTAGAACTTGTATCTGTGTATCTAACAAGTACTACATTAAGAGTTGTCAAAAAGTTCTATAATAGACTTTTTGTTAAATTTGAAAAGAAGGATAAAAGATTTAAAAATATCATTGTAGATAAATTCTTTGAAGATGCAGAAATATCAATTAAATTTTCTGGTATTAATACATTTGAATGGATAAAAGATATAATAATTATCATCGCCATAGCCACTACTCAAATTTAAGAACATTAGATTGTATTTCAAAACCAATTGATTACATAAATAGAGCTAAAGAGTTAGGACATACAACGTATTTTACAACTGAACATGGATGGCAAGGAAATATATTTGAAGCATTAACTTTATGCCAAGAAAATAATCTAAAATGTATATATGGTGTTGAAGCATATTATGTCGATGATAGATTTAATAAAGAAGATAGACGAAATTATCATATCATTTTAATAGCTTTAACTAATAATGCAAGAAAAGAAATTAATAGTATTATTTCTAAGGCGAATACAGAAGGGTTTTATTATAAGCCGAGAATTGACCGAGAATTGCTTTTAACATTAACGCCAAACGAGACTATTATAACAACAGCTTGCGTTGCAGGAAGGCTATTTAAAGACGGATACGAAGAAGAATTTTTAAACCCTATACATAATCATTTTAAGGATAATCTATATTTAGAAGTTCAATCACATAATCATCCTTCCCAAATCAACTATAATAAATTAATAGTGGCATTATCAAGGAAATATAATATTAAAATGATTCATGCTAATGATAGCCACTATATCAAACCAGAAGATTCTAAATATAGAGATTTATTTTTGAAAGCCAAAGGAATAATTTATGAAGAAGAAGATGGATTTATTCTTGATTATCCATCTTATGATGAAATTGTTGAAAGATACAGGAAACAAAGAGTATTAACTGAAAGTCAAATACAAGAAGTTCTGCAAAATACTCTTATATTTGACAAAGCCGAAGATATAGATATTGATAAAGAATTTAAAATTCCTAAAATAGTAAAAGGCGATAGTAATGAAATTTTAAAAGACATATTAGATAAGGCATGGCAAAAGGAAAAAGCTAATATAAAACCTGAAAAACATAAAATTTACGAACAAGCAATTGAAGATGAATTTAATACTATAAAAGAATGTGGTATGGCAGATTATTTTATACTTGACCATAAAATAGTTGACAAGGCAGTAAATGAATATGATGCAGTGTTAACAAGGTCGGGAAGAGGGTGTTTTACAAAAGATGCACTCGTACATACAAAGGTTTCATTAAAACCAATATCAGATGTGGAAATTGGTGATGAAGTTATAGATATTAATGGAGATTTTAAAAAAGTAATAAATAAAATGTCTTACGATATTAATGAAGAGTTAATACAAATTAAACATATTTTTGGAACTGACAAATACTATCCTACAATATGCACTAAAGACCATAAAATATTTATTCATAGAAATAATGAAAATCAATGGATAGAAGCTCAAGATTTAAAAAAAGGAGATTTCGTATGTGTTCCTAAAACAAATGTAATAGAAAATTCTGTAGAATATATTGATTTAAATAATTATAACATCTTTGGATTTGAATTTGACGATGAATATATTTATGAATATAATCCTTATATATCAAATTATTATAAATTTTCACCTTCAGATATAGCAAGAAATATTGGTGTAGGCAAATCTTTAGTAGAGAAACTTGCAAATGGGATTATAGATAATTTTAAAAGGAAACCTGATAAATTTAAAGAGTTTATGGAATATATACCTTTTAATTCGGTAGAGGAATATAGGGAATATATTAAAAATAAAAGAACTCTAAAAATAAGACGTTTTATTAAAAATGATTATATGTTAAATCAATTTATTGGATTATTATATGGCGATGGGTTTAAAGCAGAACAAAAAATAACCGTAGGTTTAGCTATTAATACTGAAAATCATAAAAGTATAATTAATAAAAAAATATTTTATAGCATTGCCGAAAGAATAGGGTTAGAGGTTTATTCAAATAAAAGTAAATCTAAAAAATTAGAGCAAATAAGCATTAGTAGTAAAATTTTAAATGAGTATATATCTAAAGAAATATTTATATCAAAAAAAGGTAAAGATAAACAATTTAATCCTAAGTTTTTTAATGAAACTATTGAAAATCAAAAAGGAATACTTAACGGACTATTTTTATCAGACGGAAGTAATAAAGATAATAATAGAGAGAACTTTGATAACACTTCTTTATCATTAATAAATGCTTATAAGGTTTTATCTCTAAATACAAGACATGGAATTAATAGTTTATCTGTAAGAGAAAAACATATTGATATTAATGGGTATATAAACAAAGAATCGTATAAATTAAGACGTAGTAATAATATTTTTAATAGCATAAAAATTAGTGAAAGATGTATAGAGGATGATAAGTATTGGTATTTGCCTTTAAAAGAAATCATTTTTCTGCCAAAGCAAAAAACAAAAGTTTATGATTTAACAATAGAGGATTCACATAGTTATCTTATAAATAATATGATTGTTCATAATTCAGCAGTAAGTTTTTATGTTACGAAATTATTAGGATTAACGGAAGTAGACAGAATAAAAGCACCAATTACATTATATCCTTCACGCTTCCTAACTTCTGCAAGAGTTCTTGAAACAAGAAGCCTTCCTGATATTGATCTTAATTTTGCTGAAGTTACACCAGTAATTAAAGCCAGTAAAGATATATTAGGTGAAGATGGTATTTATTATATGATAGCATATAAGCCATTACAAGAATCTTCTGCATTTAGACTATGGTGTAAATCTCAAGATATGGAAATTGATGACTATAACGAGATAGCGAAAAATTTAGACAATTATATTGAAGATAAAAAATGGAAAGACATAATAGAAGATAGTAAGGTATTTAGAGGGGTTATAGAATCAGTTGCTCCAAGTCCATGTAGCTTTTTACTATCTAATAATCCAATTTCTTCAGATGTAGGATTAATTAAAGTTGGCAATGAAATATGTAGTGTTTATTGCAAAGTCCGTTAACTGAGTACTGTTTCCACATTGCATTTTAAGAATAGTAGAATTGGATTTTCCTGGTTGTAATGGCTCCAATAACACGATGCAAACCGTACGTGTTTCAGATAGGTTTTCAGTTTGATTTACTATATCAATGGCATAACCTGAAACCGGCTTGCCAAAGCAGAAATAAACTAGAACAGAGACTAAAAGTATCCGAATGTAAAAATTTGCTGTATGGTTTTTCATAATTCTCCTTTTTATTACTATATGCGACGATGTTCCTGGTAGTCAGGGATAAAAATCTCGACCTCAGTACCACTACCCAATTCGCTCTTTATAGAGATCCGACCACCCAGCTTATTTACAAGAGCTTTCACAATTGGTAATCCCAGTCCAGACCCACTAGTCTGTCTTGATCGTGATTTGTCGACTCGGTAGAAACGATTAAAAACTTTTTCAATATCCTCCTTATCAATTCCGATGCCGCTATCTACAACCCGAAATTCACAACCGTCTTCTAATTTATTAGATGAGACAACGACTTTTCCACCTGGCTTGTTATACAAGATGGAATTTTCAATGAGGTTTGTTATGATGGTTTGGAGGAACAAGGGTTCCGTTTTTAGAACATGGTTAAAGTCTGTTGAATTTTGGATCTCAATATTTTTATCTTTGGAAAGCGGTAACAAAAGTTCAATGGTTTCTGCTACGAGGATTCCGACATTAACACTCGTCGGAAGAATAACACTTTGATCCGATGACAAATACTTAAGCTTCATAATCAATTGCTCTAATCGTGCAGTGGAACGATCAACTGTTGCGCAAAGAGAGTAAAAATCTGCCGGAGTAAGACTTGTCTTTTTCTTATCAACATCAACCTTCATACGGATTGAAGCGACCGGCGTTCGAAATTCGTGAGCAACATCAAATAAGAATTGTTGCTGGTTTTCGAATTGTTTCTCGAACCTTCTTAAACTTAACATGATAGCGGCATGGAGGTCAGAGAGTTCCTGGCTTGGCATGGTATCACCTAGTAACTCAGTACATGGTTTAGTTTCTAATGAAATAGACTGGGAGAGTTTTTCAATAGGAGTGGTTATGAACTGACTTAAAAGTATGGATAGAAGAAGACCTATCAGTAATGCTCCAACTAAAGTCAAACCAATTGTTTTTTGTAACCTGATCTGTAGCAGGTCGAGCGCTACAGACTCCATACCCTCTCTGTCCAAAGTGATAACTGGGTTGGGTGTTTTCTGTGCTTGTGGGTTTCCTGGTTCAATCGAAGAGGTTGGCTCGATTCTTAATAATTGCACTTCGCGGAATACCGAAGATTGAATTAAATTCGATAAAGAAATGAAAAGGATCGCGCCCAGTACGGTAAAAACAATAATTATCAGCAGGATTAATTGCCAACGTAGAGGATACTTTGACAACAGATTTCGGAACACAGAGGAAGGTGTATTTAGCATTTGAACCTCAACTTGATCATATCGGATAGCGTGTTAAATCCACATTAAATCA
>ENA-UOOK01002276-UOOK01002276.1-fermentation-metagenome-genome-assembly--contig:-NODE-2276-length-23935-cov-4.447529_pt1 | contig 23935 bp, 19 predicted proteins | sample MGYA00245777_ERZ724023 | MGnify/ENA primary metagenome ERZ724023 (study PRJEB28704, sample SAMN03018312) | fermentation metagenome | biome: anthropogenic terrestrial biome; feature: soil; material...
AGTGAGTATCATCATGATGTTTCCTACACTTATTGCATCTCTTTTGGGAATGAACTTAATCAATGGGCTGGAACGTAATCCTTATGGTTTTCTCATAGCTTTGTTCCTTTCTATTTTTGTGTCAGGCTTATCATGGTGGATTTTACGCTATAAACGTTTGCTTTAGTCGAAATACATTAGAAAAATCAGTTTTCTTTAGGTTTTTACGAAAAATTTATATAAGTTTGCATAGTATAAGCTTTGTACCAGTTGCATGAGCTTGAATTTATAGTCACATGTTAGAACGTGTGCTTGCATTGAAAAACCATATCATAAACTAACAGTAAATGATGGACTCTCAAGAGAATACCCCATTAAAGGGTAAAATAGAAGAAGAGAATCAGACAGAACAATCTGTCGTATCCGGAGAATCTGTTCCTGTAGAAAATACAACGACAGACGAACAGTCAGAACATGAGCCTAAAGAGGTTCATGAGGAAGCAGCTACCTCTCAGAATGAGACAGAGCAGCTCTTAGAGACAACTTTAGATGCTGCCCAACAGACAGAAACTGAGTCAAAAGCCAGTGATACTGACCAGACTTCAAGTGTGGAGGATTCAGATGTTTCTGATCCAGAATCTCAAACTTCTGAGGAGAAAACTCAGGAGGGGGATAATGAATCACTTCAGAAAGAGAAAACAGAGAATGATGATCCTGCAATGAAGGCCTATACAAGTAGGCAAGATATACTTGCCCGAGTGACTGAAATTGCCAGTGGAAAAGAAAATCCGGATAAGGCTGAAGTTGATCATTTAAAGACTTCTTTCTATAAATTGCTGAATGCCGATCGTGAAGCTAAGATGAAAGCTTATATTGATGGTGGCGGAGATCCTGATCATTATGCTGTGTTGCCTGATGATGCAGAGGAGGCCTTTAAGGCTGAAATGCAGATCATAAAGGAAAAGCGTGCTCAGATTTTTCAAAGACTGGAAACGGAGAAAGAAGAAAATCTGAAGAAGAAAGAAGATATTATTGAAAAGATTAAGGCTATGGCTACCTCTCCTGAGGCCGCAAATAAATCTTATCAGGAATTTAAAGCCCTTCAGCAAGAGTGGAAGGAAATTAAAGCGGTCCCTCCTGAAAGGGCCAATGAACTATGGCGAAACTACCAGTTGTATGTGGAACAGTTTTATGATCTGCTCAATCTGAATAGGGAAGCCCGTGAATATGATTTCAAGAAGAACCTGGAATTGAAGACTAAGCTTTGTGAAGAGGCTGAAAAACTGGCAGAGATGCCGGATGTGATAAGTGCTTTTCACCAACTTCAGGAACTGCATCAGGAGTATCGTGAAACGGGTCCTGTTTCAAAGGATCTTCGTGAAAAGGTGTGGGCTCGCTTTAAGGCTGCTTCTACTGTTATCAATAAGAAGCATCAAGAGCATTTTGAACAGATTCGTACTCAGGAAAAAGAGAATCTGGAGAAGAAAACTGCTCTTTGTGAAAAGGTTGAAACTATTGCCGATGAGGAAAATAAAGGTGCAGGTGACTGGGAAAAGCATACAAAGGAGATTATTGCTATTCAGACGGAGTGGAGAAAGATTGGTTTTGCTCCACAGAAGATGAATGTGAAGATCTTCCAGCGTTTTCGTGTTGCTTGTGATAAATTTTTCGATGGAAAAGCTGAGTTCTTCAAGAATCTGAAATCGGTATTTGCTGAAAATATTGAGAAAAAGAAAGTTTTGGTAGAAAAGGCTAAGAGTCTGACAGATAGTACAGACTGGCATTCTACTACAGATAAGCTTATCGCCCTGCAGAAAGAATGGAAGACCATAGGAATGGTTCCCAAGAAGGAAGGGGATAAACTTTGGGGAGATTTTCTTTCAGCTTGCAACCACTTTTTTGAGGCTCGTAATGCTGCTAATGCTGGTACCCATAAGGAAGAACATGAGAATCTTGATAAGAAGAACGAAATTATCGGTAAGTTGCAAGACTTGCTGAAGAATCCGGGTGATAATGTTCAGGATGAGGTTCAGAAACTGGTTGGTGAGTATAACGATATAGGTCATGTGCCTTATAAGGATAAGGATAAAATCTATAAAGTTTATCATGATGTTCTTGACCAGATATATACGAATCTGCATGTGTCTGTGACTCGTCATCGCTTGGAAAATTTCAGAAGTAATCTTAAGAATGTTGCAGAGCGGGGTGAAAGTGCTCTAGATAATGAGCGTGGCCGTCTGATGCATCGTTATGAGTCTCTGAAACAGGAGATTAATACTTATGAAAATAATCTTGGATTCCTGAATCCAGCCAGTAAGAAGGGGAATAGCCTGATTGAGGAGATGAACCGTAAGGTTCAGCGCCAGAAAGATAATCTGGAACTGGTAAGACAGCAGATAAAAGCCATTGACCAGAGAAACAGGGAAGCGATTAAAGGGAAACTAGCGGGGAAGAAAGTTGCGTCTCCTAAAGAGATAAAAGATCAGCCTGTTGATACCGTTTCTGACGGGAATAAGGATACAGACCAGTCTGTTTCCCAAGAGGCAAAAACTGATTGATATGTATTCCCGTAGGAATTGATTTAGGATCCAGTAATGGATTTTAATTATAGAAGGATTTCTTTTTATCTTTGGATAGGGGGAATCCTTTTTATGTTTATCTGACTTGATACAATTCGTATCCAATGGTCCCATTCTTGTTTCCGCTAAATCGATTCTGTGTGATTTTATGTATTTTAACATTGCTCTTCCTTCTCAAACCATAAAAATTACTAACTTTGTTCACTATGCAGATAGAGGAAATTAAGGACAAACGGATTGCTGTACTTCTTTCCGGAGGAGTAGATAGCAGTGTGGTCGTTTATGAATTTGCCCGGTTGGGTTTGCATCCTGACTGTTTTTATATTATGATTGGTCCTGAGCAGAAAGAATCTTGGGATTGTAACAGTGAGGAAGATCTGGAGATGGCTACAGCCGTGGCAAAGAAGTATGATTGTGCATTGCAAATTGTCGACTGTCATAAGGAATATTGGGAGCAGGTGACGAAATATACGATGGATAAGGTAAAAGCAGGTCTGACTCCTAATCCGGATGTGATGTGTAACCGACTTATCAAATTTGGCGCCTTTGATGAAAAGATGGGATGCAATTATGATCTGATTGCTACAGGACATTATGCGCAGACAGAAATGATCGATGGCAAGAAATGGCTTACCACCAGTCCTGATCCTGTGAAGGACCAAACTGATTTCCTGGCTCAGATATACAATTGGCAATTGAAGAAGGCGATCTTTCCTATTGGACATTATGTGAAGAATGAAGTGCGTGAGATAGCTGAGCGTGAACATTTGGCTACAGCCAAACGCCGGGATTCTGAAGGTATTTGCTTCTTGGGAAACATTGATTATAACGAATATGTACGGCGTTATCTGGGTGAGCAAAAAGGCGATGTTATAGAATTGGAAACTGGTAAGAAGATCGGCGAGCATGATGGGGTGTGGTTTCATACTATCGGCCAGCGTAAGGGACTAGGATTGGGTGGAGGCCCGTGGTTTGTAGTCAAAAAAGATACAAAGAACAATATCCTTTATGTCAGTCATGGGTATGATCCTCAGACCGTTTATAAAACAGAGTTTAAGGTACATGATTTTCATTTTCTGACAGAACCGGTAACTGATCGTCAAGTCACGCTGAAGATTCGCCATACACCGGAATTTCATTCAGCAACTGTGGAGCGTTTGGGCGAAGGAGATTATCTTTTTCACCTTGACAATCCTATCCATGGTGTGGCTCCGGGGCAGTTCTGTGTAGTTTATGATATTAACCACCATCGGTGTTTTGGAAGTGGAGAAATTACCCTATAAATAAAAAAGATTATGATTTTAACAACGACTCCAACCATAGAGGGACACCCTATTCAACAGTATAAGGGTGTGGTAACGGGTGAGACAATAGTTGGTGCTAACGCTATAAAGGACATGATGGCAAGTTTCCATGACTTTTTTGGAGGTAGAAGCAAAAGTTATGAACATGTCTTACAGGAAGCTAAGGATGCTTCTATCAAGGAAATGTCCGATCGTGCTGCCCAATTGGGTGCCAATGCGGTCGTAGGAATAGATTTGGATTATGAGACCGTAGGTCAGTCCAATTCCATGTTGATGGTGACTTGTAGTGGTACCGCCGTGGTTTTATAGTATATAAGCAAGTAAATATTGGGAAATATAAACTCTTTTTGTTTCCGGCAGAAGCTAATTTAAAATGCCGGAAAGAGAGAGTTTAAGGCTTTATGCGTTTAAAATCATCTACAAGGATATCCCAATCATCACAAAACTGAGTCATCTTTTTATAGATAAGGTTGGCACCTTCCTTGGTCAGTGCAGAATCAGGTAGAGGGCCACTGTTTACTGCTACTGTAAAAATGTTTGCTGCAACACCCGATCGTACTCCGAGAGGAGCATTCTCTATGACTATACCTTGCCACGGCTGACAATTGCCACATTTTCTCAGTCCCATCTGATAAGGATCAGGATAGGGTTTGCCGCGAGTAACATCGTAGGCTGTAACGATATGTTTTTCATCAAAGAATTCTCCGAAATCGTGGAGTAGTCTTTTGATTAGAGGGCGTTGTCCACTTCCTGTTACAACGCCAATCGTGACTCCGGATACTTTAATCTTTCGCATCAGATCAATTACTCCGGCAAATATCGTTGCTGTAGGTAATTGATGAAAATAATCAGTTTTTACATCATATATTTTTTGTGCCTCTTCTGGTGTGAGATTTTTGTTTAATTGCCTTCCTGCAAAGTCTCGTATGGTATCAATGCCTCGGGCACCTTCTGTTGCGTATGCATCTTCGGTGGTCATACGGATACCAAATTGTCTCATGCATTTGGTCCATGCAATAGCATGGTTAGGCATGGAGTTGTAGAGCACTCCATCCATGTCAAATAAAACGCAGCGGATACCTTTTTCTGTTTCTTCAGTTGTGACCACTCCAGATGCTTTAAGATGGTTTTTGTATTTGCTTAAAGCTTCTTGGATGTTTTCTTTATTCATGTTATAAATAGGATGGAATGAGTCTCCCTTTGTATATGTCCGAATGTTGATGATGGGGTACATATACTATGGAAGTTTCATCCTTAGATCCAGTTGGGATATTTTTAATGTTTTCCGGGGAACGAATTCTATAGTTCAGAATCCGTTTCCCGGAGTAAAAATTATTTCTCTTTATTTAGACGTTCCCGGATAGCAGTACTTTCAGTTTCATATCCTGGCTTATTCAATAGAGCAAACATATTCTTTTTATAAGCTTCTACACCAGGTTGGTTGAATGGATTGACGCCTTCCAATAGACCGCTGATACCACAAGCTTTCTCAAAGAAATAGATAAGTTGGCCGATATAATATTCGTTTAGTTCTGGAACACTGATGCGAATATTAGGGACGTTACCATCTACATGAGCCAGACGTGTACCAAGTTCTGCCATTTTATTTACCTCATCAATACGTTTTCCTTCGAGGAAATTCAAGCCATCGAGGTTATCCTCATCATGAGGGAACAGCAGTCTGTGATTAGGCGTTTCGATAGAGATAACGGTTTCGAATATAGACCGTTCACCTTCTTGTATCCATTGACCCATCGAATGGAGGTCTGTTGTGAAGTCACAGGCAGCCGGGAACAGTCCTTTGTTGTCCTTGCCTTCACTTTCACCATAGAGTTGTTTCCACCATTCACCGATATAGTGAAGTTTGGGCTGGAAGTTCTCAATGATCTCAATCTTTTTGCCTGCTTGTGTATAGAGGGCTTGTCGTGTGGCAGCGTATTGTGCAGATGGATTATCTTCGAAAGATGTATCAGAGCCAGTAATCTGCTCCATGTCACGAGCGCCTTCAATAATCTTTTTGATGTCATAACCGGCACAGGCGATGGGTAGTAATCCGACAGGAGTAAGGACGGAAAAGCGACCACCGACATTATCTGGAATAATAAAACTCTTGTAGCCTTCTTTATCGGCACATATCCGTGCAGCACCCTTACGGGCATCTGTGATAGCGACAATAACTTTCTGGGCTTCTTCCTTGCCACGTTGTGCTTCACACTGTTTCCTTAGCAGACGGAATGTCAATGCTGTCTCTGTTGTCGTACCTGATTTGGAAATGTTGATGACACCGAATTTTTTATCCTTTAGATAAGTTGTCAACTCTGAGAGATAATCTTCTCCAATATTATTTCCGGCAAAGAGGATATTCGGGTTTTTCTGATCATCATTTACAAGCCAGCTGAAAGAATTTCCTAATGCTTCAATGACGGCACGTGCACCCAGGTAACTGCCACCGATACCTGCGACAACAATAGTTTCACAGTTAGCACGAAGAATACTTGCTTCATCTTCAATTTCCTTGAGGAAGGCTGGAGTGATGGAAGATGGGAGATGTAACCATCCCAGGAAGTCATTTCCGGCACATGTGCCGTTTTCGAGTGCTTCTTGGGCAGTTTCTACTTTTGACTCATACGATTTTACTGCACCATTCTTCAAAAACGGTACAACTTTTGTAATGTCTAAGCTGATATTTTTCATTAAAATTGTATTTTAATTAGTGGACAGGATCCACCGAAAATTATGAATTTTTATCGGAACGCATCTGCCAGGAGTTTGATTTCCGTACTAGGATCAATACGATTGTACAGAATATCATAGACAGCGTCAAGGATAAGCATCTTCACATGTGTGTGGCGGTTGATTTCTTTCATACATTTTGTACCATAATAGCCTTCTGCTATCATTTCCATCTCGATCTGAGCACCTTTTACAGAGTACCCCTTTCCTATCATCATACCGAAGGTGCGGTTACGGGAGAATTTTGAATACCCTGTCACCAGCAGGTCACCAAGGTATACACTGTCATAAATACAACGGTCACAAGGATAGGTAGCTGTCAGAAAGCGGTTCATCTCCTGTATGGCATTTGACATCAGGACAGCCTGGAAGTTATCACCGTATTCTAGTCCGTTGCATATTCCTGCGGCGATGGCATAAATATTTTTCAGAACTGAACTGTATTCTATTCCGATGATGTCGGTAGAGACTTTAGTACGGATATAATCTGAGTTTAATACCTGTGTTAAAGTTTTTGCTTTTTCCAAATTGTGTGAAGCGACAGTTAAGTAAGTGAGACAATTTTGTGCCACTTCTTCTGCATGTGATGGTCCTCCTATGCAGGCCAGATTTTGATAAGGTACTTGATATATTTGATGAAAGTATTCAGAGCAAACCAGGTTTTCATCTGGAATGATTCCCTTGATTGCTGTAATGATAAATTTATCCTTTAAAGGAGATTTCAGATTCTTAAGCAGACCTTTTAGATAAGTTGATGGTGTGACGAAAACAAGGGTATTGTATTGATTTACGATTTCGGTAATGTCATTGGAAAAGGATATTTCCCGGACATCGAACCGAGCATTTGACAAGTAGGCAGGATTATGTCCAATCCGCTTGAAGTCCTCGATGCGGTCAGCTCTGCGGACATACCAGCCAATATGGTGAGTATGACTTACAATCATCTTTGCAATTGCCGTCGCCCACGAACCATCACCTATTATCGCTATCTTACCTACATTAAACATAAGTCCTTCACACAATTAATCTTACGAAACTTTTAAGTCCTCGTATAAATTCTAATCAGTTGTGTGGATGAATAGATCAAGCCATCACAACTGATAATTTAACGATTTATGCAAAAAATGATCAGGCCTTTTCTGCCTTAGTGACCTTCATTGCAGCATTAATCCACTTCTCTATTTCATCAACGGAAGGTTTGTCGTAGCCCAATTTATATTTTTTATTGACTTCTCCAATCTTCTGTTGTAGACCCTGAGCTTTTTCATCACGGATATCAGAGATCAAGTTAAAACCACATTTGCGAAGTACATACATCCAGTTTTCCGGGACTCCAACTGCAGCCCATTCCGTGACACTGCTTTGTGGAATTTTTGGTTCTGGCTTCATCTGCGGGAAAAGCATGACCTCCTGAATATATTCCTTGCCAGTCATCAGCATAACCAACCGGTCAATACCAATACCGATACCACTAGTGGGAGGCATACCGTATTGTAGGGCGCGAAGGAAGTCCTGATCAATAATCATCGCTTCATCATCACCCTTGTCAGCCAGTTGCATCTGTTCTTTGAAACGTCCTTCCTGATCAATCGGGTCATTTAATTCGGAATATGCGTTTGCCAATTCCTTTCCGTTGATCATCAGCTCGAAACGTTCTGTCAGTCCTGGTTTGGAACGGTGCATCTTTGTCAGTGGAGACATCTCCACAGGATAGTCTATAACGAAAGTAGGTTGGATAAAAGTTCCCTCACAGAATTGACCGAACATCTCATCGATAAGTTTACCTTTGCCCATGGTCTCATCTACTTCCATGTTAAGTTTTTTGCAAATCTCACGAATCTCGTTCTCGTCCTTGTCGTTTACATCATAGCCTGTCTTTTCTTTGATAGCATCAAGAATAGGAATACGGCGATAAGGAGCTTTGAAACTAACAAGATGGTCACCGATCTGGACTTCCGGCTTGCCATTGACAGCGATGCAAATGGTCTCCAGCAGGTTCTCAGTAAATTTCATCATCCAGTTGTAGTCCTTATACTGGACATAGAGTTCCAGACAAGTAAATTCCGGATTATGATAGCGGTCCATACCTTCATTGCGGAAATTTTTGCCGATTTCATATACTCCTTCAAAACCGCCGACAATGAGCCGTTTCAGATAGAGTTCAGTGGCGATACGCATATACATATCGATATCCAGTGCATTGTAATGGGTAATGAATGGACGTGCGCTAGCTCCTCCGGGGATGCTTTGTAGAATTGGAGTTTCTACTTCTGTATATCCGGCTTTGTCAAAAAAGTTACGCATGGTGCGCAGTACGGTGGCCCTTTCCATAAAGGTTTTCTTGACACCATCGTTGACAATAAGGTCAACATAACGTTGGCGATAACGCAGTTCGGGGTCGTCAAATTTATCATAGGCAACTCCATCTTTATACTTAACGATAGGCAGCGGCTTCAGACTCTTGCTGAGAAGGGTCAACTCAAGGGCGTGTACTGTAACTTCACCGGTCTGAGTCTTGAACACGAACCCTCTGATACCAATGAAATCACCAATGTCCAGAAGTTTTTTGAAAACTTTGTTATACATATCCTTATTCTCATCTGGGCAGATGTCATCCCGTGTGACGTATACTTGGATTCTGCCTTTGGAATCCTGTATCTCCATGAAACTGGCTTTACCCATAATGCGTCTGCTCATCATACGGCCAGCAATGATTACCTCGCGCTTCTCTTCTTTATATTCAGATTTAATATCTGTGCTGAAAGCGTTGGTAGGATATTCTGCTGCTGGATAAGGATTGATTCCCATTTCCCGAAGTTCCTGCAAACTTTGTCTGCGACCGATTTCTTGTTCGCTAAGTTCTAATACGTTCATTTCTTCAACTTTCTATCTGTTACTTTGATTGCAAAATTAATAAATTATTCCGAAAGCATCATGTGTTTTGTGATTTTTATTCGTCTCTTAGGCATATCTTTATATCACACTTTATATTCGTAAGTACCCGCTTTCGTTTCTTCTCCATTCTTCCTTTTTAACATAAGAATACCAAAATATAATCTCTTCATAAATTTATATGCTTGTTTTTTAGTAAATTTGCCAAACAAAAATATCAGATTCATGGACATCGAAAAACAAAGAGAAATTTTAGAGAGGGAGGACGGGCTTTCAAAAACCTTGGGCATGGAATTTATTTCTACGCCTGAACCGGATACTTTGATTGGAAAAATGAAAGTTGATGATCGTAATAAACAGCCTTTTGGTTTTCTGAGTGGTGGCGCTTCACTGGCATTGGCAGAGAACTTGGCCGGTGTAGGCAGTATGGCGGTTTGTCCAGGAAGGATATGTGTGGGTATCAACGTAAGTGGTAACCATCTGAAATCCGTTCTTTATGGAGATACAGTTACAGCTTATGGATACTTGCAGCATAAAGGGCGTACATTGCATGAATGGCATATTGATATTCGCAATGAAGAGGGTGATTTGATATCTACCGTACAGGTAACAAACTATGTGTTGACCCCTCATCATCCAAAACCGGAGGTAAAGGAAAATACAGCAGAGGATTCTGTAAACCATGAGTAATTATGTAGTTTATCACTTACCGGGTACGGATCACAGTGTTTACATGTCCTCTCAATCACAGCCGGTAATTTTGGATTCCGTGGCGGATTTGAATGACCGTGAAGGGTTCGTTATCGCTCCGTTTACTTCTTCTGACGATAATCCTGTACTTCTCCTTGTTCCTGATCATACGGAAATCCTTAAGTTCAGAACGGAGAAAGAAGATATTTTAGGGAATAGGGATGTTGCGACCTCTGGTAAAGTTCGTGATATATCCAGTGAAAGAGATACTTATCAGAAGGTTTTTAAGGTGTTTCATGATCAGCTGGAAGCAGATGAGTTTCAGAAGATTGTCCTGGCCAGACGATCTCGGCGCTATCTGGATAGGATTCCCGCTCCTGAGGATCTTTTCCGGAAAGCCTGTTTGCTTTATCCTCATTTGTTTGTGGCGCTCGTTTCTACAGAGCGGAGTGGAACCTGGCTGATGGCTACCCCTGAGATTCTTCTGAAAGGAGATGGGAAAATCTGGCAGACCATGGCCTTGGCCGGTACGATGAAGGCAGAATCACAAGTCTTGCCTGATCAACTCAATGATGAGTTGGTTGAAAAGGCGGATGCTATTTGCCGGCATGATGGCGTCCTCACATATAAGGATGCTATGTTGAGGCATAAGGATCGTGCTTTACGGAATGTCCTTTGGACCAGGAAAAATGTACATGAGCAATATCTCGTTGCTGACTATATTGAGAAATGCATTCGACGTTTTTCCAACCGACTTGAAAGGACCTTGCCCTATACGATGCGTGCTGCTGACCTACTGCATCTGAAGAGTGATTTCAGATTTACATTACCAGATCATAACTGTTTGGGTGATCTGTTGGATACGTTGCATCCTACACCGGCTGTATGTGGGCTTCCAAAGGAGAAAGCGCGTCGGTTTATCCTTGACAATGAATGTTTTCCACGTCGTTATTACAGTGGATTTCAGGGTCCGCTTTCTTTTCAAGGGGAGACGCATCTTTATGTTGCCTTGCGTTGTATGCAGATTACGGACCAATATTGTGATTTATATGCTGGAGGCGGTTTGTTGAAGGACAGTTATTGTGAAGATGAGTGGCTGGAGACAGAAGCAAAATTGGGCACGATGGAACGATTATTGTGATTGTTGTCGAAATATTAAGGAGAAAATGTATAGTAATAAAGAGAATGTCAATATATTAACCGACTTGCTGGTCAAGTATGGAGTTCATTATGCAGTGGTTTGTCCTGGAAGCAGGAATTCGCCTATTGTACATAATCTTCAGGTTTGCCCTTCTGTTACTTGTTTCCCATGTACAGACGAGAGATCGGCTGGTTTTTATGCCTTGGGGATGTGTCAGTATACCAATGAACCTGTTGTGGTTTGTGTTACTTCTGGTACAGCCCTTTTAGATCTCTCTCCTTCGGTGGCTGAGGCTTATTATCAGCACCAGCGGTTGATAGTTCTTTCGGCTGATCGTCCGGAACAATGGATTAATCAGTTGGATGGACAAACGATCCGTCAGGAGGGAGCGTTGGGTAATTTTGTCCTGAAAACAGTTTCATTGCCAGAGCCCCATAACGAGGAAACTTACTGGTATTGTAATCGATTGGTCAATGAGTCATTATTGGCATCTTCCCATCATGGTGGAGGACCGGTACATATCAATGTGCCGATTACAGAACCTCTGTATGAATATACAGTCAGTCAACTTCCTGAAGAGCGCTTGATCCGTTCTTTCCCGGGAAGTATATCTATAGAAGGGCGGGATTTTATTATCCATCAGTTTTTGAAAGCAAAACGTCCGATGATTGTTATCGGTCAGGATGATCCGTTTATCTATAAAGGGTTGGAAAAGAGTTTGCAGATTATTTCCCGTTATGGTGTTTTATTCAATGAACGACTCAGCATACCGGACTATGATATTGTACATTTTGATGAAGTCCTTTCCGGAAATACAGATGAACGGTACCAACCGGATTTCCTGATCTTCATGGGTTGCACTTTGGTCAGCAAACGATTAAAAGTTTTTCTGAGAAAAGATCCTGATCTGGAGACATGGAGGGTATCTATGGATGATACAGTATACGATACGTTCAAGTCGTTGAGAGGAATAGTTCAAACTGATTCTGCTGATTTTCTGGAACATCTTGCCGCGGAAATCGAAAAGACAAAAAAGAAAAGCTTGCCTTTTCACGAAATTTGGAGAAAGGCTTTGGACATCGCCGAAAAACGTGCTGCTGATTATGAACCGGAGTATTCTGAGATGGCGGTCGTAAAGTATTTCGAAGAACAGGTGGAAGATGTGGATTATGACTATCAGGTGCAATATGGCAACAGTAGTGCTGTCCGGCTGGCGAATATCCTCGCTTGGCATCATGTCTGGTGTAATCGGGGTGTGAATGGTATAGACGGTTCGCTTTCAACTGCTGCAGGAATGTCGATTGTCTGCAAAGAGATGGTTTTCTGCATCCTTGGTGATTTGAGTTTTTTCTATGATGCAAATGCACTTTGGAATCAGAATCTACGAGGTAATTTCCGTATTATCTTGATGAATAATGGTGGTGGTGCTATTTTCAATCAGTTTGATGGGTTGCATAACAGTCCTGCACGTGAAAAACTGGTCAGGGCTGATCACCATACGACGGCTCAAGGCCTTTGTACACAGAATGACATTGGCTATTTTCAAGCTCATTCAATAGAAGATATGCAAATGGGGGTTATTCAACTCCTTACGAGAAAGACCAATCGCCCGATGCTTTTGGAAGTGTTTACAGATTCGGAAACAGATACGAAAGTTTATGAAGATTATTTTAAAAGGCAGCCTGTGGAAGGCCAATAAAATATCGAAAAGAAAATTTTCCTATTGATGAATAGGAAAGTTGACTAAGACTTTTTTAAAAAGAAATGATATGGAAGAAAAGGAAAAAAGAGAATGGAAGACCATTCCAGGTTTTGATTTTAAGGATATTCTTTTTGAAGAATACAATCATATCGCAAAGATTACGATTAACCGTCCTCGTTATCGTAATGCTTTTACTCCACTGACTGTCTGGGAAATGAGCCAGGCATTCAGCTACTGCCGCAATACATTGGATATTCGTGTTGTCATATTGACGGGTGCAGGAGACAAAGCTTTCTGCTCTGGAGGTGATATGCACGTCAAAGGACGTGGTGGATATGTAGGGAAGGATGGTGTTCCCCGTTTGAATGTGCTTGACGTTCAGATGCAGATTCGCTATCTTCCTAAACCTGTCATAGCTATGGTAAACGGCTATGCTATTGGTGGAGGGCATATCCTGCATGTAGTTTGTGATCTGACTATTGCCAGCGAAAACGCCATTTTCGGACAGACGGGACCGAAGGTAGGGTCTTTTGATGCCGGGCTCGGGGCTTCTTACTTGGCCAGGATCGTGGGGCAGAAGAAGGCCCGTGAAATCTGGTTTTTATGTCGGCAGTATTCGGCTAAGGAAGCAGAGCAGATGGGACTTGTAAATAAGGTAGTCACATTTGACCAACTTGAGGATGAGACGGTATCCTGGGCTGAAACGATGATGGAGCGTTCTCCGTTGGCTTTGCGGATGATGAAGGCTGGTTTTAATGCTGAACTTGATGGTCAGGCTGGCATCCAGCAATTGGCCGGAGATGCTACCATGCTGTATTATACTCTGGATGAGGCCCAGGAAGGCGGTCACGCATTTCTGGAGAAAAGGAAGCCGGATTTTGATAAGTTTCCTCAGTTTCCATGAACTGCGAATATAATTTGATTTTATTTATTTTTATGATGTATCATATTCAAATTTCAGAACGGACGTTCCATTTTAAGCAACCGGCGGGAACCTCACGCGGTGTATATACGGTACGCAAAAGTTACTTTCTCACGCTTACTTCTGATAATTGTCCGGGAGTGAAAGGAGTAGGAGAATGTGCTACATTGCCAGACTTGTCTTGTGATGCTAGTCCGCAATATGAACGTACCTTGCAACATATCTGTATGATGGTGGAGCAGTTGGGTAAGATTCCATTCGAGATGTTACGTCCCTATCCGTCTATCCTTTTTGGTCTTGAGACAGCCTTCGCACAATTTCAGGCGGGTGGATCTACAGCCCTTTTCGATACACCTTTTTCCCGTGGAGAAGAAGGTATTCCTATCAATGGCCTGGTATGGATGGGAACTTTCGAAGAGATGCTCAAACGGCTTGAGAAGAAATTGGATCAGGGCTTTCGCTGCGTAAAACTGAAGATTGGGGCCATTGATTTTGATCATGAACTGGAGTTAGTCAAGCATATAAGGGAACGTTTTTCGAAGTCAGATGTAGAATTGCGTGTGGATGCTAATGGTGGTTTTACTCCTGGGAATGCCTTGCAGCGTATGGAACAGCTTGCCGAATACGATATTCATTCGATAGAACAACCTATCAGGCAGCATCAGTGGAAAGAAATGGCGCGTCTATGCAAGGAATCACCACTTCCTATTGCTCTTGATGAAGAGTTGATCGGAGTGAACATGAAAGGAATGAAGGAAGAGCTTCTGGATACGGTCCGTCCTGCTTATCTGGTTTTGAAACCTAGTCTCCATGGTGGAATGGCGGGTTGCAAAGAGTGGATAGATATGGCTCGGCAGCGTCACATCGGGAGTTGGATTACTTCAGCGTTGGAAAGTAATGTCGGACTGAATGCGGTTTCGCATTTTGCAGCACATATCTACGGCCCTCACATCACCTTCCCGCAAGGACTCGGTACAGGTTTGCTCTTTACCGATAATATCCTGATGCCTTTGAAAGTAGAAGGTGATCAACTCTGGTATAAAAGAGAATGATATATAGTATTGGTTTTTTGAGATGAGATCAGAGAATAGAATTGGATAATGACTGTAGGGGAATTTTTAGTTGATTGGAATAAGACCTGTCCGCAACTTCTGGTTCATACCAGTGGTTCTACAGGAAAACCGAAGCCGATGTGGGTGTCGAAAATGAAGATGTTGAATAGTGCCCGTATCACTTGTGATTTTCTCGGACTTCAACCTGGTGATACAGCTTTGCTCTGTATGAAACTTGATTATATTGCCGGGAAGATGGTCGTAGTGAGAAGCATAGAGAGAAATTTGAAACTGATGAGTGTTATTCCTTGTGGACATCCTCTTGCTGCTCTGTTACGAGGTGACTATACGGTATGGCAAAGCTCTACTGTCCCACATGATGAATCTTTTCACATTCAGAGAAATCCGTCCTCATCTTTTGGTGAAGGTTTGCCCCTTCTGAAGTCTTCTCTCCGGAAAGTGCCTGTCCATTCATTACAAAAGTCCTCTTGTATTGCTCCGGTTTTTGCAGCTATGGTACCTTTACAAGTTTATGATTCCCTTCAGGTTCCCGAAGAAGCAGCAATCCTTCGTCAGGTTAAGCATCTTATTATCGGAGGGGGAAGTATTGATGATGCTTTAGAGAAACAGTTAGCGGATTTTCCTAATGCAGTTTGGAGTACATACGGCATGACGGAAACATTGTCACATATTGCCCTCCGCCGGTTAAACGGGCCTGAGGCCAGTGAATGGTATACGCCTTTTGAGAGTGTTGAAGTCAGTAGAAATGCTGATGGATGTCTTGTTATTGATGCTCCACTGGTGCATGAGGGAAAATTAGTCACTAATGACCGTGTGCAATTCCGTTCCATATCTCTGGATGGAAAGGATAGACGCACGCAGTTTCGTATCCTTGGCAGAAAGGATAATGTCATAGACAGTGGTGGAATAAAGATCCAGATAGAGGAGGTGGAGAAAATATTGAAGTCTGTCCTTGATCTTCCTTATCTTATCACGAAGCGTCCTGATGAAAAATTTGGTGAGATTGTAGTTCTTTTAACAGAACAGTCTGATTTACATGCTGTGAAGACTTGTTGTGAACGTATCCTGCCTCGTTACTGGCAACCCCGATTATACCTTCATGTGAATCGTATCCCTCTTACCGGAACAGGTAAACCGGCGCGAGCTGAGGCAGAAAGAATAGCTTTGACAGGAGCTCGAAAATAATTAAACGATTTAGTCTCAAAGCAGATGTTCAGGTTACCCTTATCCTTCTCTGAAAAAGTCCAGGACCTCCTTGATTTCTTCTTCGCTGATAGTCTGGTTGATATGGATGTCGCCGATATCTCCAAGTAGAGTTACATTAATATCATTACCTAAATTCTTCTTATCATGATGCATCATTTGGATTAATTCAGGATAATCTGCACATGTAATAGGGAGAGTGCCATAGTAATCCCTGATGAAACTGACGGTTTGATGCATTTTCTCAGTAGGAAAGTGCATTCTCAAACAACTTAGATAGAGCTCGCAGATTAATCCATAGGCTACAGCATAGCCGTGAAGAATAGGTTTGCGCTTCAGACTCCACGACTCAAAGGCATGACCGAAGGTATGACCGAAGTTAAGTGCTTTTCGGATTCCTTTTTCATACGGATCGTTTTTGACAATACGTTCTTTGACCCTTATTGAGTCAGCCAACATGGATTGAAGCTTTTTCAAGTCTGGATGTGTCAGATCAAACTTCAGGAGTTCGACCCACATGCTTTCATCGGAGATTAATCCATGTTTCAGCATTTCTCCGTAACCGCTTCGGATATTTGATTCATCAAGTGTCTTCAGAAAACAGGTGTCCAGTATGACAAATCTGGAATCATTGAATACTCCGATTTCATTCTTGAATCCGTTAAAATTGATGCCAGTTTTACCGCCTACAGAGGCGTCCACCATAGCCAGCAGTGTGGTTGGGATATTGATAAAGTTTAATCCTCTTTTAAAGGTCGAAGCTGCGAACCCGCCCAAGTCAGTGACCATGCCTCCGCCAAGGTTGATAAGAAGTGAGTGTCTGGTAGCCCCCTTATCTCCTAATGCCTTCCATACTTTTACAAGAGTAGCAAGGTTCTTGTGGGTATCAGATACACCGATGGTAATAGTCTGAGCATGCTTCAAACTAAGGAGCGGCTTGATCTGAGGCCAGCATTTTTCTTTTGTCGTTTCGTCTGTCAATACAAATATCTTGTCGTGCTCACATTCCGAAATAACAGTTGCAAGTTCTATTTTAAAATGCTGTGATAGTATGATTTTCTGTTCCATAATTAGGATTAAAGTAAACTTTTGTAATGGCAAATATAGATAATTTTAGCGAAAAATCAATAAAAAGATGATTATTTTTTAAGGTTTCAATTAAACGAGTTGAGTAAACCAACGTCTAAGGATAGTAACGATAAAAAAGTAATTATTAAAATTATTGACTAATGAGAAGATTATTTCTCCTGCTGTTTCTGATCAGCTTGTCGGTCACTTCTTTTGCACAAGACCGGTTGATTTCCGGCTTGATTGAGGACCGAAGTTCCAGGAATCCTGTGGAACAAGCAACGGTTCAATTGTTGAAAATGGACAGTACGTATGTCGGTGGTGCCCTTTCAAATGAGAAGGGACTTTTCCATCTGACTGTGCCACAGGATGGTAAGTATCTGCTAAAGATTTCCTGTATCGGGTATCGTCCAAGTATTAAGAGGATCGTCATTCAAGACAGTAAAAATCTTGCGATGGGGAAGATCCTTCTTAGTGTTGACGCAATCATGCTGAAGGAAGCTACAGTTATCGGGCATGCAGCTCAGGTGGTGGTTAAGGCGGACACCTTTGTCTATAATTCTGCGGCTTATCGTACACCGGAAGGTTCGGTAGTTGAGGAACTTGTCAAAAAACTTCCCGGAGCGCAGATCAGCGATGATGGAACAATCACGATTAATGGGAAAACCGTAAAGAAAATTCTCGTTGACGGAAAAGAATTCATGACGGGCGATACTAAAACGGCACTGAAGAATCTTCCGACTTCCATAGTGGATAAAATTAAAACTTATGATGAAAAGAGTGATCTGGCCAGGGTTACAGGTATAGATGACGGAAATGAACAGACTGTGCTGGATTTCGGATTAAAGAAAGGAATGCATCAGGGTATGTTTTCCAATGTCGACCTTTCATACGGTACACATGATCGTTATGCGGGAAGAATTATGGGAGCTTACTTTAATTCGAAGAGCAGGTTTATGCTTTTTTCCAATGCCAATAATGTAAATGACATGGGATTCCCTGGTGGCGGACGTGGCTTCTTCGGAGGTGGACAACAGGGACTGAATTCCACGAAAATGATAGGTGGTAATTATAATTACGAGATAAAAAACAAGATTGCTATTGATGCCAGTTTGCGTTGGAATCATTCTGACGGTAATGTCAGAACGAATACTTCCAGTGAAAACTTTGTCAGTAGAACAGGGGCTTTTTCTAATTCTCTTAACCAAAACTATACTCGTTCAAATAGTTGGAACGGTAGGGCAAGACTGGAATGGAACCCTGATACGATGACGGATATTATGTTTCGCCCTTCCTTTACCTATTCTACGAATGACAGCCGGTCATCTTCCTCTTCTGCTTCTTATAATAAAGATCCTTATCAATATGTGACAGACCCGCTTTCTGCGGAAGATATCAAAAAACTGGCTAAGGATAGTTTGATGGTAAACACACAGGACAACAATGGCATATCTTATAGTGATTCCAAAAATCTTTCGGGTATGTTACAATATAATCGGAAGTTGAATAGCAAGGGTCGCAATTTTACGTTGCGGGTTGACGGAAGTGTTGGTAAGAGTGACTCCAAGAGTCTGACAAATAATGCAGTACATCTTTATATGATGAAGACGGCTCTTGGTCTGGATTCAACTTACCAGACTAATCGGTATAATCTGATGCCGACAAAGAACCGGAGCTATAGTTTGCAGGGTACATATAGTGAGCCGATAGCCAAGGCGGCTTTCTTACAATTCAGTTATCAGTTTACCTATAATTATTCTCGTAGTGATCGTTCTACATACGATTTCAGTCATCTGGAAAATGATCTTTTTTCTAATATAAAACCAGTTTATCGTGGCTGGAATAGTTATCTTGATCTGTTGCCGAATCCGCTGGATACTTATTTGGACAAGGATTTGAGCCGTTATTCCGTATATCAGAACTATATCCATAATTTTCAGTTGATGCTTCGGTTGATCCATAGTAAATACCAATTGAATGCGGGTGTAATGATGCAACCACAGAAGACGAAGTATAAGCAGAATTATATGGGTGTGAGTGTGGATACGACTCGTACAGTAACTAATATTTCTCCGACACTTGATTTCCGTTATAAGTTCTCTCCAATCAGTTATTTGCGGATTAACTACAGGGGAACTTCTACACAACCTTCTATGTCTCAACTCCTTGACATTACCGATGACAGTGATCCGTTGAATATCTCGAAAGGTAATCCTGGTCTGAAACCTTCATTTACAAATACACTTCGGTTTTTCTACAATAATTATGCCCAGAAGCACCAACGGGCATTAATGACTTTCTTAAATTATTCGACAACGAGTAACAGTATCAGTAATAAAGTGACGTATGATGAGACTACTGGCGGTCGTACTACCAAACCGGAAAATATTAATGGTAATTGGAGTACGATGGGTGCTTTTATGTTCAATACGGCTATTGATACAGCAGGATATTTCAGTGTAAATACATTTACTAACCTTAATTATAATCACTATGTAAGTTATTTAAGCCTGGACAAGAGCAGTGATTCTCAAAAGAATACTACGCGTACATTTACTATTGGTGAACGTCTGGGAGGGGATTTCCGCAACAGTTGGTTGGAGATTGGTCCTGATGGTTCTCTTAATTATACCCATGCCCGTAATGAACTTCAGAAGCAGAGCAATATGGATACCTGGCAATTTGCTTATGGAGCATCTGTCAATATAACTCTGCCATGGGGAATGAATATCGCTTCGGATATTCATGAAAATAGTCGAAGAGGGTATAGCGATGCTTCCATGAATACGAATGAACTGATATGGAATGCTCAGATCGGGCAGAGTTTTCTGGCGGGAAGCCCTTTGACAGTAACTTTGCAGTTCTATGATATCCTGCATAATGAGAGTAATCTTAGTCGAACGATCAATGCGATGATGAGAAGTGATACACAATATAACAGCATTAACAGTTATGCTATGCTGCACGTTATCTATCGGCTGAATGTCTTTGGAAATAAGGATTCACGCCAGCAGATGCGTGGAATGAATCGTCCTGACTTTCATAATCCTCGTTTTAGAGGCACACCTCCTCCTAATGGAGGTGGTCATCATCATGGCCCAGGCGGTGGTTTCGGAGGGTTCATGTGATTATGACATGATAACTAAAAAGGCTGTCCATATTTTTTGGACAGCCTTTTGATATTATATGAAGTTCAGATACAGATTAGTGCTTTTCTGCTTTTATGATTTTCTCAATAACTTTCGGGAAATATTTCATCTCCAATACATGTTCTTTAGCGGCAATATCATCCGGCGTATCTTCTGGGCTTAATGAGGTCTTATATTGAGCAATGACCTGCCCCTTGTCGTATTGGCCGTTTACCCAATGAACGGTCATACCCGTTTCTTTTTCACCTGCGGCCTTAACAGCTTCATGAACATGATATCCCCACATCCCCTTACCTCCAAACTTTGGAAGAAGGGCAGGATGGATATTGATAATCTTTTGCGGATAAGCCTTAATCAAGAATTCGGGTATTAGAAGTAAGAAACCTGCTAATACAATGAAGTCGATATGATATTTCTTCATGAGGTTAAGGAGTAAATCTTCTTGCATGAATTCGGCTTTAGGCAGGACCTCTGTTGGAATACCTGCCTTTTCAGCGCGGATTAAGGCATAGGCATTTGCTTTGTTGGACAGCACAAGAGAGATCTCGGCTTCTGAAGAACGAGCAAAATAGTGAATGATATTTTCACAGTTCGTTCCGTTTCCGGAAACGAAGATAGCTATGTGGGACATCAATACCATCAGTAATCATCTTTTGAAATTATTTATTGTTCATGAGAAAATCTTCATGTTTTCAGAATGAAGAAAACTTTTGTTTCAGAAGTTGTTGTGTTTCTTTTTCTCGTAGTCATTTCCTTCATTTTTCTCCGGTTCATCATCGTCAAAGCCAAATAAAGTTGGTTCAATAAAGGAATCCATATTCCGGCGGTCTTTCTTTGTAGGACGGCCTGTTCCCCGAGCACGATCGACGAAACCACTGATATGGCTCATTTCTAGCAGTTCATACTGTTTTGGATTGGTGACATTTTTGTATACACCTGGAAGCAGTTTCGCCCCAACTCTTTGTTCAATGCAGTCGAGTACTTGAAAAGAATAAATGATCGGTGGTTTTTTAACATCGATGATCTCTCCTTTTTTGATTAAATGTGATGGCTTGACCGGTGTCCCCTTTATTGTGATACGGCCGTTCTTGCAATTATCTGCAGCCAGTGAACGAGTTTTGAATATCCGCGCTGCCCAAAGCCATTTATCAATCCGTGCTGTTTCTGCCATGTCCTTTTCCTAACCGGTTATAAGTGTTCATCGTTTCGTCCAGTCCTTTGAGGATAAAACTATTGATGATCTCTATAGCTGTATGGATACTTGGATCCAGAACTTTCATGTCTTCTTCATCATAATGCCCAAGCACCCAGTCGATTTGTCCGCCTCGATGAAAATCATTGCCTATGCCCATGCGGAGTCGAGCATAGTCCTGTCCGATAAGTTGCTGGATATGTCCCAGACCATTATGCCCTCCGTTACTGCCATTACCTTTCAGCCTGAATTCTCCTAAAGGAAGATTCAAGTCATCACAGATAACAAGCAACCTCTTCTGATCAATATTTTCTTTGTTTAGCCAATAGCGTACGGCATTACCACTGAGGTTCATAAAAGTTGAAGGCTTGAGCAGAATGACTTTCTTTCCCTTAAGAGTTGTTTCTGCGACAAAGCCATAGCGTTTGTCCTCAAAACAAATATTGGACGCCTTTGCGAAAGCGTCCAATATTATAAATCCTGTATTGTGCCGGGTCCCGTCATATTCTTTCCCGGGATTTCCCAAACCACAAATCAAGTATTTGTCCATGTGTTGATTTTTAACCTTACGGTCAAATGGCCGATAGGAAGAAAGTCCGATGCCGTTAATATTTATAACAGCACTTTCATTTCAATCATTTCTTTGCTGGCTCTTTGGCCTTTTCTTCTTTTGCATCGGCGGCAGCGGTATCACTGCTTGCAGCTGCATCAGCAGGAGCGGCTTCTTCGCTCGTAGCGGCAGCTGCTGTATCTTCTGTTGCACTCTGACGAGTCATCTTCACAGAACAAACAACAACGTTCTTTCCTGTTGCAAGTTCGATATTGTCATAATGTAGTTGTCCTACCTTGATGCTCTTTCCCAATTCCAGTTTAGTTACATCTACAATCAGATGTTCTGGAATATTCTGATAGAGAGCGGTCACATTGATTTTGCGAATAGATATATTCATCCGACCACCATCACGGACACCAGGAGCAAGTCCTTTAAGTTCTACAGGGATACCGATGGTGATAGGTTTCTTATCGTTTACTTCGAGGAAGTCTACATGTAGTAATACGTCTGAAACTGGATGAAATTGCAGTTCTTTCAAGATAGCAGTATGTGACTTGCCATCGATGTTGATGTTTACTACATATATATGTGGCGTATATACGATTTTTCTCAACTCGCTCATTGGGGAAGCAAAAGCCATGGCGGTCGGCAGGCCGTTTTCTTTAGCTTCACCATAGATATTACAAGGTACGAGTCCTTGCTTACGAAGTTCTTTAGAAGCTTTCTTCCCAAGGTCTGTACGCTTCTGACCTGAAATAGTAATCTCTTTCATTTAAGTGTTACTCTAAATTAATATTGGACTTTAATTCGCCATCACACTGAGATTGGGGTAATGGACTGTTTGATGTCCTATTGATCCCCTCTCAATCTTGAAAAGCGTTGCAAAGTTACTCGTTTTCTCTGAGTTATGCAACTTTTCCTTAAAATTTCTTATCGTTCTCTTGCATATTACGCTAGAAATTCCTACTTTTGCACTGTTAGCTTGATTGCTGAAACAAAGAATCAAATTTACACGAGATGATTAACAGAGAGTTAATACGTATCAAGATAGTTCAGTTAACCTACGCATACTATCAAAACGGGGATCGCAATATTGATAATGCCGAGAAAGAGTTACTCTTTAGCCTTTCTAAGGCGTATGATTTATATAATAATTTACTGGCTCTTATTGTTGCTGTGACAAAAGAAGCTCGCAGTCAGGTGGAAATACTTGCTATGCGTGCAGCTCGTGAAGGAAAAGAATCTCCCTCCCAAAGGTTTGCTTATAATAAGTTTGCTGTACAATTGGAAGAAAACAAAATGCTTTCGGAATTTGTGGCGAACCAGAAAACAAGATGGGAGGATGATATTGAGTTCGTACGGAAATTACTGTCACAGATACAACAGAGTGAACTTTATAAGGAATATCTGGCTGATTCGTCTGACGATTATGAGACGGACCGGGAATTTTGGCGTAAAGTATATAAGCAAGATATTCAGGAAAATGTTGACTTGGATGATCTCTTAGAGGACAAAAGCCTTTATTGGAATGACGATAAAGAGATCGTAGATACATTCGTTCTTAAGACGATCAAACGATTTGATCCTGAAAAAGGTTCAAAGCAGGAGTTGCTTCCCGAGTATAGGGATGAAGAAGATCGGGATTTTGCCAGGAAGTTGTTCCGTGCAACTATTCTTAATGCGGATACTTACCAGCATTACATGAGTGAGGCGAGTCGCAATTGGGATTTTTCCAGACTCGCTTATATGGATGTA
>ENA-UOOK01002277-UOOK01002277.1-fermentation-metagenome-genome-assembly--contig:-NODE-2277-length-23918-cov-8.868541_pt1 | contig 23918 bp, 21 predicted proteins | sample MGYA00245777_ERZ724023 | MGnify/ENA primary metagenome ERZ724023 (study PRJEB28704, sample SAMN03018312) | fermentation metagenome | biome: anthropogenic terrestrial biome; feature: soil; material...
TTCAGTTATTGGATCAAAATACTTTTCATCAGCATCTACCATCAAACCGGACTTGAGTTCTACCATGAATTTTTCCTCGTATATGGTAACCTTTTCAATAAACCGCTTGATAAGCTATTCATCATATTCGGTGAGGGTGGTGGGGTGCTTTACTCCTTACAATTCAGGTATAAGCAAAAGAAAAAAGAGACCCCTCTATATATCTGCATTGTGGATATACCATGAATGTGAATATTCTGGATGATAACTCCCAATAATAATTGATAAATTAAGCTTTGCGGGAGAGGGATAGAGTATGATTCCCGGGACGTTCGTGGTTTTGCAACAAAGTTTTATACAGAAGAAGGAAACTATGATTTAGTAGCCAATAATATGGCACCATTTTTTATGCAAGATGCTATTAAATTCCCGGATTTTATACACGCAAATAAACCGGAGCCTAACAACGAAATTCCCCAAGCGACCGCTTCTCATGACACATTCTGGGATTGGATTACACAGAATCAGGAATCGGCACACATGGTTATGTGGGCAATGAGCGACCGCGCCATTCCAAGAAGCTTTCGCATGATGGAAGGCTTTGGTGTAAACACCTTTCGTTTTATAAATGAGGAGGGTAAGGCGCATTTTGTGAAGTTTCACTGGAAATCGCTATTGGGCGTGCATTCTCTCGTGCAAACCGAAGCCGCGAAAATCGGTGGAGAGGATCCGGACTTTAACCGTCGTGATTTATGGGACAATATTGAAATGGGTAACTATCCGGAGTATGAGTTAGGTGTGCAGCTCTTTGAGGAGAAGGATGAATTTTCTTTTGACTTTGATATTCTTGACCCGACAAAACTTTGACCTGAAGAAGATGCACCGGTTCGTATTTTTGGGAAAATGATTTTAAATCGCAATGTGGACAATTTTTTTGCAGAGACAGAGCAAGTGGCTTTTCATCCGGGAAATGTGGTACCGGGAATCGACTTTTTAAATGATCCTCTCTTGCAGGGGCGACTTTTTTCTTCTGCGGGGTAAAGATTTCAAAACAGTATCGCAGTATCCAATAAACGAGAAAATGGTAGAGCTCTTGTTTCTTAACTCCTTAAGCGAAGAGCAGGTTATTGTTCCCTGTACCTCAACTCCTGTACCGGAGATAAATGAGGAAAATGCGATGGAAAAAGCCATGGAGTTCTTAGGAGTAAAAACCGACTGGCCTAAGAGTTACCTGTCTCCGGATATGCCACCCTATTTAAAAGGGAAAATTAACGGTTGGAACTCAGGGGGAAGAGGGGAAGATGATATTTTCATCCTTATCGATGATACTAATAGGGAGGATTTGGATGAGTATATAAAGAGCCTTGAAGATAACGGCTTTTCTTTGACAGTGCAGTAACCGATGAGTGGGGCTTTTATTTCAGATTTGAATAGGTTTAGTGCGGCGGGAAGTAATTAAAAATAGAAATAACATGTCGAAACAGTATCTCTGCTTAGACAAGATTTAGATTGCATACCCTTGGAAATGCCGATATAGACGGTTCTAGGGGTTATCTTTTTTTATAGATGGAAGCCTTATTTAAAATAGCGGGACATGCGGAAAATAAACCCCAATTTATATATAAACAAAAAATCATTTTAAAACGGTTTTATTAATGTTTGTTTGGGTAATATATAGTTTAAACTAAACGTTTGATAAATTTGCACAAAAATTGGAGGAATATTATATGTTTGATTTGCATGGTCGTGTCGCAGTAGTAACAGGTGCTTCATCAGGTTTAGGTCTACAAATGGCAACTGGTTTTGCAAAACAGGGAGCAGACTTGGTCATTTTGGCCAGGAGAATTGAAAAGCTGGAGAAAGTAGCTGAAAAAATCAGAACTTTTGGTGTCCGGTGCTTACCTATCAAGTGTGATGTTACTGATTCAAACGCAGTAAACAAAGCGGCGGAAGAAGCAATCAAATTTTATGGAAAGGTTGACATACTGGTAAACAATGCAGGAGCATCAAGGAATGCGGGCGTGCTTGAAATGACCGATGAAGATTGGAATTTTACATTGCAAGCAGACCTAACAAGCGTTTTTAAGGTTACCAGAGCATTCGCAAAATATATGGTTGAAAAGAGATATGGAAGAATCATCAATATTGCGTCTATTTATGGGCAAGTTGGCAATACGGCTATGGATACGGTTGCGTACCACTCTTCAAAAGGCGGCGTTGTTAACTTTACCAGAGCTGTTGCAGCAGAATTAGCCAAGTATAATATAACCTGTAATACAATAAGCCCCGGATATTTTGAAACTGAATTAACTGCCGATACATTAAATACTGAATCCTTTACCGCGTTCATGAAAGCCGCAGTTCCCCTCGGTCGCTATGGTCATGAAGGAGAATTAAATCCTGCCGCTATTTTCTTAGCAAGCGACGAGGCTTCCTATATAACCGGGCAAAATATAAAAGTAGACGGCGGATATACATCAGTATAATCGCTGCCGCATATATAAAATTTAACACAAAGTATTATTAAGTTCTTACCATGTCAATTAGAATATATGGGGGTCATTCGTTGTATGTATACCCTCATGGGACTGAGCAAAGCACCTTCCGAGACAGCTTTTTACGGATTTAGGTTCTTTGCTTATAAAACGTTAATAAATTTACCTTTTTGCTTTAGGTAAGGTGCCGTTTTTATTCGACAGAAAATAGCATTACCCTCTTGACTCTTCCTTTGGGTAACCCTTTATACTGAGTTTGTTTATAACCGATAATATAGAAAAGGGACTTGGTTATAAACAAATGCAAAGATATTTTCCCATTAAGCTAAAAGAAGGAGTATAAAGATACAAGGATTTTTCCATGTATTATTTAGGTAATTCCGAAATGCATAGTAGATAGAGAAACAAAAAATAAATAGAGGAATTATCATGAACAAGTACGAAAACGCGATGAACTTATGGAAGAATACTGCGGAAGCAGAAGGACAACCTTATTGCTCATGCAACTATTGTACTGAAAGGTGAATGAATAATGGAATCGAAAGAACTCTACCAAAAGCTAAAAAGGGACTTCATTAAAGAGGGCGTAACTGACCTTAACTGGGCGGCAAGAATGCCAGACTTAGATAATTATTTGCATAATGATTTTAAGCGGTGCGGCATGGGCTTGATGTGCGATTTCACAGATGAAATCGATAAGGTTTATACAACAGTATTTCTTTCCGACAAAGTTTTATCTAAGATTTTATCTGATAATATAACGAATGCGATGATATTTTCTCATCACCCTACAAACTGGGATATTGAACACCATAATGGTAATTATGCCGCTACAGAAGAGTACATTTCTAAGCTGCGAGATAGAAACATTTCTATATATATCCTTCACCATCCGCTGGACAATTATGGTGAGTACTCAACCTGCAAAACTCTGGCTGACAGCATAAACCTTAACATTGAACGTCCTGCATTTTTGTATTGCGGTGCTTTGTGTGGAGTTGTCGGTACGGTAGCATATAAGAACATCGGTGAATTGCATGAGCAGTATTCAAAGGCAATGGGGCATAAAACAAGCTTGTACCAATATGGGAATGAAAATATTCAAGGCGAGCGAGTTGCTGTTTGTCCCGGTGGCGGGAACGCTCCATTTGTGGTAAATGAAATGTTAAGCAATGATATAAGGATTTTAATCACAGGAGTTACCATTGTAAACAACTATTCAAAAGAAACGCACAGACTTGAAAAGGAGAACCAAATAAATGTGTTGGGCGGTACCCATTATTCGACTGAGAAATTTGCTCCTATGAAAATGTGCGAATATTTTAGAGACTTGGGATTGCCGTCGGAGTTTGTTGATGATAATCCAAAACTATATGATTTATAACAAGGCAACAAGAGAAGACATGCCACCTATTTGCATATTATCATCCATTCTGGAGGTGAACTCATGATGAGATATCAACGAAGTAACTGCTCAGTATAGTTGAGAAATCTGCTGCAGGCTATACTGAGCATAATGCAATAAACTGCGGACAGGCTCAACTGTACCCATTTATTATAGCTATACTATAAAATTTAAGAGGAGTACAGATATGAGACATCTATTTAATGCTGCAAAGCGATATAAATCGCTGATTGCTATATGCGTATTTTTAGGACTGACGGGAACTTTCCTTCAAGGTTTCAGCGCAAGCTACTTCCAAAAAGTTGTCGATAATTTTACTGATGGCACTTTGACGCTGCTAAACATTATTGTTTATTGTGGGGCGTTAGTCATACTTTACGTTGTAAATTATCTGGATAATTATCCATGGCGCAAGCTGGAATCAGGAATACCTCTAAACCTAAAAATCAACGCACTTCGGAAAGTATCGGTTATTGATTACCTTTCGCACACAAAATTGGGTACGGGTGCGTTGATTCAAAGGATTGAAAACGGAGCAACTGCTGGCTCAAGTATTTTTATAGGATTCTATTTGAGCTTGGTCAGCGAATTGATTCCCTCGATGCTATTCAGTATCATTTTTGTTTTTACTATCAGCCCAAAGGTAGTGGTTGCAATTATGATAGGCTATGTCATTGTTTTCATCGTCACTAATCTTTTGTTAAAAGTGCTTTACAAGGTGAAGGAACGCATACTCGTCAACGAGGAACGTTTCAATCACATTTTAGTGCGAGGCTTCATGGAAATGGTCGTGTTCCGTGTTTATCGGCGATTCGCTGTGGAACTTAAAAAAGCAGAGACAGCTTCCGGTGAAATTATATCTTCTAATGCTAAAATGAAGATGACACATGAGGCTTTTTTCACTATTTTCGCTGTACTTGTTGCTTTAATTAAGGTAGGGGTTATCACATATGGTTGGACTTCCAAATCCTTATCGATTGGGCAGATCGTTGCGCTGATCGCACTTATGGACTATGCTTACCAGCCGATAGCAATCATTAATGTGTCGTATGTTCAATATAAACTAGATAAAGTTGCTTTCGCCAGATATTCAGATTTTATGGATACAAAAGATGAACCACGCCTAACAGAAATGGGCGAAATTATTTCCGAAATCAAAGGAAACATATCGTTCTCAGAAGTTGGGTTTGATTACAATGGCTGCAAAATACTAAATGACTTTAATCTTGATATCCGGAATGGAAAGAAAATTGCCTTTGTTGGCGAAAGCGGCTCTGGTAAATCAACAGTCGTTAAGCTATTGGTTGGATTGTTGCGTCCTCAGACTGGGTATATTGAGGTTGATGGATTCAATTTAAACCAAATTAACCTCAATAGCTATTATGAGCATATAGCCTACCTTCCACAAGAACCATCTATATTTGATGGAACTTTACGCGAGAACCTGGTCTTCGATGAAGTGACGGATGACACTAAATTAATAGAAGTTATCGAAAAAGTAGGTCTGGGTGACATGTACGCTAAGTTGGATAAAGGATTGGATACTCAATTAGGCGAAAAAGGTGTAAGATTATCTGGTGGAGAGCGTCAACAGCTTGCGCTCGCACGTCTTTGGTTTTCCAAGGCGGTGATTGTCATATTTGATGAAGCTACATCAGCTATTGATAATATAACTGAAGAAGTTGTTATGAAAAATGTCATGACTCTTCTTTCCCAAAAAACTGTTATCGCTATAGCTCACCGGTTGGATTCAATAAAATCTTTTGATAATATTTTTGTATTCCAAGATGGGCGCATAATGGAACAGGGTAGCTTTAACGACTTGATAGAAAAACACGAATTTTTCTACGAGTTGTACAACCGGTCTAAAACAGAGTAGAAAATTAGCATTATATTATGATTGCGACTTTCTGCAGAAAGTTGCAGGAAGTCGCAATCTGGTGCAGTCACAATATGGTTATCCAACCTTCTTTCAAAGGCTGATGAAATTTTAGATATTTTATAAATTTATAGATAAGTATATACCAGAAGACTTATAGAACAGGCTACTATCTACATACCGGCTTGATTCCTATGAAAATGTTTGGAAATCATTATTCGAATGCCACCAAATATTCGTGGAAGTGTCTAAAGAGGTAGCAGAATTACTTAAGTACATTTACCCTGAGTATGATAAGAACATAACAAGATATACGCTGGATAAATATAATCAACACATAAGAAATAAGTAGATGCAAAGAGAAGGTGGTTAATTATGGCTACTTGGGTTACACATTTAATGATAGCTGATAGTGTTATGAAACAATGTCACGATTTGGATAGGCGTGGGTTTTGTGTAGGAAATATAGCACCAGATTGTAACGTTGAAAATGAGGACTGGACATGCTTCACCCCACCGAGAGAGGTTACACATTGGATGAGCGCAGAAAGAAAAGTTGCTTCTGATTGCGATTCTTTTTGTAATGAATACATTCTTAAACGTAAAAGTGAAATTCGAACGCAAGAACAGTACTCATTTTTATTGGGTTATTATGCACACTTGATTACTGATGCAGCATTTCAATGGTATATACGTGACGATAAAAGAGTTAAAGACACATGGAGAAGAATAAATGCGGATGAAAATTTACGTGCACGCGCAAAGGGATATTCTGAAGATTGGGATTCTGTAAAGAAATTTATTTTAAAAAAAGAACGTATGCATGAGATTTATTCAATGGAGGCTGAGTATCTTCGAGATAATCCTACTTCTGGATATTTTACAGAAATCCTTCCGCTAAAAGAGTTTCCAGATTATATTGACTATTTGCCATATGGATGTATCGTGTGAAAAATAGGTGTAATGGGCTATTTACCAAAATTGGATGAAAACCTTACTAATCCTATATTGATGTCAAGAGAAGAATTCATTTCTTTTGTTGGTGATACAGCTTTGCTTGTGGTGAGTAAGTTAAGAGAAAAGAATTTGATATAACAATTTCCTATTTGTCATAGAACCTGTAATTGCAGTGATGTTGTTGTGGCTGAGGTTGCGTGGTCAGGTTGGATGACGGGATAAAATGTGTCGATTTTTTAGCTACAAACAAGAATTTGGAGCAATGATTATTTATGTTTTATGGAGTGATATAACCGTAAAAATAATTATTAGAACAGGAAATACAACAATTGACGGCTGGATAAGCACACAGGAGACTAGGTCCAACGATATTATGCGACGAGTGTAGATATGGAGAAAACGATATGAGTATTTTGTCGATTGCCAGTAATGCCTCTGCATGGAGAGGCTATGAATATTATGAAAGAAAAAGGGTTATCTCTTGGAAACAATCAGGTGAACATGAATTCGAAGGAGAAGTTGCCGGTAGCGATAAAGAATCATACCATGTGATGATTGACACTGAGCATCCTAAAAAATCCACATGTAATTGCCCGCATGCCGAAGGGAAAAAAATAGTATGTAAGCACAAAATCGCTCTGTTCTTCACAGTCTTTCCGAATGAGGCAGATGGATATATAGCTGAAATTGAGGAATATGAGAGAGAAGAAGAGATACGGGAACAAAAACGCTACGATCAAATTGTAAAATATGTAAAGAGCCTGTCAAAAGATGAACTTAGGACTCAATTGATTAATGCGTTGGTAGAAGCAGAAGGAAAAGACCACTATCGTTATTAATGAATTGTGTTTTTATTATTCCGATAACTCTAAAAATATTGTTCCGAATACGTTGGTATTATTCCGGTAATTTGGTATAATATTATGGTTGGAGGGATATTAATGTTTATGAGTGTAAAGCAAGCCGCAGAAAAATGGGGTATCTCAGATAGAAGAATAAGAGTGCTTTGTTCCGAGGGAAGAATCTCCGGTGCCTACCAAGAAGGACGAGGCTGGAAAATTCCTATAGGTGCAATTAAACCAGCCGATGGAAGATATAAATCTACCGAAAGTCTGCTGGATATGATTGACCGGAAAAAGAAGGACCTTGAGGCCAAACGTCCTTTGACAAAGGGTGAAGTTGAACGGCTTAATGAACAGTTTATTATAGAATACACATACAATTCCAATGCGATTGAAGGTAATACGCTGACGCTTCGTGAAACTGATTTAGTTCTAAGAGGCCTTACGATTGACCAAAAACCGCTGAAAGATCATATAGAAGCAGTTGGGCACAAAGAGGCTTTTGAATTTATCAGTGAATTGGTAAACGATAAAGTTCCGATTAGTGAAAGCATAATTAAGCAGATACATTATCTGGTTCTCGCAGACAAGACGGATGACCGCGGTGTATACCGCCGTGTGCCCGTTCGTATTATGAGTGCACAGCATATACCTGTGCAGCCATATCTGATTCAACCTAAGATGGAGCAACTATTGATTAACTTTGTTGAAAGCACAGAGCATATTGTAACAAAACTAGCTCGTTTCCACATTGAATTTGAAGGTATCCATCCTTTCATTGACGGAAACGGTAGAACAGGACGTCTGCTTGTGAATTTGGAATTGATGAAAGCTGGCTTTCCTCCTATCGACATCAAATTCACCGACCGTATTGCTTATTACAATGCTTTCGATGAGCATCATATAAAACACAATGTCTCTGCTATGGAAAAATTATTTGCAAGATATGTTAATGAACGTTTGGATATGTATTTAAAAATGTTGTAAAAAGTGTCTTTCTCCAAGGTTATGAGGTTCAGGTTTGGATGTGTATGTAAAGAAGTGGAAGCATGAAGGAATATATTATGGATAAAAAGAAAATTACAGCTATTGTATATGCTGTCTTAGCAGCCGCGTTTTATGCAATAAGTATGCCGTTTTCCAAGCTGCTACTTGAGAAAATTAATCCGACGTTTATGGCATCATTCCTTTACTTCGGTGCAGGGATTGGAATTGGAATCATATATCTTCTGGGTAAGAGTAGGCGCAAACATTCAGAAGAAAAACTTACAAAAAAGGAATTGCCATATACAATCGGTATGATTGCATTGGATATAGCTGCACCAGTTTTTCTGATGGTTGGTCTGACAAGCGCAACATCGTCAAACGCCTCTCTGCTGAACAACTTTGAAATCGTGGCAACTTCGATCATTGCTTTGTTTTTGTTCAAAGAAGTGATTTCCCCACGTTTATGGGTGGCGATTGTGCTGATTACGCTGTCAAGTATGCTGTTGTCGTTTGAGGATATGTCAAGCTTACAGTTTTCTTACGGTTCAATATGTATTCTTGCAGCCGCTGTGTGCTGGGGAGTCGAGAATAACTGCACGAGGAAGATTTCATCTAAAAGCACCTTTCAGATCGTCATACTAAAAGGGATATTCTCCGGGTTTGGGTCATTCATTGTTGCGTTAATTCAAGATGAGCGTTTGCCACAAGTCCTATATGTAGCATACGCCATGCTTTTGGGATTTGTTGCGTACGGGCTGAGTATTTTTTTATATGTTAGGGCGCAAAAAGAACTGGGAGCAGCAAAAACAAGCGCATTTTATGCTATTGCACCGTTTATCGGAGTACTACTTTCGTTTGTTACTTTAAAGGAATCTATCAACGAATACTATCTACTTGCGTTATTTATCATGCTGTCGGGCTCTGCAATGGTAGTCATTGACTCAATGATTATGAACCACTCACATTTGCATACCCACACCTTCGTGCATACGCATGACGAAAGCACGCACAGCCACATAATAGAACATTCACATGCACATAAACATTTTGTATCGAACAAAAAACATTTTCACCATAGTCCCTAAGATTACGGGATTAATAATGCGCTTGCCATTTTAGCTATATGCCGTAGGTTTTGATGTTGAAATGGCTGGTCGCAAACTCCGTTTGCTGCTCGCCCATGCAACCGGGGCTGGTCGCAAACTCCGTTTGCTGCTCGCCCATGCAACCGGGGTGTATTAAAAATATAGCTTGCTACGCAAGAACATAAATTAGAGTATGTTGTTTTGCTTCGCAAAAAACGGGTCTAAGCAATTTCTTCCGTTATTTAAACAAAATGAAGGATTAGGTTAAACAAATGCTTACTATGTTTTATGATGTTGAACAAAAGTTAAAGAAAAAGAATAAGATATTGTTCTCTCGTGACAGCGAATGTTTACAAGAGCTTAAAATGCTGATAGAACAACAAAAGCATCGCACACTTGTTATGTGGGCGCTGGATTGTGCTAAAGTTCCTCTTGCACAGTTCGAAGGAAAATATCCACAAGAGTTAAGACCAAGACAAGCGCTGGAGCTTTGTGAAGATTGGTCAAGAGGAAAAATCAAGATGCCTGTTGCAAAACGGGCAATTTTGGATGCTCATGCAGTTGCTAAAGAAATTGATGATAGTGTATATGGTGCATTGTGTCATGCGATTGGTCATGCCGGTGCTACTGTGCATGTAGAAACCCATGCATTAGGACTTCCCTTTTACGAATTAACAGCTATTGTTCTTAAGTTTGGAAAAGACGAATATCAGAAGCGGGTTTATGAAAGAATTAATAATTATTATCAGCATCTTATATATTGGCAAGAAAACATTGATAAGGTTGATTTTGAATGGGCAAGTTTCTTAAAAAAAGATAATCGTCCCAACAAAGAAAAGTTATTGAACGAAAAAAGTGGAGAGAAGTAGGGGAGTAACGCTTGATTACCGGTTTTTGAAGAGGTGTGCCGACCTGACAAACAATCAGATCGGCATAAACTTCGTGCCCAGCAGGTCAAATCAACCCATGTTTATCTGCAAAGATAAACATCCCGATTCCGGCAGCAATCGAGAGATTCAAAGAATCCACAAGAGCCGACTGTGGGATTTTAACGCCCGTCCCTGCCGTTTTGCATTGAACCGGCAACCCCGCTGCCTCATTGCCAAATAGCAGAGAAAACAGCGGTGCATGCGGACAGTTGTCCCGACTGAGCGGTATTTTACCTTCTGGTGTGAACGGAAAATATACATGATCAGGGAACGCATCTTTATATGCATCGAAAGATGAAAAGCATTGAAATCTTATGTGGAACAGCGCTCCCATTGATGCTCGTATCGTCTTGGGATGGAGAATATCGGCCGCCGGCGTCACCACTGCAAGGTCAAGCATATTTAGCCCAGCCATGGTACGGATGACAGTGCCTAGATTCCCCATATCGCTCGGATTTACCATAACAATGTGGGGACGGTTTGGCATCAATTCACAGAAATACTTGCTGAAAACACCCAAAACGTAACTATTCTCCTTCTGATTAATCCGTTCGAACGCCCGATCATCATGCAACATAGGGATACCCATAGTTCGGCATAGTGCGTCTATATCCTTTTTACCTGCATATCTTGAATGGATATATACAGCTCTTACGATATCAGGCTTAACCTTTATCATTTCAATCGTAGCATAAGCACCGGATGTGTAGGAGTAATCATACGCCTCTTTATAAGATCTTAAAAATTTTCTACTCATTCAAACTCGCTCCTTAAAATTTCAAATGGTTTTAAGGATGCAAAGCCCGAATGACAAACGACGCTTCAACGACTGCTGAGCTCAAATCCATGCAAAGAGCGTCGTCTGTTTTCAGACTTTGCATGGATTTTGCCAAGTGTAATACCGAAATTGTTCGCCATTTTTTTCACCGCCTTTCGTAAATGTTTAATCTGTTTGATGTTATTACGCCTCTTTATTTAATTTATGTTTACATAGCTGCCATTGTGGCTGACTGCTGCAGCATCGGCTTCAGTAAATGGACGGAGAATTAATCTCCCAGTTTCAATTTTTATATTCATATCTATTTTTCCACTCCTTTTTCAATAACTCTCTGTTACATATGGTCTCAAATCCTATGTATGTGTAAAATTCTCTCCCACCGTTATCTCGCTCATAAATCATCGTCCTCCTCAAAAATAAAAACAACTCCACTCCCGAAAACAATTACTTGTCATCGAGAATGGAGTATATCTTGCTGCGATACCAAAAAACGCACAGTACATTTTGACATAAATATAGCGCAGCAATGATTAATCGGAACACCCGATGAGCCAACCACAAGTTGACCTGTAACCCCAAATTTCGATAACACATTAAAAGCCTATCGAGAACAGGCTTTAATAAATGCGACCTAAAAATTAGCGATTACTATAAAATCATCGTTACGCCACCATTCTTTAGTTATTTTTTTACATCATACCATTAAAAGCTGAACTTTTCAATGAAATATAGAAAAATAATTCTGCAGACTCAGCAAGTAGCTTCTGGATTACCATTCCAAGCGGATTTGAATAAAAGGGATAGTCATGTTATACTAAGTGAGATGAAGTTGGTGATGTTTTTCTTAGAAGATGTTAGCGTTAAAATAACGGAAGAAATTGCTTAGACCCGTTTTAAATATTACTTGGAAACAAGGAAGTAAATAAATCGCTCATATATTTTTCTATGAAGGCAATCAAAGAAGACCTGTAACGTCACCGTGTCCCCTCGTGTTTCGTGTAATATGAAAGGAGATATTATGGCAACTTTAAAGACGGAAATTCGCCAAAATCGGTTAAAGAGCAAACAGCTCAGAAAGCTAGGGATTGTTCCCGGAGTTTTGTACGGTACTGGTGACAATAAGTCATCAAGCATTCAATTCTCTCTAAAGGATGTACAACAATTATTAAGTTCTAATACTATAGGCAGTAAAGTGGATTTAATAATAGGTGATGAAAAACAAATGGCATTGTTGAAGGAGATTAGCTATGTGCCGGTATCTAATATAGTGCAACACCTGACTTTTGTACCTCTTGTAAAAGGAGAACGGATTACAAACGTTGCAAAAATTATAATCCTTAACAAGGGAAAGGTATTAGGCAATGTTCAACAATCACTTTACGAACTTTCTTATAAAGCACTTCCCTCTGACTTAATTGAAAGAGTAGAAGTTGACTTAGAGGGAGCTCAGGTAGGGGATAGTCTTAGAGTAGAAGAACTTGAGATTGCAAAAAATGAAGCTATTGAAATTCTAACTCCACTGGATACTATGGTTTACTCTATTGCCGATATCAAGAGAATAGAAGAAGATACAACCGAGACTTCAGAAACATCAGAGACACTTGAACCGAATCAAGAGGAATCCAGCGATACAGAATAAGCTAACCCACTACCTTAAAGTGTAGAGAGTTTCACCAATATTTTTGAGAAAGAGCAATGTCAACATTTAAATTAAATCATCTACTTGGAAATAAGTTTTGAATTAGTATATTTTATTGGTTCTATTTATAGAAAAACTATTAATTAAAAATTTAGGGGTAACAGACATGTGGGGCTGTTGCCCCTATTTTTTATCAGGTGACAGAGAACTATCTTTTACAACCGTAGCAAATGGTGAGAAAGCGTTTGAGTCTTTCTGTTATCAGCTATATTTACCGCAAAAAAGCAGAAACTGATTCTTTAAAATTCCCAAAATGAAATTATTTCATTATTATTTATCTTACATATCTTTACCCATGGATATTTTGTTAATAACAAAATATTGCCATGATACATATTTGCAGCACTAAAGAGAAACAATTTTGAGACAAATTATGTTTGCAATAATTTACAAAATTATATACAATGATATTTATAACGAGGCTAAGATGGATTCCCGCCCCACCAGCTAACATTAAATATACCAAAGAAAATTCTGGTATGAGAATTTATTTGTAAGCCCAGAAGCCGTGATTTTTATTATGAAGACAAATTTAAACAGCTTACTAAGTATAGAGGGATTGGTATGTATAAAGTTATTATAGTAGATGATGAGATTTTAATAAGAGAAGGAATTGTTCACGGTGTTCCTTGGGATGAACTCGGGTTTGAAATCATTGGACAAGCAAAAAATGGCGTTGAGGCTGTTGAGTTAATCCGTGAAGATGTACCTGATATTGTGCTAACAGACATAAGAATGCCTAAGATGGACGGAATTGAACTGATAGAATATCTGAAAGCCAATTACCCGCAAGTTAAAATTATCATTATTAGCGGTTACAGTGATGTTGAATATTTTAAAAGTGCCATAAATAACCGGGTTTCAGAATATTTACTAAAGCCCACCGAATATAATGAGTTTGAAAAGGTATTCAAGCATATGAAAGCAGCGCTTGATGAAGAACGAGCCAAAGAAGCGGAGTATAACAAGCTGAAAAAGCATCTGATTGAAAGTCTTCCCTTTATGAAAGAAAAATTTCTCGACAGATTGGTTAAAGGTTATTATACAGACACGGAGCAAGTTAAAGAGAAGCTAAAGTTTTATGAAATCAACCTCATTCAAGATGAGGTGGCGGTTATTGTAATGGAGGTTGATAATTTTTACGTTGTGACAAGCGGGTTTTCCGAGGAAATAAAAGAATTACTGAGATTATCCGTGGTATTAACATCAAATAATGTGTTTCGCGACAGGCAACTGCAAGGTACTTTTTTCTCCAGTAGTAGTGATGAGATTATTGGAATTATTAGCAATAAGGCGCATCCGAAAATAATTATTTCAGCTATTGAGGAGATTCAAAAAAAGATTTATGACTATAAAATGATTACCATTTCAGCTGGAATCAGTGGTAAATGTCCGGATATTATGCATATTCAATTATACTACGAGCAAGCTACACAAGCGTTAAAACAAAAAGTATTTTTCGGAAATCAAAGCATAGTATTTTTCTCTGATATTAATGTAATGGAGACCCCCGACGCTCTGCCGTATTCATTTGATAGCAGCAAATTGATTAATGCTGTGTTTTATGAAGAAGAGCAAAAACTTATAAGTTTTCTTGATGATGTATTCAACCAGTTTGAAAGAAAAATGGTTAAAAAATACGATAATATCGACCGGCTTTGCATTGAAATGCTTTTTATTTTAGCAAGGCACGCTGTACAATATAATATACAGCTGGAGGATATTCTTGAAGCTCGCGGAGAGACATATTTCTACTCATATAATTATGATAGTTTATCAACAAAAAAGAAATGGATGTTGAGTGTTCTAACCGAGTTAAATCATATGATAAAGCAAATTCGAAATGATAATGCATCAATTATTATCAGAGTTGTTAAGAACTACTTAGATGAAAATTTCTCAAATAACAGCATCTCTCTCGAGCTGGTAGCCGATATAGTAAATAAAAATCCCGCATATGTCAGTTGTTTATTTAAGAATAAGACAGGGGTTAATTTTAGCGAATATGTTGCTAAATTGAGGGTTAACAAGGCAAAGGAGCATTTAGGTGATGTGCGGGTGAAAATGTATGAGATTTCAAGTATGGTAGGATATGCGGATGCGTCTCATTTTACAAAGATCTTCAAGAAATATACAGGGGTTTTACCTTCCGAATATAGAAAAACAGCAGTTGGGCATGAAGGATAGTGTATAGGGGGATTTGCTATGCTTGGGATTCTTACAGCTTTACGTAAGTCCATAATGAAGCTAAAGTTAAAGCAAAGGTTAATTATTTTAAATGTTTTATCTATTATTATCCCCGCTCTTGCCATAATCTATATAACCATTAGCATGACAAAAGGTATAATGACCCAACAGACTATTAAACTGACGAAAAACACAATTAGTCAGGTATCTAATAATATTGACGCATTAATCAATAATCAGGTAATCCATAGATCTAACATTTTAATGTATGAAGAAAAATTATATGATATGTTGAAAAACAACCTATCCGATGATGCCGAAAAAGAAAGAAAAAAGATGGTTGATATCGTGCTGTACGGCAGCAATGTATCAATATTATCGGTACTAAGCGACTATATAAGCGTTGCAGCTTTATACGGAAAAAATGGAGAGCTGTTCAATTTTTCTCTCCCTGCGGCAAAAGAAGAACTAGTATTAGAAAGACTACAGCAGATGGGTGCTCTAACTAGGAAAAAAAACCATGTTATTAAGTGGTATCCTGCACAGAAGAATTTCTTTACTGTGGAAAAGTCCTTAGATATAAGGCAGGAGTTTGTGGTAATAGCCAGTAGGGCAATCTCTAACCCTAAAACGGGAGAGTATCTCGGAACCCAAATATATACCATATGCGAGCAAGCAATCTACAACTCCTACAGTGACATAGAACTAGGAAAAACCGGGAAGATATTTGTTATTGATAAGGCCGGAAACACTGTTTCTCATAGCAATGAAAATGAGCTATTAAGTTCAGCCATAAACACCGAATTAGTAAATGATATATTAAAAATGGGGGATTCTGTCTTTCATTTCACTATAGACAGAAATAAATTTTTAATCATTACAAAAACATCACAAAAAAGCCAATGGATTACTGTCGGAATGGTTCCTGAAAAAGAGATATATGGAGAGATCAACAATATTATAAATTATATTATGTTGATAATGTTTGCATTTATTATGATATCTTTTGTTTCCATGGTTATTACCGCGGATGAGATTGTAAAACCTATAAAAAAGCTGGAGAAAGCAATAACAGCTGTTGAAAATGGAGATCTAAATATACGTGTCGATATAAAAGGTGATTACGAAATAAGCAAGCTAGGTAGATATTTTAATAGAATGCTCGATCAGATCAACAAGCTTATACAGGATGAGTATGTGCATGAAAGAAAGATAAAAGAAGCGGAATTAAATGTACTTATGGCACAAATAAGCCCTCATTTCTTATACAATACACTTGAATCAATCGTATGGAAAGCCAGGGCTATGAAAGCATATGAAATTAGTGAAATGGCTTCTTCACTCGGAAAGCTTTTCAGAATTTCCATAAGCAAAGGGAATGTAATTGTTTATGTTGAAGAGGAACTTGAACATGTAAAGGCGTATATCAATATCCAAAAGATGAGATACGGAAACAATTTTGATTTTCATTTGGATATCCAGGACGAAAAAGTATTGAAATACAAAACATTGAAGCTATTATTGCAGCCTATTGTAGAGAACTCACTTTCCTATGGGATAGAACACAGCGATAAAAAAGGTATTATACGGATTAAAGTTGTGCAAGATGGTAATAAGCTGACATTCGAGGTTAGTGATAATGGTGCAGGTATTTCCGAAGCGAGGCTTAAAGAAATTAAAAAAAGCATTTATTCAGATGATGAAAAAGAAACTATTAATCAAAATGTTCCACTCAACCAGAAATATTCTCAAGGACCTGGGATCGGTCTTAAAAATATTCATAATAGAATTCAACTTTATTTTGGTGCTGAATACGGAATTCATATCGAAAGCAACGAATATGAAGGTACAGTGGCATATGTGACAGTTCCGGTTCTGGATGAACCGGTTTCAAACGTAAATGAGCATGAAACTTAGCCATATACATAAAACACCCCAGAAAAATAGAATCTACACTATTTTATTTCTCCGTTATTATGATAATGTTTAGTCAAGGGAAAAAAGCAGATCAATGCAAAATGCGGCGGCCGCCTTATCTTTTGCATAGGAGCGTTACCCCAAAATGATTGATTCAAAAAGAAGGAGGGAGCAACAAAGTGAAAAAACTTTCAGGTTTATTGGCATTGACAATAATTGCAATAATGTTTATTTCTGTCTTTTCAGCGTGCGAATCCGGACAGCCTGTTCAGCGAAATCAAACATCCAATACTGAAACTGAAAAGCAAGCGGATGAGGTTGTATTAAAAATCGCTTCCCATTCCATCGAAATGCAAAGTGAAGAGTATAAAAAAATGGTGGAAATGGCAGCTGCAGAGGGTTATAAACTGGATACAATAATGATGCCGCCACCCAAGGATGCAGAAGCCGATAAGCTGCTTGTCAGCCTTATGAGCGGTGATCAGATGGATATCATGTACCAGGCGTATCCAAATGCTAAAAAATTTTATGATGCTGATGTAATAACGCCATTAGATGAGCTGCCGGGTGCTGACAGCTATGATGCAGAAAAAGTTTTCGGCAAATACCTGCCCCGTTTTGACGGCAAGGTTTACGGTTTACCTGCTTTTGTTGATATCTGGCTCACTCTCTACAATAAAAAAATATTTGATGATGCGGGAGTACCATACCCCAAAGCTGAAGAGTGGACTTGGGATAAATACGTTGAAACCGCAAAGAAGCTGACCGATCCTGACAGAGGCATATTTGGTTCTTTCATGGCAGCCTATAATAACTATAACTATATGTATGCTGTCCAAAGCGGTATTCCACATTATAAGAGAGATGGAACATCAAACTATGACGACCCTGTATTTGCTCAGGCGTTAAAATTCTATTATGACCTTGGAAATTTATATAAGATACAACCCGATATCATTACACAAAGGGGTATGAAGCTCCCCAGTGACTCTTTTACAACCGGAAAATACGGAATGTTTGTCTGTGGAGGATGGACTTTGTCACTAATGGCTGATAAAACAAAATACCCCAGGGATTGGAAGTTTGGTATCCTGCCAATGCCTTATCCCGAAGGCAAGAAAAAATCTACTCTCACAGTGGTCGGCTGTTATTTTGTTCCGACTACATCAAAACATAAGAAAGAAGCTTTTGAAGTTGTAAAGCTTTTTGCTGAAAAGAGATATACTCTTGGCTACGGAAGGGTACCCTGCAGGGTTGATCTCTCGCAGAGCGAATTAGACCACTATATTGAAAATGGACTTCTTAATCCCTATAAGGACGATGGCATTACAGTTGCTGACCTGCGTGCTACCTGGTTTGACCCGGTTATGGAAGTGAAGGATGAAAAGGTCATAGGATATGGCGACACATTGATTAATCTGGCATTTGTACAGGAAGGTGAGCTTTATGCCACCGGGAAACAGACACTCGAGGAAACTATGAAAGCCATCAAAGAAAAGGCTGATAAGGCTATACAGGAAAGCAAGGAAAACTAAGTATTATTAATAGCACTAGAATAAAAACAGAAATCCGGGGCTTTAGTCTTTAAGGTTGGCTGGCTTAATGCCCCGGATTTAATATTTGTTTGAAATTGGGTGAAGAGCAATGAGATTAAAGCATTACCGTGATTTGAAAATTTATAAGCAAGAGTCTATTACAGGATATTTATTTATATTACCATACTCAATAGGTTTTTTGCTATTTCAGGGTCTTCCGTTTTTTTTATCATTTATAATAAGCCTGACAAACTTGAGATATGTAAGTAAGCTTGATGAGGTTCGTTTTGTTGGCATCGGTAACTTTACTGCGATGATTCACGATAAGAGTGTTATTGAAGCGATGCTAACATCGTTAAAGTATTGTTTGATGTATGTGCCTTTAACAATGATGCTTGCACTTCTTTTTGCATTAATACTGAATCAGAAGGTTTATGCAAGGAATTTTCTGCGAACACTGTTGTTTATGCCATATGTTTCAAATATTGTTGCTGTTTCGGTGATATTTTCAATTTTACTTTCACCGACAAATGGTCTTGTTAATACATTCCTGAGATCTCTTGGGGTTGAAAATCCTCCAATGTGGCTTTTAGGTACGGAGACAGCACTTCCTACAGTTGTTATGATTGCTTGCTGGCAACAGATGGGAATGCAAATGGTTATATATCTTGCTGCGCTGCAGGATGTTCCGAGAGAGTTGACAGAATCGGCCGAAATTGACGGTGCCAATGCATGGCAGAGGTTTTCAAAGATAATCTTACCGGTGATTTCCCCAACAACATTTTTTCTCACGATAACCACCATAATTGGTTCATTAAAGAACTTTAGTATTATTCAAACATTAACAGAAGGCGGTCCGGGATCATCAACTTCGGTTCTCCCGGTTTCTATTGTAAGAACTGCGTTTGGTTCATTCAGACTCGGTTACGCCAGTGCTCAGGGAATGGTTCTATTTGCTTTTGTCATGCTCATTACAGTCATACAGTGGAGAGGACAAAAGAAATGGGTAAATTACATGTAGATGGGGTGAAATAGATGTCACAAGATAGAATATCTTATGCGAAGAAAAAAAGCTCATGGCTCATAATAGATAAATTAAAGGAAAATGCATTCAATAAAGGTCTTACATTGCTTCTATTTGTTGTTGGAGCAGTAAATATATTTCCATTTTTATTTATGATATCATCGTCATTTAAACCTTTAAATCAGATATTTGAATTTCCTTTCAGGCTTATTCCAAAGGATTTCGTATTGAATAATTATGTCGGACTATTTTCTCCTGATTACTATTTTAAAAGATGGTATGCAAATTCAGCCATAATGGTTTTAAGCACAATAATAGTGAAGTCTATTGTTATAGGTCCTGCCGCATATGCATTTTCCAGGTTAAGGTTTCGCGGTAGGGATAAAATATTTCTTATATTTTTAGCTACTCTCATGATCCCCGGTGATGTGACTATAGTGCCAAGGTATGTTGTATACAAGATGCTTGGAATCACAGATACAATGTGGAGTCTTGTTCTACCGAATGCTTTTGATGTATTTTTTGTGTTTATGCTAAGACAGTTTTTCGTTTCTATACCGTTTACACTTACAGAAGCAGCTATTATTGACGGCTGCAATCATTTCAAGGTTTTTTATAAAATTATACTTCCAAATGCAAAACCCGCTTTTATAACCATGGTTATATTTACGTTTATCTGGGGATGGAATGATTACATGGGACCTTATATCTTCATTACCGATACAAAAAGGCAGATGCTAACTGTTGGAATTCAAATGTTCCAGACAGGTTATGCCGAAAACTACGGGCTTCAAATGGCTGCTGCAGCGCTAACGCTTGTTCCGGTGATTTTGTTATTCCTGTCAGCACAGAAGTTCTTTATTGAGGGAGTAGCTACAAGTGGGATAAAGGGCTAAGGTATGCGCTTTACGCCGCAAGCATTTTATCGAATGCCCTTCAGTGGGGGATTGTTCCCGCTACTAAAGCAGAAATCGGTATATCCTACGCGTATAGAGCAGGTGCCTTAGGGCATTTGATAAACAATTATTAATTTAGGGTGATTATCATCCGATATAAACATGAGAGCATATTATGATAGCTCCAATCATCTATGCAGGAAGGAGTGCCATATTGAACAGAATCAATATATTAGCAATCGTCGGTTCTTTTCATAAAGGATCCTATAACCGGCAATTGGCTTTGGCAGCAAAAGAGATTATCGGAGGTCAAACTGATTTTTCACTGCTCGAATATCAGGATATTCCCTAAAATATAATGTGCTAGGAACCTGTATATGTATCCTTTCGGTGATTCCCTTGTTCGTTGGTGCATTCTTAACCGAAAACGATTTGTTCCTTGCTGTTATGCTATCAATTACAATGGTGTTGGCAGGAGTAGGAGTTGTATTTTTCATTACTGTAGGAATCAATTGGGCGAGCATGGAGAAATTGCTGCAAGAAGGCGACTATACAAGACAAAAGAAGCAAAAATCTCCGTATACCGGTGCAATCGCAACTGTTTATTGGTTAGTAGTGGTTGCAGGATTTCTAGCATACAGTTTTAAAACTAATGATTGGCAAAACAGTTGGATTATCTGGCCAGTGGCTGGTGTATTGTTTGCTGCTATAATGGTCATCTGTAATACGTTCTACAGAAAAGGTAAACAAATATAGAAGCCTATTTTCGGGCTAGGATCGCGTATGGTTAATTACCATAGAGATATTAGCAAAGAACGGTTTGAGAGATATCGCAAACGCTTTAGCCCATATTGCAGCGTAGCGAGCCTGTATTTCTGGGCAGCAGCGGTGGCGCAATTGAAGGAATGAAAGATTATGAAATAAAGAAAAAACGAAGTCAGAAGAGGCAAATGACAAAATGACAAGAGGAGGAGAAAATGTATTACTCGTCACATTATAAATCCCCGATTGGAAATATATTACTTGCAAGTGATGAAAATAGTATTATCGGTCTGTGGATTGGTGAGCAGAAATATATTGGAAACACAATGCCAAAAGATATGACCGAAAAAGATGACCTCCCGATATTACGAGAGGGTAAAGCATGGTTAGACGCTTACTTTACAGGTAAGAAACCGGAATTATCGGAGCTTTCTCTTGCTCCGGCAGGTGGCGAGTTTAAACAGCAGGTATGGAGCATTCTAACTGAAATACCGTACGGTGAGCTAACAACATACGGAAACATAGCAAAAGAAGTTGCGAAACGTATGGGAAAGGTCAGGATGTCTCCGCAAGCTGTAGGTGGTGCTGTCGGACACAACCCAATATCTATAATTATACCTTGCCATCGTGTGGTAGGCACCAATGGAAATCTGACAGGTTATGCTGGTGGTATTGAAAAAAAGATAAAGCTGCTGAAGCACGAAGGGGTAGATATGACTAGATTGTTTGTACCAAAAAAAGGTGTATAAAGGCTTGAGGAATCATTAAGCAAAGTGATAAAATGCACGCAGCGCGTTGCACACAAAAACGCGCAAGGAAGGCGTTTTCAGTGCCCGCGTATAACGGGTCGAGGCTTGTGTTGCGTTCCAGTGGGTACGCACCTGAATTGGCGCACAATTCGCACAAGCGCTCATTGAATATGTATTGTGGTTGCATTGGATCACAGCTTGCTGCAACTTCTTGCAGGCAAATGTGCGGGAAAAAGTCATTTCGCGGTTTTCTGGGAAGCAATCATAAATAAGACAGCTTAGTTTGATATACAATAAAAAATGAGATATAGTTTTATATGTGGAGTACTCAGCTTTCCATAGCGTTTAAGTAATCCTTCAAGCTTAGGTTGGGAATTGAGTAAATTATTTCAAACCAAGGGGTTAGATATGGAATTTTTCAAAGAAATATTGATTAATTATGGAATAGGTGAGGAAGCATCTATTTATGTGGCTACGATAATAATACTCTTACTGGTTACTTTGCTCTGTATTGTTGCGAATTTCGTAACAAAAAAATTCGTTCTTCGCATAGTCACACATTTAGTCAAAAAAACAAAAACCAATTGGGATAATATTCTTCTGGAACACAAGGTGTTTCACAGATTATCGCATATTGTACCGGCTATTATCATTTATTATTTTGCATCGTCAGTACCCGACGATTATAAGGTATGGATCGAGAAATTTGCTCTTCTCTACCTATTAACAGTTGGTATGTCAACACTCAATGCGTTTCTGAACGCAGTAAATGATATTTATCGAACTTTCGAAGTTGCTAAAACCAGACCGATAAAAGGTTTTATTCAGGTAATAAAAATCGTTATCTTTATTGCTGGAAGTATAACGCTATTATCAATTATCATAGACCAAAACCCCCTGATTCTCTTAAGTGGTTTAGGCGCACTTTCTGCGGTACTCATGCTTATTTTCAAGGATTCAATTCTGGGGTTTGTCGCAGGTGTTCAGTTATCAGCTAATGATATGGTTCGTGTGGGAGATTGGGTGGAAATGCCGAAGTATAATGCAGATGGTGATGTAATAGATATTACATTAAACACTGTGAAAGTACAAAACTGGGATAAAACTATCACTATGATTCCAAGCTATGCCTTCATCTCCGACTCATTCAAAAACTGGAGAGGCATGCAAGATACCGGCGGTCGGCGGATAAAACGTTCTATCTTTATCGACACAATGAGTATTAAATTCTGTACGGAAGAAATGCTGGAACACTTCAAGAAGATTCATTTTCTGACTGAATATATTGAAACAAAAGAAAAGGAAATAGAAGATTTTAACTGCGCAAATAATATCAATAGGGATACAAAAGTAAATGGGCGTAACTTAACCAACATAGGGACATTTCGAGTCTATATCCAAAATTATTTGAAGAATCATCCCTCTGTGCATAAGGGAATGACCACTATGGTCAGACAACTTGCATCCGGCGAGAATGGTTTACCTCTTGAAATTTATTGTTTTACAAGCGATACGCGATGGGTGAACTATGAGTCTATTCAAGCCGATATATTTGATCATATTTTCGCTGTTGCACCGGAGTTCGGGCTACAAATTTTCCAAAAACCCAGTGGTTACGATTTGCGCAGTTTCAAGGCTTCTAATTAACCTCAAAATCTTTCTAACCTCTTTGGCTTCTTTCAAAAACGTATGCGGACGGAATTCGTATAGAAGGAGACTTTAGATGAGTAATATTCATCGTATTCAATGGATCAACGCACAGATTCGTGCAAAACGATTCCCTAATTGTCGCTCCATTGCCGAATATTTTGAA
>ENA-UOOK01002280-UOOK01002280.1-fermentation-metagenome-genome-assembly--contig:-NODE-2280-length-23883-cov-6.427900_pt1 | contig 23883 bp, 11 predicted proteins | sample MGYA00245777_ERZ724023 | MGnify/ENA primary metagenome ERZ724023 (study PRJEB28704, sample SAMN03018312) | fermentation metagenome | biome: anthropogenic terrestrial biome; feature: soil; material...
GCAAAACATAAATATTCTTGTTTTTTATTTATGTTTTGCATCAGTAAGTTACTAACGCAATAAACAAAGGAGAAATGACGCAATAGCGAAAAAAATCATATATTAGAGAGAAAAAGCGGCGAAGACCGCTTTATCACGTAGGCTTAGGAACCTATCTATTCGATAGAAATCATTCAATGAGCACTGGTAAAATGAATATCATAGCAGTGTATAGGGGGCGTATTCATGTATAAAAAACTAATCACACTTTTTTTTAGTGTGTTATTACTTTCAATTCTATTTTCCATCCCATCCTTTGCAGGGGGAATTAGAGTTTATGGAGAGGGTAACGATAACTTCCACAAAGATCACTTTTATATCAGCAATGATGAAAACGGTCACGGGAGCCAGAGTGATACATCCGGCGGTATAGGTGGAATTGACAGCAACGGTTATTATAACGGGTGGGTGGATCCACAGGATGAATCGAAAGATTTTAAGGTGTGGTATAAGATGGATTTCACCAGCAAAGACAAACAAAGAATAAATAAAGGAGATATCAGTGTTAAGGTCAAAATGTGGGTTGCTGATACAAGATCAGGCTGGAATGACTATGCAATCTTTGAGCTTTTCGCTTGGGTAACTGATTCGTGGAAATCACTGGCATATAAAAAAGAGGCGCTTGAAAGCTCGGCAACTTGGACGTTCACAAAGGATATTCCCATAAACAGTACTGCCTTGGAGCTTGACTTTTCATCTGTCGAAAGTGGCGACAATGATGTTGAATTTAATGCTATTGATGTATATTTTTATGACAAAAATGCTCCCACAGTTACAAAAATAGAGACAACCGATACAGGTTTTAAGAAAATAGGAAGCACTGTAACCTTTAAAGTTGTTTTTGATGAAGCTGTTAAAGTAAACGGAACGCCTAAAATAAAAATGAACTCCGGTACCAACGCCTATGCTTATTATACCAGTGGTACAGGTACGAACACTCTTACTTTTTCCTATACGGTTGCTGTGGGTGATGAAGCAGAAATATTAAACACCAGCGGGAACCTTGAATATAGCACAGGTGATTCAATTTCTGATGATGCATGGAATAATACTGTAACAACTTTGTTGGGTAAACCGAATAATCTTACAGCTAAAAACATTAAAATTGACGGTAAAAAACCGAAAATCTCTTCTATTTCAGCCGTAGGAAAAGACACACGCGGGAAAACAGATAAGCAATTAAATTCAGGCGACTGGGTGAATATGACAGTTAACTTTTCTGAGGCTGTGAATGTAACCGGTACAGCAAGCAGTATAAAGCTTCCTTTAAATAACGGCGGATATGCCATTTGCCAAAGCGCTGGTACCGGAGCAGTTACCAGCTTGAGCTTTAAATATACGGTCGCCAGCACTGGTCAGGATATTGCATCTCTAGACATAAACGGCGATCTTATCGGCGGAACCATAAAAGATTCAGTCGGAAACGAGCTTGTACGAACAACAAAGAGCATATCCTCAGCAGGTATCCGGGTTGACAATACACCGGCTGCAGCAATATTAACTCCGGACAAGGCTACCACCTACAAAAGATCGCAAAGCACAAGTGTTACAATATCAGATGTAAATGGCTCAGGTTTAACAGGCATGTTATATAAATATATTTGGTCTAATAATGCAGATACGGGAACAGTTAATTGGAATAATGCAGCCGATGCTTCTGCCGGGACCACACAAGCCTTAGCTAAATCAGGAGTTACAGGTCAGTATTATCTTCATATTCGCACAGAGGATATCGCGGGGAATTATGGATATTATAAGAGTGGTCCATATTATTTGGACAACCAAAACCCCACGATATCTTTGGATAAAAACGGATCATCATCTCCACAAAATGATCATAGTGTGAAAGTAACAGTTCAGGACGCACTTGTTTCAATAGACTCAACATCCTTGCGTTTTCAATGGTACAGAGATGTAGTCGGCACTAACTGGCGAAACTTTTCCTTGACAAGCGGAACAGCAACAATTACGGCTATTGGAAAGGGAGTTAATGATCATATAGACTCTCATGGAAACTGGAGACTTGCCATTGAAGCGTCCGACAGCTTGGGTAATAAAGCTGTTTATACGAGCAACACATTTTTAATTGACAAAATGCCACCTGAAATTACTATAAATCCATCTCCATATGATACTGATGAATACAAAAAGAGCCATTCAGTTTCCATTTCTTATTCTGATCTAAATGGCGGATTTACACCCGGCGGAATTGCCATCAACGGTAAAAAGTACCAATGGACCGATTCAACAAGTACACCAACGCAAAATTGGCTGAATTATGACGGCTATATAGTGCAGCAAAGCTTTACCGGGGCAAAGTATCTGCATGTAAAAATACAGGATACTGCGGGGAATGTTGCAACAAAACATCAACTATTCCTTTATGATAACACCAATCCAACGATTACTTTCAATAATAACGGTTCCGAAACAGTTCAGGGCTCGGTAGTTGCCAATATTACACCGGCAGATACCCATTCGGGAATAAAAGAGCTGTTCTATCAATGGACACCGGATGGGAATTACAATTTAGGTTCGTGGAAATATGCATCTTCCTACAACATTCCGTTAACAGATATGGACGGAGATTGGTATTTGTCCATTCAGGCAATAGATAATGCAGGGAATAGGACTACAGCTACCAGTAACAGGTTTAGAATGGATAATATGCCTCCTGAAGGCGGGATAAATATTATTGAGGAGTACACTAACGGTAATATTGTTGATGTTGACCTGTGGGCGTCAGACGGCAACTATCCGGATCAAATCCAATACCGTATTTCTTTAACGGGTGATAACGTCTTTGGAGGGTGGAAAACCTTTGTGCCCCGCCTTGATAATGTTGAGGTTTCTGACATTGAAGGTGTACGAAAGGTTAAGGTGCAATACAGGGATAAATTTTTAAACGAAAGTGCTATATATGAAGATACTGTTATTATTGACAAAACACTACCTGTTGCCGACATTTTATATTCTGAAAATAATTGGACAAAAGAAAATGTTTCAGTAACGTTGGGAAATATTCAGGACACATATCAGGATGGTGAGGTAGTAGTAGCTCGAAATCCGGGAGAAGTGACCCTTGTTAATTCCAACGAAACCATTTCCTATAATGCAGAAAACCACACATACAGCTATACATTCCAAAACAATGGCAGCAGAAGCTTTACCCTTCGTGATAAAGCCGGAAATGAAGCGGTATTTACAGCGGAGGTTCAATGGATTGACAAAACCAATCCTGAAATATTGTTTTCATTGAACGGAAATAATAACCCGTCGAAAAATGCAAATGTTGTTGCAACCGCTAAGGATATCGTTAAAATTGGCGAGAACATATTGAAGGATGAAGATATTAAAACCATTTACTATCAATGGAATAAAGAAGCGATAAGCCCGGGGGCTAATGACCCGAACTGGTTAGAGACCGGTAACCGAAGCGAAATTGTTCTGGATGAGGTGGACGGAGATTGGTACTTACACATAAAGGCAACAGATTGCGTAGGCAATACAACCATTAATAAAACAAACAGTTTTTTTATGGACAATACACCCCCAACCGCTTCTATCAGCTATAGTAATGAGGATCGAACAGCAAACCCGGTTACAGCATACATTTCCTTTAATGAATATGCGATCATTACAAACCCTATGGACGGGAGCAATTATCAAACCTTTGATGATAATGGCGAGTTTACTTTCATATATAAGGATACTGCTGGAAACACAGGAGAAACAAAGGCCATCGTTGATTGGATCGATAAAAGCTTGCCGTCAGCGAAGGTTAATTATTCTACAAGAAACTGGACAAACGAAAATGTAACAGTTACCTTTGCCGTATACGAAGGAGCAAATACCGAACTGATTAACTTTAATATACCTGACAAGATGGAATATAAATTTGTATCCTCAAAGGTTAAAGAGGACTTAACTGTAGTTGAGGCAGTATACGAAATTGGCAGCAATGGTTCCTTTGACTTTACGGTAAGAGACTTAGATACGGATATATCCGATCTGGTAAAGGTTGTAATAAACAATATCGACAAAGTGTTACCTGATGGCAAAATTCTATACAGTGAAATTGTTAAAACACAGAATGATATAGAGGTATACATAACATCAAGTGACAACAGTAATCAAAAAATAGAGGTCATACCACCTGAAGAAGCCGACACACGGGAAGTGAACGGGAATCCACTCTATGTTTTCTCTGAAAACGGTGACTACGTCTTTACGCTAAGAGATGCTGCGGGAAACGAAAGAGTGTTAACAGCTTCAATTGCAAATATTGACCGTGAAGCTCCGAATGCATTGTTAGAATATTCGGAAACGAGCTGGACAAATCAAAACATTATTGCAGTAATAACGCCTGAGGAAGAAGTTGAAATACTGAATACCGATGTGGAACAGCTGGACAATGACGGAATAACACAATACCGGTATACTTTCTTTGAAAACGGAAGCTTCACCTTCAGAATACAAGATTCAGCAGGGAATATCAAAGAAATAGAGGCAGTCGTAAGCTGGATAGATAAAAACTCCCCTGATGGTGAGCTGCAATATAGTACGGTGGACAGAACTAATAAAAATGTTATTGTGACGGTACAAACCTCAGACAACAGCGGAGAACCTGTACAGGTTGTTCATCCGGATAATGTTATAAAAGTTGACAGTGAAGAAGCAGCACAGTATGAAATAGAGAAAAACGGTATATATGAATTTATACTTATTGATCCCGCAGGAAACACAAAAGCATTAACGGCTACTGTAAACAATATTGATAAAAACTTGCCAACGGCAGACATCAATTACTCCAATACTGCAATTACCAACAAAAATGTGGAAATCAGGCTAACACTATCCGAAGAGGCGTCAGTAACATATCCTGAAGGATTACTGGTAAAGAAGAGTGGTGCTAATACAATTTATGAGGCTTCGGAAAACTGCGAATATATCTTTATAATTACAGATATAGCTGGTAATGTAAATACCGCCACGGCAAGCATCAGGAACATTGATAAAGCTCCTCCGGTGGGATATGTGACATATAGTACAAAGACGCTTACAAATAAAAATGTAGTCGTGACAGTTGATGCAGACGAGGAATTTGCTGTTTCAAATAACTTTAACCAAAAAGAAAGAGTGTTTTATGAAAACGGTTCCTATACATTTATAATTACTGATTTGGCAGGGAATATGAGCCAGGTAAAGGCTGAGGTTAATAACATAGATAAAACTCCGCCCAAGGTCTCCATTGAATACAGCACAATAGAGTTGACTAATAAGAATGTAGTTGCTGTTGTCGTTTCAGATGAAGAATTTATTGCGCTTAACAATGGCGGAAAGACTACATTTGAGTTTACACAAAACGGCTCTTTCCTGTTTGAATTAGCCGACCCCATTGGTAATAGTACGACTGTATACGCCAATGTGAATAACATTGACAAAACACCACCGGTTATAACTCTTGATGTGGCGGATCCTTTAGTATTTGCCGTAGCACCATCCGGATCGTCCAAAGCTGATAAAGATGAGTTGCGTGAAAATATCAAGAGAGAGCTGCAGAAATATACCGCTTTCGATTCCACTGATGGAGATCTGATTTCTAACGTTACTTATGACATTAATGTAATTGATTTATTGAAACCCGGAACATACGAGATAATTTACAGTGTATCGGACAAAGCCGGTAATAGAGGTGTTGCAAGCAGAAGCGTAACTATGGTTGACAGAAAAACCTTCAAGATTTTTGTAAATGGCTTTGATCCGAAGACCGAGCAGATGATTTTCAATACATCAAGGCTGAAATTCAATATAATGAACCCAAAAGGGAATTTGGTTATTAAGTGGAAAGAAGGTTATTGGAGTGAGGGCTCCATGAAATCGATGGTTAATTTGGTTGAAGCAGCGGGAGAGGAATATGTCTTCGAAGCCAATAAAGCAGGATTTTACACCTTTATTATCCAGGATCAGGAGAGAAATACCGCTTTCCTTCAAATTTTTGTTCAAAATGGTGATACGAAGGGGGTAAAATAATATGGTAATGCAAAAGCACAGGGGATTTAGAGTTTTTACCAGTATTATATTAGCGTTCCTTATATTTATAAATGCTGCTAATCTTCCTGTATACGCTGATGTCGTTGATAATAGCGGAAGTAATTCCATGAGTGTTACAAATGGTTTTGTCATGTATTCGGTCTCTTCCGAGAATGGCCGATTTGCAATAAAAACCGATCAAGGGGCGGCGAACCGGGACGATTCAAACCAAAAGCTGCTTTTTGAGGAAAAAAAGCCGGACACGTCCTTTACATCCTTTAAAATTAATGGGAATAGTTACATATTCGGCAATTCGTATGGTTTTATGGGGATGGATACGAAGTTTACCTCCCCTGAAACCAAAGGGAAAAGCAACAGCTCCGTGTGGACATTAGGTGATATCCAGATAGTTCAAAAGCTTGAGCTTATTAGTGACGCCGACAACCCTAATGTAGGGAATGTAAAAATAACTTATGAAGTCACCTATTTGGAAAGTAAAAAGGATACCGGCAGCGGGGAAGAGGAACCTGCAAAATCTGTAACGATTGGTGCGAGGATTTTACTTGATACCATGCTCGGTTCTAATGACGGAGCTCCTATATTTATTCCGGGAGAACAGCAGCCAAAAACCAACGAAGTAAAGCTGACTGGAAATGAAGTGCCCCAGTACTGGAGAGGCGCTGACAATGTTTTTTCACCGAAGGTGGTTTCTTATGGCTTTACAGAAGGATGGGGAAACCAAAGCCCCGACGATATGATAATTGGCCACTGGAGCGGGTTATCGCAATCAAAATGGGAATATGAAGTTAATAATAGCTTAAACTTTTCCGTGAAGGAAAACCAGTATGGCTCAGCAGACAGTGCCGTGGCGTTGTACTGGAATCCTATAGTAATTGAGCGGGGTAAAACAGAGGTTTTCGAAACCTACTATGGTATCGGAAACTTTAGCAACATAAATGATAAGGCTAAATATAATCTTAATGTATACGCACCTGACAAACTAACTGTTGAATCCTATTTGGATAAAGACGAAAATGTTCAGAATAAGTATGAAGAATTTGAGATTGTTGCGGAAGTGGATAACACTTTCAAAGACGCAAGTAATTTAACGAACGTTACTGCTTCCTTGATTTTAGATGAAGGACTTGTACTTGCCGATCCCGCTTCGAATCCGAATAATGAAATACCATACAAATCTGTGGAAGTAATTAGGAGTAATGAAATATATACATTTAAGTGGAAAGTGAAGTCATCCAACAGTGATGTTTTTACATCAAGGCAGTATCGTGTTGATATAAACTGTGATAATCACACAGAACCTATATCAAAGGGTGGATATGTCATTTTACCCAGCATAAAAGGCGAAGCACCCAAAACAACATTTATCAGTATCAGTCCTTCAACACTATATTATAAAGGCGCTAAAAGCTTTACAATAAATGGAACGGGCTTTGATGTATACATGAATGAGAACCGATGGACAATGACAATTATCAACAGTAAGGGTAAACCGGTTCTTCAGATTCCAAGGGAAAATATAATAGTAAAGGATAATGCGATTACAGCTGATATTAATGAAGACCTTGCGGAGGGAACCTATAATCTAAAAATAGATCATATGGATTTTGGTGTTCATGAAGTTCCCGGAGAACTGAAAATGTCCAAGGATACTCAATATCAATCAAAATCATATGGTGTTTTGTATGTTAAGAAAACAAAAGACGGCGGAGATTATCAATATGACATTGGAATGACTGCCAGCGCAGAGGAACTTGAGGCAATAGAAAAACGATTATATACAAATGAAGAAATCATATTGGATATCAAGGGTTCTATCAGAGAATTTACAGAAGGTGAAAAAAAAGTATATCGTGTTTATGACAAAGCTGTTATAAATTCGGTTGTAAATTATAGCGGAGAGCCACTGGAAATCCGGAAAACTGATGATCTATATGAAATAGACGGGGAAGACACCATAACCATAGAAGGAAACGGCGATCTTGCGATGGAAAATGAGTTTTGTTTCTGGAAATGGGATTTTGAAATTTCGATTGTTAATGGAGAAAACTACATAACAGATTTTGCGGAAGAGGATGACGACGAGTGCAATGTTGAGATTGAATTTACCGGGCTCGGTAAGATAGCAAAATATATTGCAGGCTTTGTGGTTCAAATAAAAAATGCCGTTATTTTAAAACGCGGTGTATCACTGGGAGGGAGCATATATATTACTCTTCCGAACATGAACAAAGAAAATGAGATTAATAAAGAGGAGGAGGATGACTTCCCGGGTATAGGTGTGGATATTTCAAAGGTGCTGTATGGGATGGAAGACGAAGAAGATGATTTCGGATTTTTAGGTCTTGAAGTAACTACACAGATTAAAGCGCCGGAAGACATGGTTCCGATTTCGTGGATTAATAAAGGTTTTGAGGCAAGCCTGACAATTAACACTATCGAGGGTATGTTTAACATTGAAGGTGAGGCGGATATAAAAATCTGCGAAGCATATGTAAACTTAACATTTATGAAATTGCCGGGAGCCTGGTGGAAATGGCTGCCGGATGATTTTGTTGTAGCAGGCGGTTTTGACCCTGGATTCGCATTAGGACCTACGGGTGTTTTCCTGAACAAGGTCGGGGGTGGAGTTGAGGATATGTTCGGTACACTTACCGGAGATGGAAGCTTACCGCCTTTACAGGTTATTTTAATTGCCGGTGTGAATTTTGCAAAGGTTGTCGAGCTCGAAGCAAAACTGAGTATTAGTAAAAATGGTTTTAAATTTGAAGGAGAGGGAGAAATAGCGAAATTAAAAGCCCTAAAGGAAGTGGAGGTTGCATTATCCTGGGCAAAACCACGCAGCTTTGAGCTGGGTGCGACTCTTTCACTGCTAAGCTGCATTGAAGGCAATATAAGCATTCACATAGATTCTGAAAGCTGGTGCGGTTCAGTCACCGGTAACCTATTCATTCCCAAATGGGTGCCGGTTGTTGGCGGAAAAAGTGTTTATAAAACCAGCATGGGCGTGAGTAATGAAAAAATATGGGGTCCCGTGCGGGTTGTGGGAATTCCGGTTATGGTGACATATTACTGGGGAGGGGCTGTTGACTTTGAGGTGCCAAGGCCTTGGGGTTCCACAGCGTCAAATATTACATTGCCAACACAACCAGGCATTTACGCAACGACAATCAGTGAGGATGACGGTGATACCATTACAATGGTGGTTGGAGGCAACATCCGGGTAATTGGTTCATCTATAGAGCAGGAAACAGTTTATGCATCAAAAGAAAGTCTTTTATCCGTGCCAAGTTTAAATGATAAAAGATTAGTATACGCTACAACCGATGATCGAATTCATTATATGGATATACAGGATCAGGAAATTGTATTAATGCAGTTTAAATTTGAAGGGAATGTACCTGATATCACTGTTTACAAGCCTGACAACTCGATATACCCGCTAGTTCAAATGGATGAGGGTAGCGAGATGTTGGATCAGGATGCAAATATGCGTGTTCAGATTATAAGCCCGGAAGATTCATCCTCAGGAAAAGAAGAAAAGTACATATTTATTTCTGTTTTAAATCCTGAAAATGGACAGTGGAGAGTAGAGTCCGACACCTCTATTCAATCTGCGTTAATGGAAGTGGATCCTGTACCGGTTTTAAATAGTGTAACAGTTAGTGAGACAGAGAATGAGAATGAGTTCAACGTAGCATGGGAAGCGGAACATTTTGAGAATACCACAGCAAATATTTATCTCGCTAAGGATCAAAGCTCTGCCGGGATGCTGCTAGCCAGCTTAAGCGGCATGGAAGGACAATCTACCGTTCAAATTTCCACAGGCACCGAAGAGGGAAGCTACTACATCAGAGTTACCATTGATAAGGGAGACGCCGGTTACAACAGTATGTATGCAGACAAACCAGTTTATGTAACCGATCCCTATAAGCCATCGGCGGTAACGAGTGCTCGGATTGAACCATATGGAGACGGGTTTTTAAAGGTTAATTGGGACAAGGTTGAGGAAGAAGGGGTCGATGGCTATCTCATTACGTGCTATGACAAGGATGACGAGATTGTTCAAAGTATTGGTCACGTAACGGCAAGTGCCAACGATACGGAGGTTATACTTGGTGGGCGGTATCAGATGCAGGGGATCCAAGAAACTGCAGGTCTTGTAACAGGTGATGAATATTATGTCGGGATTACCACCAGCAAAAAAGTGGGTGATGATGAGAATTATACAACCCATTTAAGTGATATAACATATTCAGGGCAGGTGATGTTACCTGTACCAAATCCTGCTGACATTACAATTTCTTATGGTGATAGCTTTATAGATGGTGTTAACAGTGAAGGAAATGCTACAAAGATATCCAATGAAAAAATAGCAAGGCTCTATTTTGCAGCGAATCAAAGTGATGTTGACACAGAAGTCTTCGTGAATGGTTTACCATACGAGAGCTTTGAAGGAAAAGAACATGAACTGGAAATCCCTGTGGAAGACGGAGAATATACCGTTGATTTTGTGACCACCAATGGAAATAAAGATACAACCGCTGAAACAGTTATTTTTACAATTGATACAACTGCTCCTGTTTTAATGGTGGACAGCCCCGTGCAAGGTCAGGCGAGCGAAAACGGCGTGATCCTCGCAAAGGGGATTGCGGAAAGAGGAAGTTCTGTTAAGATAAACGGAATTAATGTAGTTCCGTATCAAAGTGGGGCTTTTGAAAAAGCCATAACTTTAGGAACCAACCTGAAAGAAGCTGTTATCATAGAAGTTACGGACAGAGCTGGAAATACTACGATTTACCGGACAGAGGTAGCAAACGATACGGTGAGTAAAATTGAAGGAATCTTTATTCGTCCTGTAATAAAAGAGATGATAGCGGGAGATTCACAAGAATTTGAAGCTGTTGCAGTAGATGGCTTGGGTCGGGAAATCGTAATGAAAGAAAATGTGGAGTGGTCTTTGCTAATTGGTGATTCTTTAGCTCAGGTTAGTGAAGATGGGGTTTTACAAACCTTTAGCCATGGTGACCTTATTATAATGGCATCCTATTACGTAACTGAAGATTATGCTTATGAGGATGCAATCCCTGTTAAGGTTCTTCCAAATCCTGAGGATATACCGGAGTTTGTAGAAGATCCGGGAGATGATGAAGAACCTGAACCCGGAGAAGAGGAACCGGGTAAGGATGAAGAACCTGAACCCGGAGAAGAGGAACCGGGAAAGGATGAAGAACCTAAACCCGGTGAAGAGGATCCGGGAGAGGATGAACAACCCGAACCCGGTAATGGTAAACCTGAAGAGGAAGACGAAGGTGATGACGACAATAACAACAGAAGTGAAATAGACATACAGCTTGAAAAGATATTGTTTAACATTATCCAAACCGAACGAAACATTATAGCCTCAAGAATTACAGATATTTATCCAGGTCAGTCCAGAAGCTTGACATTAAACAGCGGAGCACGTCTGGATATTCCGGCTGGAAGTGTTGGTCAAAGGGATAAACTGCTTATTGGGATTGTTAGAGATACCTCACTCTATATCGACAAAGATGGACTAGAACCAAAACTCCTGAGCCCAATTTATGAACTGCAGTTCGCCAGATCCAACCAAAGTCTGAATAAGCCGGTGCGGTTGACATTCCCATATGATATGTTAATGGTTGACGATACAAAAAATATCGGGTTTTATTATTACAATGAAGCCTTTGGAAAGTGGCAGTATATCGGGGGGGTATATAACCATGAAACAAAGGAAATCAGCGTCTTACTAAACCACTTTAGTAAGTACGCCCTCTTGTCAGATGAAACGATGATCAATTTTAACGATATCCAGGGAAGAGCATCGGAAAAAGATATAAAAGGATTGTACTCGTTAGGGGTTGTTAACGGAATACCGGATGGAACAGGCTTTAGGTTTGAGCCCGAACGAGGCATTTCCCGGCTGGAATTTGCTAAAATGGTGTTGGAAATACTGCTTCAAACTAACAAAATACAAGAGTTGCCGATGGGTACGGAAGTTGATTTCGCAGACAAAGACTCCATCCCTGAATGGGGCAAAAAGTACGCAGCTCTTGCCGCACAAAACAATATCATACAAGGTAGAAAAACAGAGAAAGGCTTAATGTTCGATTCAAATGCTCCTATTACCAGAGTCGAGGCAGCAGTCATTATTGGCAGAACGATCGAAGAAACAGTCGAAGCAGTAGATTCGGATTTTAAAGACAAGAAACAGTTTCCGGCATGGGCGACGGAGCAAATAAATAAGCTCTGGAGCAAAAAAATTATTACGGGTGATTCAGACAATTCCTTTGTACCAAACAGGAACTTAACCAGGGAGGAAGCCACTACAATCATCTCCAACTGGATAAACACCTTTTAGCAGATTTTGTCTATGAGATTTTATCTATAGGTGGATAGGGGATCATCCCCGTCCACCCTTTTTTTCTCCAAAATTCTGACTCATTTTGATTGAAGCTGGAAGCCTAGAATGATATAATAATATGATTATCATCCGGAAAGGCTCTTCATGACTTTCTGATGAAATTTGAGATATCTTAAATTTTATCAGCTTTCTTAAAGAAGCCTGACAACCATATTGTGGTTGCACTAGGTTGCTGCAAGCTGTAGCTTCCTGCAGAAAAGCACAACATATATGTCTGCAGGAAAAAGTCGTTTGCTTTTCTGGAAGCAATAACAGAATGATTAAGCAAAATTTGAAAGGCTATACTATAGAGGAAATATATGAATTATTTGAAACTTACGGATAAGGAAATAAGAGATTATATAGGTGACCCAAGCATTTTCCATAGAGGCAGGATGTACTTTTTTAACGGACTTGTTGAAGAAATTAATCTTGAGGATACGGGGGAGCGTATTGTAGCAAAGGTTCGTGGCAGCATGAATTATGTGGTTGAGCTTAAGATTAACCCATACCAAAATATTTATGAGGAATCTTGCACCTGCGCATTCTACAGACGGTGGAAAAAGCCCTGCAAGCACATTGCGGCAACACTTTTTGAAACCAGGAATATGGTAGAAAATAAGTTTGAAAAATACCGAAACAGCCATAGGGCTGTTAATGCAATTTTTACAAAGCTTGAAAGCGTTAATACGGGTGTTTTTAGTAGCAAAAAAGAAAAGCTTTTTTTAGATCCCACCTTAAATATTTATCAGCAAAACCAAAATGTCCATGCGTATCTCGAGCTTAAGGTTGGAATCACCAGAGCATATGTAGTTAAAAGTGCGGAGGAGTTTATTGAAGCCTGGGTAAAAGGGAAAAGGCTTGCTTTCGGCAGACAGCTTGTTTTAGACAGTAAAACGCAGTATTTTGAAGGCAAGGCTGCACTTATTATGGACATTCTTACCGAAATATACTTAACGCATTCAGAAATATCAAGCTATGAGAGCACATTCCGTTATAGTGGTCTTTTAAAGGGAAGAGGCTTTCAATTAGTACCTACAAAGCTTGAAAAGTTCCTCGGTATAATGACCGGGGAATCAATTAATGCATGCATTTTATCAGATGGATTTAGAATGATCCCTGTAACAGAGGAGGAAATGCCTGTTACGTATGAAATGAGGCAGTATGACGAGTGGCTATCGGTTAGGCTTAGCACTGATGATTTGCCGCTTAAATTAACTCCACTCGGTTCATATTACTACAATCAAGGAATTATTTATAAAATTCCTCTGGAGCAGCAGAAATATTTATCGGTTTTGCAGGAGGGATTTAATGAAGCCCGCAGCAACGAAGTGATTGTTCCAAACCAATACCAAAGTAGGTTTATATCCGAAGTGGTTCCCATAATGAAAAGGACCGGGGATGTTATGGTGAGCCCTTCAATTAAGGAGAAAATCGTCCAGGAGCCACTAATGCCGGTTGTATATCTTGACCAGTATAAAAACGGTATATCTGCAAAGGTCTTATTTAATTATGGCACTTTTCAGGTTAATCCGGCATTAAAAGGCGGTTATGGTGATGCTAAAAACATATATATATTGCGTGACATTGAAAAGGAACGGGTCATTTTAGATTTTTTAAATTCATCGGGATTCTATGTTGATCAAGATCTATTTTGCCTTATGAAAAAAGGAGATATTTTAAGCTTTGTTTTTGAGAAATTGCCGGAGCTTCAGACAATGACAGAGGTATATTACTCTGAGGATTTTAAAAAGGTAACCGCTAAAAAGAATGTAAAGGTTTCGGGAAGAATTTCTCTTATAGACGACTTATTGGAAATTTCTTTTAACACTGAGGACTTGGACAAGGACGAGCTGAAGGGAATATTAGAAACACTTCGAAAAAAGAAAAAGTTTTACCGGCTGAAGGATGGCGCAATTCTCCCTCTTGATGAGTATCCAGTTTTTCAAGAGTTGGAGGAATTCGCCAATCAAATGGATATAAACGCAGTAGACCTGGATAATGGTATAATCCGGCTGCCAAAGTATAGAGCACTTTACCTTGACAGTCTTTATGACAATGCAGATAATGAAAGCCTTGATGAAGAAGATCAGAAGACTTTCATGCTGCTGGAGAGAAATGAGAATTTTAAAGATTTTGTTGATAGCATATCCACGATAAATGAAAAAGAGACTGAAATTCCAAAGTCATTGGAGCATGTCTTAAGAGGTTATCAGAAGGTGGGATATCAGTGGCTGAAAGGCCTGTCGAGGAACGGGCTGGGAGGAATACTGGCAGATGATATGGGTCTTGGAAAAACTCTGCAGGTTTTAGCCTTTGTTCTCTCGGAAAAGGAAAATAGCAGTAACCCGTTGCCATCTATAGTTGTTGCTCCAACCTCTTTGGTTTATAATTGGGTTCTTGAAGCAGAAAAGTTTACCCCTGAGTTGAATGTTATCGCAATATCGGGGAACCAGACGCAAAGACTACCGCTTTTAGAAAAAATAGATGAATGTGATTTAGTGGTAACTTCCTATCCGCTTATTCGCAGGGATATTGAGTATTATAAAAAGCATCAGTTTTCTTACTGCTTTATAGATGAAGCACAGCATGTTAAAAATCATTATACTCAATCAGCAAAAGCGGTCAGAAGAATAAATGCTAAAAACCGCTTTGCCCTTACAGGCACACCAATGGAAAATTCGCTTTTAGAGCTGTGGTCAATTTTTGATTTTATAATGCCTTCATACTTGTTTACACAGCAGAAGTTTCAGGAGCGGTTTGTAAAGCCCATTATAAACGGCGGAAGTAAAGAAGCAAGCGTGGATTTAGGTCGCCATATACGCCCGTTTATTTTAAGGCGTATGAAAAAGGATGTGCTTAAGGAATTACCAGAAAAGATAGAAACAACGTTAACCTGTAAGCCAACCGAGGTGCAGAGGAATATTTATCATGCAATACTATCCAAGGCCAGGGAGGAGATTGATCTTGCTGTTGAGCAGAAAGGTTTTGAAAGAAGCCAGATTCAAATCTTAGCAGCATTGACAAGGCTCAGGCAGGTTTGCTGCCATCCGTCCACCTTTATAGAAGATTATGTGGGAGGGAGTGGAAAGCTCGATCTTCTTGAGGAAATAACAGAGTCCACGTTGGAAGCCGGACACCGTATATTACTATTTTCGCAGTTTACATCAATGCTTGATATAATAGAGAGGATGTTTATAAAGAAAGGGATATCATATTTTTATCTTTCCGGGAAAACACCTGCGGCTGAAAGAGCCTCAATCGTTTCACGGTTTAACGACGGCGAAAGTCAAGTTTTCCTTCTGTCGCTTAAAGCAGGTGGAACTGGATTAACCTTAACAGGAGCGGATACAGTCATTCATTACGATCCCTGGTGGAACCCGGCTGTTGAGGAGCAAGCCACAGACAGAGCTTACCGCATAGGTCAGGATAAGGTGGTTCAGGTTTTTAAATTAATAACGCGAGACACTATTGAAGAGAAGATAATAAAGCTCCAGGAAAAGAAAAAGGAAATGATAGATATGATTATTAAACCCGGAGAAACGATGCTAAGTAAGCTTAGTAAGGAAGAAATTCGTAAGCTGTTTGAGTGAATCCGTTCAGCTAAAGCTGAATAAAAGAATATGCAGCAGTAATCTGATGTGCTATAATTTTTTTGGTACATTTACATGAAAGGACATGTTATTTATGTTTGATAAGCTTGAAGCTATAGAAAATAAATATGAGGAAATTAATCTAAAGCTGACAGATCCATCGGTAATAGGCGATCAGGATCAATACCGGGCTTTAATGAAAGAGTATTCAGATCTTACTGAGATTGTGGAAAAATATCGAGAATACAAAAAATGCAAAAAGATCATTAATGACGATAAAGACATGCTCAGTGACAAACCTGACAGAGAGCTACGCGAAATGATTCTCCTTGAAATCGAAGAGGCGGAAGAGAATCTGGATAAAATAAATCAGGAACTAAAAATCCTTATGATGCCTAAAGACCCCAATGATGAAAGAAATGTCATTATAGAAATACGAGGCGGAGCCGGAGGAAGTGAGGCAGCGCTGTTTTCCGGTGTTCTTTATCGCATGTTTACAAGATATGCAGAGAGAAGAAACTGGACCTATGACATTATCGACGCAAACGAAACAGAGCTGGGCGGTTTTAAGGAAGTAGTGTTCTCCATTGATGGAAAAGGAGCATACAGCCGCTTGAAATTTGAAAGTGGCGTACACCGCGTCCAACGTGTTCCAACGACCGAATCCCAGGGCAGAATCCACACCTCCACAGTAACTGTTGCTGTTCTTCCGGAGGTTGATGATGTGGAAGATATAGAAATAAATCCGGCAGACATAAAGGTAGATACATTTAGGGCATCCGGCGCAGGAGGGCAGCATATTAATAAAACATCCTCAGCCATTAGAATTACTCATTTTTCGTCCGGAATTGTTGTAACCTGCCAGGATCAAAGATCACAGCATAAAAACAAGGACAAAGCAATGCGGGTATTAAAGGCAAAGCTTTACGAAATCGAGCAGGAAAAGTCAGATTCAAGCATTGCTGAAAACAGAAAGCTGCAGGTGGGAACCGGTGACAGGAGTGAGCGAATCCGCACATATAATTATCCTCAAGGCAGAGTTACCGATCACCGAATTGGGCTTACACTATATAAAATCGATCAGATTTTAGACGGGGATATGGATGATATAATTGATGCTCTTATAACAGAGGATCAAACCCAAAGGCTTGCAAACCAATAAGGGCGAACACATAGTGTAGCTCGAAAGGTTACGTAACCCAATTTATACCTATTTTTCTGCAGGATCGTTTTTTTTACTGCTGTAAAAAGTGTTAGATACTTCATATACAATGCCTTTGAAAACTTTAAAACTGTTTATTGGTGCGATTTACATTAACGTGCAGTCGCCTTGAGTTAATTTCGTTAATTACAGCTCCGATAAGAATAATGTGCATAGCCCAATAAAGCCACATAATTAGAAGGATAATCCCTGCTATTCCGCCATATATGGAAGAAAACTTAAAAAACTGATTCATTACCGCGGAAAATATAAAGGACAAAAGAAGCCATAGGATAGTAGAAAAAGCTGCACCGGGAAAAACCCAACTCAGCTTAACTTTTTTAACGGGAACTGTTTTATACAGGATCATTAAAACGAATAAAAGCACCAGTACAGAAAACTCATAACGCAGGTAATCCCATATCCGCAAAAATGTATCCGGCGATCCAAGATACTCAAAAAACACCTCGCCTAATCGCCTGCCAAATAGAAGAAGGATTGTCGTCACAATAATTAACAGAATAAAAGAAGCAGTTAAAACAATTGACAAACCAACGCGCTTCAGCGGATTATGTCTATCATCACCGTATACTCTGTTTATGCTCACAATAAGTGATTGAACGGCCTTTGAAAAAGGCCAAAGAGCAGCAACCATACCACCTATTGATATAAACAGGCTTTTATTGTCTCTTGCGCTATCTAAAACTTGCAAAGTAAGAATATAAGTGGATTCTGGCAGCATGCTTGAAAGGGCTTGCATGAATATAGTGTCATCAAGGTTTGTCTCCCGGATTAATGTAAGCATAAAAGCTATAAACGGAAAAAAAGCAAGTATAACAAAAAAGCTGGTCTGGGCAGCCAAGAGTGAAATTTGTGCCTCCACATATAAATCGTATATCTTTTTTAAATAATGATATAGTCTTTTAAAAAACCTTCGCATACACTATTTGTCTTTCTCTCCGTGAATATAGTCTGTTTCGGTATCTTATTGGTTTGTAACGATAATAATAGTCTGTATTATATTAAGGGCTTATAACGATATAAAAAGTTTGCAAATATATTAAAGGTTTATAACGATATTAACAGTCTGCAAATATATTAAAGGTTTATAACGATATTAATAGTCTGCAAATATATTAAAAGTTTATAACGATATTAATAGTCCGTAACTATATTATATAGTTATTATCAAAAATTATATCCCATACTCATATTTCCTGTACCAAACAAGAATATCATAGGAGTGCACCACAGAACCACAAGCCTCGACGTTCATGCTCCGCTACTTTACCCAAATACCTGGAAGGCAATTTTTACCATGAGGAGGCAGCTTTGAACTGGCTCAAAAAGCTTGACACCGCATTATTAGCTATGTTAGAATTATCAAGCGACATTTTAAAATTTCTATGGAGAGATGGCTGAGCTGGTCTAAGGCGCACGACTGGAAATCGTGTGACGGCTTATACCCGTCCGAGAGTTCGAATCTCTCTCTCTCCGCCAATATCGAGGATTTCGGGGTTTTTACTTTGAAATCCTTGTTTATTTTGCGAATGCAAAATGTGACAAAAACGTGACATTTTTATTTTTCCTTTGTTTTCTCTTCCGGCTTCATAAATACAACATTGTCAATACTGGTGCTTGCTTTTTCGATCAAACTAATATTTTCATGTAAGTAAAGATCTGACGTGATGCCAATTTTACTATGTCCCAATAACCGCTTGAGAGTGTCAAGGTCTGTACCTTGTTCAATCTGTAGCATGGCGAATGTGTGGCGATTATGGAGAGCTCTCCATAAAAGACATGCGGCAGCCACAAATATGCATCAATTGACGGGTGATTTTTATACGGTCGGAGAAATACTTGGACATTCCCTCAAAGGTATAGGCAATCAGTTGGGTGTCATTGGTGGGCTGGAGGCAGTTACAGAACGATATGTGGATGTTCGTTTGGAACGGAAGCGGGTGGTTTTGGAGACATATCATAAGGCTGTACAAAAAAAAGCAGCAAAAGAAAAGGAAAGATAACGTATTATCCTTTTGGTACAGTATACATATGATACCTCGTGGTACCCAGAAAAGCATTTACATATACTATAGTAAATGTTATGATTTTGTTGAAATGAAAAGATGGAATTGTTACAACAGGTAACTCTCGACCATATATATAATGGCCTAGGGATAGCCTTTATTTATACAAAATTCAAATAATTAAGGAAGGTGACTGCGATGGCTACAGCGGATCAAATAAAAAGCCTGGTCAAAGCGCATTTGGATCAGGATAATGAAAAATTTAGAACTACAGTCTTGCAGATCGCAGCATATGAAGCAAAACTTGGCCACACATCATTGGCTCGCGATATTAAGACGCTCCTGGAAAAAGCGAATACAACAAAAACGAAAATTGTTCAGTTTAATAATCAAAATCAGATGCTTCTGATGTCCACTCCTGATAATAAACTGAAGGATTTGGTTGTGTCTGACGAGGTGTATGATCGAATCAAGCGTATTCTCAATGAATTTACCAATCGAAAGAAGTTGGGGAAATTCGGCTTGGCCAACCGGCGAAATATACTATTGGAAGGTAATCCCGGCACCGGTAAAACATTAACCGCATCAATTATTGCATCTGAACTGAGCCTGCCGCTTTTTATCGTACAGATGGATAAACTGGTAACCAAATTTATGGGTGAAACCAGTGTCAAATTGAGGCAAATATTCGATTCCATTGAGAGTGTCACGGGTGTTTATTTGTTTGATGAGTTTGACGCTATCGGTGCTGATCGTGGTATTGACAACGAAGTGGGTGAAATGCGTCGGGTTCTTAACTCTTTTTTGCAATTTATAGAACAGGATTCATCAGATAGTATTATTATTGCAGCTACAAATAATCAGCGTATGCTTGATAAGGCGTTGTTTCGTAGATTTGACGATGTTCTCCACTATTCGCTCCCATCTGAAAAGGATATATATAGATTGATTATGAACAAATTGAGTGTTTTTTCTCCTCAATTTGTTCCTTCAAATAAGCTGATTGAAAAATCTGTTTCATTGAGTCATGCAGAAATATCCCGTATATGTGATGACGCCATCAAGCAGGCGATATTAAATGATACTGATATTACACAAGAGGACCTGGTTAAGCTGGTGGACGAAAGGCTTGCCGTATATTCCAAGGAGGTGCGTTAATGCCTGTTGAAAAGAAAAACATATTTTTTTCCGGAACAGTTGACCCTCTCCCCTATACATCTCAAAGCAGTCCTGGTTCAAAGCCATTAATTCCTTCTAGAGACCCAGCACAACATATAAATTATTTGAAACATAAATTTGAAGAAGCCTACGCACAGAATAATGGTCTAGCACCCCAGCAAGTGGCTGCCATCCGATATAAGGAAGGCGTCTATCTGGAGTTTTCAGGTCAGCAAAATTATGATTTGATCGTAAAAAGCCTTGAAAATATCCGGGCTGGAATTCGACTGCTTAATGTTCGAACAGATACCGAAGATAATACAATCAAAGCAACTGTTTATGTTCCGGAAGGAAAAGAAACATATTTTATAAACCGTTTTGAACAATATTTATCTACTGCTATTGATGGCGAAAAACCGAAACATAAAGACCTCATCAATAGTATTGAAAACGTAAAATTAGCATTTCTTGATTCCTTTTGGGTTGGTAATAGAGATGACATTCCAAGTGAAACTCCTGTATGGTGCGAAATATGGTTGAGGATCGATGATAATCAATATGATAATATTGAAGCTTCGTTCCGTAAACTATGTACAGGTCTGGAAATTCCATGTAATGATAAAGCAATTCGGTTCCCAGAGCGGATGGTAAAGCTTATCCGGGCAAATGCGGCTCAACTCGGGGAATTGATAAAGCGTTATGAGTATGTGGCAGAAATCCGTCGTGCGGCAGAAGTGACAAGTTTTTTTGATGAATTGCCAGCCCAAGATCAAAAAGAATGGGTGGATAATTTACTTTCAAGAATAGAGTTCAATTTTACAGATTCCTCGGTTTGCGTTCTCGATACAGGCGTCAACTCAGGACACCCATTATTATCTGAAGCTTTTGACGACGAGAGTATTCAATCGGTAGAAACTTGGACTTGTCTAGTGAGAAGGTTGTTCTGGAAGTTGGTATAGGAACCGGAAGAGTTGCTCAAAATGTATTGGATATTGGTTGTAATCACTTAACGGGAATTGATATTTCTCCAAAAACAATTGCAAGAGCAAAAGAAAACCTACTTGGCAGGTATGGCAACGTTGAATTGTTATTACAAGATATTAGCAATTACAGGATGGCGAATCATTTTGACCTTGTATATAGCGTATTGACGTTTATGCATATAGAAGATAAGGAGAAAGCGCTATACAACATTGTATATTCGCTAAAACCGGGTGGTGATGTAGTTCTTTCAATAAGCAGGCAATCGAAATGGCTTGATTATGGCAGAAAGGTAAAATTGTTTCCTGAAGGACCTTAATTCTATATAGAGCTTTTAGAGAAGCTGAGTTGCAATGTTAATGAGCCGATAGATTTAATTAATACTTTTGTTTTGCCAGATGGGAAGAAGCAGCCGGAATATGGGCAGATGATTGCTTCAATCATAAAGGCTACAAAGAAATAGAAAAGAACAGGTTAATTTTTTTATATGCAGTTCTTCAAAAACTGCTCTGCCATGCTCAGTAAATACTCTTTTAAATCGTGAGGTTCAATTATTGTTGCGTTGTTCTTAAGCTCCCAGACTGCATTTGCGGCGTTTTCAAATGAGTATAAGTTTGCTGTAACATATGAACCGCTATTTTCCACTATTTCAAAATTTTCAGGCAGTTTGAAATCGCTGTTTAATATTTTTAATGTTACAGGGTATACTGGTTTTGAAGAAACTTTATCTTTGAACTTTTCAACACTTTCATGCCAGTAATCAGTGAGTGAAAAGTATTCAGGTATGCTAAAAGTATCAGGTAGAATATCTGCACTTGTGATCCTGTCGCATTTGAAAGTCCTTATGGAATTTCTGCTCTCGCAGAAGCCGACCAGATACCATTCGCTGTGTTTTACAACCAGGCCGTAAGGATTAACGATTCTTTCATTCAGGTCATTTCTCCCAAGACTGGATGTAACATATGCCAGTTTAAGCTTTCTTGACTGCAATACTGATTTTCTTATAGTTTCAAGGCATGATACATCCTTATGGTTCCACCACATCTCCGGATCAAATAAAAAACGCTGCCTGACATTTTTAATATCCTTCGAATATGATGGGCTTAGCATTTTTTCGAGCTTCAAAAGCGCATTATGGAGGCTGATGCCGCTTTCGGTATGCTTTTGCGGGTGTATTCCTATTCCACTCAAATATAAAGTTATAACCTCATCGGTACATAGGCTTTTCAAGCTGCTCGTATATCCGTTCATCAGATAATAGCCGCCAGACTGCCCTGCACTTGAAGCAATAGGTACCCCTGCCTGGCATAATTCCTCAATATCCCTGTGGACTGTCCTCTTGGAAACCTCCAGGGCTCGGGCAAGTTCATTGGCGTTTATATTCCCCCGTGATTCCATCAGCAATAAAATCGCTATCAATCTATTCAGTTTCATAAATATCCCCCAATAACTTTAATAATCTCATTATTCAATATTGACATACTATTGTCAACATTGATGCAATAAACTGGATTCAACATATATTTTGGGAGGTTACATATGAAAGTAATTTGCATATCAGCTTCAAATATCAAACATAAAAAGCATGACAGCACATCAATCCATGCCTGCCGGCTTATAGAAGAAATAGTTTTGAATTACACCGGCAATTCAGCAATCTTAGAAGTATTGCCATTGACTGAATATGAGCCAAATCCATGCATTGGATGCGGGGACTGCTATAAAACCAATAAATGCACCCATGATGAGGCTTTTAATACTATCTATCAAAAAATACAGGACAGCGATTGCTTGTTTATCGTTTCGCCACATTATGCTCCAATACCGGTGAAACTGTCCATGATTCTGGAGAAAATTGAAGAGATGGCTTATTTACACTGGTTTCATGATAACTCCTTTAAAGCTGCATTATATAATAAGCCTGTAGGTATCATTGGACATGGCGGCAGCGATGACAGAAGCGCTTTGAGTGCTTATAAAAGAGTAGTACTCGACAATATTGCCGATGCTCTCCAAACCTCTATGCTTGATGTTGTCGGTAACGGGGATACCTTTTCAAATGGGGTTATATTTATGATGGACAAATACACTAAAGACGAAAACAGTATATTCCCTATACAAACTTATGACTGGAATCGTATTAAAACTGAAATAGCTCCATTAGTTGAAAATGTATTGAAGAAACTAGAGGGATCATATGAGTAAATATAAAGGAATCATTATTGAAGAAAGTCTTGATGATAATAGAGCCATTAATGGGCTTGAAGTAGTCGGAATACATATAACTGGCCAGGAAAACCCTTCAGAAAGATGGCACTTATACACGGTCATGGTAAATAAAGAAGAGATAGAAAGTCTTTCAATTAATATTAAACATTCATGGTATATGCACTTTTGGCGTAACAGAAA
>ENA-UOOK01002281-UOOK01002281.1-fermentation-metagenome-genome-assembly--contig:-NODE-2281-length-23881-cov-3.620583_pt1 | contig 23881 bp, 23 predicted proteins | sample MGYA00245777_ERZ724023 | MGnify/ENA primary metagenome ERZ724023 (study PRJEB28704, sample SAMN03018312) | fermentation metagenome | biome: anthropogenic terrestrial biome; feature: soil; material...
AAAACCTCTAATTTAATTTATAGGATGTTTATTATGTTTATTGATAAATAATTTACTTTTCTGCAATAATGTGGTAACAGGTATTGAAAAAAAATGATTATGATGATAAAATGTTTTCATCAGGGACTTGCTGGAACAAGTCCCTGTGGGAAAGGTTAAAAAGGTTTTCTAATTTGACAAGAACTTCATAGGATGGATTTCTTTTTAGTGTTTCTATATTTGAGTATGCTGATTTCGTTATACCTATTTTCTCAGCTACCACTTCTTGCGACCATCCATATTGTAACCTTTTGCGTTTCATTCTTGTTGGACACATTTTATTACCTTTCTACATTTTAGTATTCCTATTGAATACCTATTTACATTATAGTATTCAATAGGAATACTGTCAAGGGGTTTTTGTATGAATTTTGATATTTTTTGTAGTAGGCTTAAACTATTAAGGGCAGAAAATAATTTAACATTATTGCAGCTTGGTAATTATATTGGCGCTACTAAGGCTACCATTAGTAACTTGGAAAATGGTAATAAAAAACCAAGTCTTGAAATTATTCTTTCCATTGCTGAATATTTTAATGTATCCCTTGACTACTTAACAGGTCGTTCAGACATTCCTGACATGTTTAATATGAAACAAATGCTTACTGAAGAAGAATTGGAATTACTTGAAGATTTCAGACTTTTAAATAAGTATGAACAAAATATCATTATGGGGAAGATTTCCGAGATGATATACAATAAAAATATTGAAAATAACAACATAGAAGCAGCTGAAGAAATTGCAGAGATAGATTATAAAAGTAAATTGAATAAATAATTAAGTAATATGTTCCTGTAATATTTGTGTTTATGTAATAAGCCTCTGTTCCAGCGGAGCAGAAGTTTATTATAATAATTCAGATCTTTTACTACTTTTGAGGTATAACTGATGAAAAAAATTATATTATTTGCAGTCATAATTTATATGGCTTATAAATTCTATATTTATACGATGGAACCTATGGACTCGTTTACTATAGAATACGGAATTTTTGTTTTAAAATACATATCAAGTAAATCATTATTTCTTCTATTTATTTCTATGGTGTTTATTTTCTTACATAGATATCTGAAAAGAAAATACAATAATACCAGAATTCAAAAACCAATCTGTATTATTCCTAAGATTATTTATATATTCTCTGCTATATTATTTTTTTCATGGTTCTTTTATAGTATAATAAGGCTCGAAAATATTGAATATATATATAATTTCTTTAACGATTTTTACAATGATATTAAAATTACTAATGATGCCATTACTATAAACAATATAGTACAAGCATTATCTGAAAAAGTAGGCATATATAATGACTTACCTGAAAAGTTTAAAGATATTATTACAGCAATTATTGGTATGGGCATAGTTGCAACAGAAATTATAATGTTCCTTTTGCACTTTATCGTTACATTTATATATAAAAATTTATTGCTAATATTTATTATATATTCAACCAAGCTTTTTATAAAAATCATAGACCATTTATATTATTTAATACAATTAAGAATATTTAAATATAATTTGCAAAAAAACGCTCAGTCTGAAGCAGCTATTTCAGCGGAATATAAAGAACAACAGAGCGATTAAAAATGTATATACTCTAATATATCCTGCTTTTCATACGATATCATAATAAAAAGGATTGAACGGCGGATGACTGAAAAAGAATCTTATTTGTTAGAATTGTTTAGAAGTTTGGACAGATATGAGCAGAAGATTATTATGGGGAAGATCAGTGAGCTGATTTTAAATAAAAAAAAAAGAGAAGGTGAATTTTAGTTGGGATAGTGAAGTTAAGTATTATCCGATTGTTTTTGTGTATATAATGTGACTTCTGCTTTAGTGGAGCAGAGAGATAATTATGCTTAGTTAGTAATTAAGAACAAGAGGGGGATTTTATATTGTACTTAAAATATTTGCAAATTGTGAATTATAAGAATCTTAAAGCTACTTGCTTTGAATTTTCGTCAGGTTCTAATACAATTATTGGTGAAAATGATTCTGGAAAATCTAATGCTATGACCGCACTTCGTATATTATTGGATGATACATATTACTACAATTCAAAACGATTAAGGGAATCGGATTTTTCAGATTTCTTAGGTGATTGGAAAGGACACTGGATAATTATATCGGCATATTTTGATAGTATTACAGCTACTGAACAACAGGAAGAAGTATGTAGAGAAATTACTCCACAAGAAGAAAATGAAAGTTTTTTAAAATCTTATATACGTTGTAAGGGATTAAATTACGGTACAGTAACTCTCTATATTCGTCCAAGAAAGGCAAAACGAAAAGAGCTCTCCAGTACACAGGATCCTCAAGAATTTAAACAAATTTTATCTGGATTGACGCTATCAGATTATGATTTTTATTACACTGCACGTTCTCAAGCTGATTTTACAAATCCTCAAGTATACAAAAATATTGTAGGAGATATTACAAATTATCAATATTGTGACCCTGATAACGATGATTCGGCCTTACTTGGAACTCCTATAAATATCCTAGATATTTGGAAACATGTCTCTGTTGTTTTCATTGATGCTTTACGCGATGTTCAGACAGAGCTACATAAACAAAGAAATCCTATTAGAAGAATTGTTGATACAGTTCAGTCTGAAATAGCAAAAACAGACATAGATAGTATCAGAGAACAAATACAGAATTTAAATGCAACTATTTCAAATGTAAAAGAAGTTTCAAATATTGGAGAACAAATTAATGCTAAACTACTTCAAATGATTGGAATGGTCTATTCTCCTAATATTTCACTAGAATCTCAATTGAAAGATAACATGGATGCTCTATCTAGATATCTTTCTATAATTCCTTCAAGCCATAATGACATTGATGAATTAGGACTGGGACATCTAAATATGATTTATATTGCCTTGAAGTTGGTGGAGTTCGAGTTTAATCGACATCATGAGCTATTGAATATTATGATTATTGAAGAGCCGGAGGCTCATATTCATACTCATATACAAAAGACTTTGTTTAAGAGTTTAGGCTTATCAAAAGATTATACTCAAGTATTGATGACAACACACTCTACTCATCTTTCAGAAGTATCAGAAATTCAACGAGTAAATATTTTGAAGACAACAGGAAACACATCGACAGTTATGCGCCCAACAAATGGATTGGATTCTTTCGGGAAAAACGTACTAAAATTGAAAGCAGTATCACTATCCACAAGCATAGAGAGGTATTTAGACGCTAAACGTTCTGTCCTGTTATTCTCGAAAGGTGTTATTCTCGTTGAAGGTGATGGCGAAGAAATTCTAATACCACATTTAGTTAAAAAAGTGTTAGGAGTTACACTTGACGAACTTGGAATTGGATTAATTAATGTTGGTAGTGTCGGGTTTGAAAATATAGCTTGTATATTTGATGAAAAAAGATTGCAGCGAAATTGTGCTATCATTACTGATTCTGATGTACAAATCCCTAATGCGAAACATCAAAAACCAGAGGCAGAGAAACGAGGAGCAACTAGAAAAGATAAATTACACAAGTTGTTTGCAGACAATAAATATGTAAACAGCTTTTATGCTCCACATACATTAGAGATTGATTTTGCAAATATAAGTGATAACCGAACGTATATTACTCCGATTATTGATATAACCTATTCGGAAGAGGGGTTGAAAAACACTACAAGAAACCAAACAGCCAAAGAATTGCATAAAAAGAATCTTCGCGGCACGGACGCTGAACGATATGATTCATTATGCGTTTTAACAAATAGAATCGGTAAGGGGTGGTATGCAACTTTACTTACAGAGCATATCGATGCCGCCACAATTATACCTGATTATATCTTAGATGCGATTGCATTTGCTAGCCAAGAAATTATCACTCAAAAAATTAAGTTGAAGATGGTTTGTTTTTCTATTAATGAATATGGAGAAACTGAAAATGTTATTGCCATGAAAACCCTTGCTCATTCAGCAAAAACTAAAGAGGAGGAGGCAAAAGCTATAGAAAAATTTCGTGATGAATTTGCTAACGATATGGTCTCCGAGTTAATTAAGAAATACGAGGAGTTAGAAGTTTAATATGGAACCATACAGTTTTTTAATGAAACTTAATGATAAGCAAAAAGAAATTTGTTTAAGTGATGATAATTTTATACTTACCGCTTGCCCGGGTAGCGGAAAAACACGAACGATAACTTATCGTATTGCATATCTTGCCCAAAAATATATAACTTCTAATCTTCTTAACATTGCAATTACATATACAAATCGAGCAGCAGATGAAATAGAAGCGCGGTTACTGGATTTAGGAATAGATACCTCTAATATCTGGACGGGTACAATTCATAGCTTTTGTTTACAGTTTATCATCCGGCCATATGCTAACTATCATGCAAGTCTTAGCAAAGGATATCGAATTATTGATGAATATATTCGAGATGAGTATATTAAAAACATTGCAAAAGATTTAAAAATTAAAGGTTATATTGATGACTTAAAAAGCAATCCTTTAATACGTGAAAAATATTATGATCTATTAGTACAAAATAAAGAAATTGATTTTAATTTGATTTTATCATATTCATATGAACTTGTATGTAATTACAGATTTATAGCAGAAAATATTTCTCATATAATTCGCAGCATCCACGTGGACGAATTTCAGGATACTAATGAATTACAATACCTAATTTTGTCTTGCTTAATTCAGAAAAATCCTTATATTAATATTCTTTTTGTTGGTGATACCAATCAAGCCATTTATACGGGCTTAGGCGGTGTTGCGAAAACAGCTAATGAAATCCGTGATTTATATCCAGTTCACTTTACAGAAAAATGTTTAGATGGTTGCTATCGGTCAACACAACGAATGGTGGATTTGTACACGAACTTTGAGGTCTCACCTACAGGTGTTTTTTCTGTTGCCGAGTACAAAGATGAGTTAGGAACAATTATGTATGACAATAATATTAATAAAGATGATTTAGTCGTTAAAATTGGAGAAATATTAAAATCCGAACTGGTGCGCGGTATCCCTGAAAGTGAAATATGCATAGTAGCACCAACATGGTTTAAAATCTTCCCTTTCGCTAACCATTTAAAAAAAATAATGCCTGAAACCGAGTTTGATGCTCCTGATATATCGCCAATTAAACGAGACCCTTTAAATGTTTTTTATTTAATATCAAAATTGCTTTTTACACGGTATAATGGTCACATTGCTGGCAGAAAAAAGGTAGCGACAGATATATTAAATAACTTGAATATGGATTTTGGAGTATTAATTCCAGACTATGCTGATAATTATTTAGTATTAAGAGCGATTAATTCTACTCAAGCTGATCAAGTAGATGGTATATCCGCAATAAAAAGGGCTATTAAAAATCTATGGCATAGCTTGAAAATTAATATTGAGGACTATCCTTCATTAAAATCTACATACATAGATTTTTTTAATAAAATCGATGGTAGAATTAAGCAGTTTAGTTTATCCTTTGATTATGTTTCAATGGAAAAATGTTTTAAGGAACGAAAAGGTATTGTAATCAATACCATTCATGGAGTAAAGGGTGAAGAATATACCACCATGATTGGGTTTTCACTACTCCACGGCATTATTCCTAATTGGAAGATAACGGGAGAAGCCATTTGCCACGATGAAACTTGTAAGCTTTTATATGTCATGTGCTCCAGAGCTAAAAAGAATCTTTATTTATTTTCAGAAAACGGATATTTTACACGTGGTTATAATCCTAAACCATATACTGCAACAAAAGAGTTGCAAATGTGTGATTTTAACTAAAATAATCATATTTATTTAGAGGATGTATAAAATTTCGTTTTTATGGTAATATCCCCCTCATTTATGGTTATTATTACCACCTAAAGAAAAATTTAAACATCCTCAAATGGTTGCATTATGTCTGCATCCGGGTTTCTTGAATAGTAAATAAATCAGATCACAACAAAGTTAAATTGCAAGTATCTATTTATTAATCTTACTTTCATATATAACATAGTCGAATAAACTAATAGCCTTTATACAAAATTATGGATCACACCGCCTACATCGTTATATGTAGGCGGAAAAAGTATTACATACTACCCCTTTCAGCGAATATCACACCACCATATGATTTGTATGACATATTATTACATTGTAGTATATTCTCCTTGCTGGATATACTCTATATACTTATTATATTTTATAAACATAAGATTTTTTATAAATTGCTCCATATATTCGTAATCTGGTTCTTCATTTTCATTAATAGGTAGCATAATAGTTTCTCTTGAAATTCTATAATCATTGATTTCCCTATTAAAATTATACTTTTCAGATAATCTATTTGTCATGGTTGCAATAAATAAATATGTATATTTGTTCATATTTTCATTCTTTAAATGTGTTACATGGTCGCTAGCTACAAATTCAAATGGTTGATAAAAACTTGAACCAACACTCCCACTATTAGCAATACTTATACAATTAGAAAATCTTCTTACATTATGCATATTAGATACAAAATTATCTACTCCATTATTTAGCGAAGTTGATGAAATATAAGGTGTTTCGCCTTTTATCTGTTTGGATTTAATTAATCGTTTTCCTCTTTGTATTTCTGGAAAAATATCTGTTACAAAGAATGATTTCCATATTTTGTTGTTTAATTCAAATATTTTTTTATACTTAATATCTTTTAATGCGTTTATAAGATACTCTTCGTATTTTTTAATTTTATTATTTTCAAGCTCTTTAATATAATTATCCATGAAATTCCAATCAAGATTATTATTTTTATCAACAGGAAGTAGTATTTTATCTTTCTCAATTTTATTAGAAAACGCCTTTCTGCCAAAAGAATATTTGCTTTTATTTTGTTGAATACTACAACAAATAAATAATGCATTATATTTATTTAATTTTGGACTAGTTAGTATAGTAATTTCATCACTTGTAGAAAAATTGCTGTTTACATAATAAGCATCTCCGAAAGTCGTGTATATAATAGCTTCAGTATTTACAATAAATTTAGGAGTACTAATAAAATCTGTTAAACCATTATTTGAATTTGAAGCTGAATAGTATGCAATATTACCTTTAGCTCTGCTTTCAGCAATTTGCCGCTTTCCTCTTGAATGATTAAATATATCATAAATATAAAATTCCTTCCATTCTTTAGTACTTAGTTTCATTGTTTTCACCTGCCAGTTCGCCTAAATATACCACCTTAGAAGATTTTGTAGCATTCTTTGAATCATTAAATATATACTCTCTGTTTTGCATAATCATTGAAAATTCAAAGGACAAATAATCTCCAACAATTTTTTCAAAATCTTTATTTTCTGGGATTTCATCATTGAAATAATAAAAACTATGTAACAATTCATCGGTTGCTTCAATGGTTGTTTTTACACAGAATTGTGTTTCTGCCTCTATCCTATCAAACCAAACATCTAATAGGTGCTGTTTTTTGTCTTTAGCTGATTCTGTTTCTATTAAACCTATATGTGGACTTATTTTAAAGCCATCATTTTTAAAGTCTATAAATTTACATACTTTATCCTTTGGATGTGGTTTATGAGCCGTAAAAATAGCAATGCAAGGCATTACTCCAACACCATAAAATGTGTCCTTGTTTAAAGTTATTACTCCTTCTAATGTATGATATTTCAAAATATTCTCTTTTATTTGCTGTTCTTCATTCGTTTTACCTGTCATTGATGATTGCGGAACAATGACAGCACATCTTGCTCCAACTGTCAAAGAATTCAACAAATGTTCTGTAAAACTCATTTCATATAAAGTAGGATTAGACTTGGAACCTTGTGAATATGGAGGATTCATCATGCCTACGGTGGCTTGTTTTAATTGTAATTTGTTTGGGTCTTGTTTCAAGAAATCATCATTTATAAGGTTACTTCTTCCATCTCCTCTTAAAATCATATTAGTAGTTGCTATAGTAAACATATAAGGTTGAAGTTCAAATCCATGTAATTGTCTTTGTTTTATATCTGATTTCTTATTTGTGTCTTTTGCTTGTTTTAACATACTATGCATTGATGCGATTAAAAATCCCGCTGTTCCACAACAAGGGTCAAATACCACATCATCTGGAGTTAAATTAACTAAGTCACAAAACAATTCTGTGATATGTTTTGGCGTAAGGACTATTCCTAATGTTTGCCCATCACCACCAGAATATGACATAAACTCTCCATAAAATCTACCTAAATAATCTTCTGATGATTTTGCATATCTGATGTTCTTATAGATTTTCTTATTTAAAAATTCTGTATAATATCTTAAAGGTGTTTTTCCTAATATCGGATGTTTTTCATTTAAAATAACCGTATCTTTTATTATGGCAAATTGACTTAATATTTTATCTTTCTTAACCTCTGGTGCGACATTTGCTCTTGTTAAATTATCTTTAATGGCATTATATATCTTCTGTCCATCAGTTTTTACACTATCCCCCGTTAAATCATTGATGGAGAAATTATTGTGATCCGATTCTCTAAGTGCTAATAAAATACCAGACACCACCAAAGGTTTGTCTATATCTTTAAGGCTTCCATAGTTTCTTAAATTCTCATGTAGCTCAGCAGCATCTTTTAGGATTTCAGCAGTTTCTTTTTCTGTATCAGTGTCCTCTTTTAAAATCTCTCTAATATAATACTCATCAATGTTGCTCTCATTAAAAGAAATAAAAGATTCAACTTCCGGAAGTTCTCTATAATATTCTGTTTCATCAATAAAAATAGGGCTAATTTTATGTTTTTTCTCGTTACCAGATATCCCAAACGCAATTACCTTTTTATATGTAGTATTCTTCACAAGATGCTGACCATAAAACAATGCACCATTTACAGCATAATCTTTTATATCTTTCTGCTCTGTACTTATAATACCACTATTATTTATTTTTATATGTTTTCTTAAATCAGCCTTATCCTCTACGATTAAAAGGTAATCTTTTACAATACCAACATACTCAGGGAATCCTACATTCCCTGTGCCACTTTTAGAAGCAGTTTTTAAAGCATCATTAATTTCTTTAATAGAACTTCCCTGTGGCTCTAAGTTAACATTTGCATCTTTTAAAAGATTATATACCCATAAATCAGTTTTAGCCTCTTTTTTAGACATTTATTTATCCCCCTATCAACAGATCATAACTAATTATAAAATATTCTTGTATTTATAACAATACTTATTTTATTTAAATAAAGCTATATACTTTATTTCTTAAATACCAAGGAAGATTTTGCAAGTACAATTCCGTGCCTATTTTTTTCATTTCCTCCAATTACAGCGGCTTATTCCCTGATAGCTCTATCCACACCTAATTGTTTCTCATGCGCCGCAGTTCAGCTCAAAAAAGCTGAATTAACATACACATGCATTACAATTGACATAATTACACCTCCCGCAAGCAAACGTTTGTTCGCTTTATGCGTTAATTATATCACTATTTTTGTTATTGTAAAGATTGTTTTTATATTATTTTTTACCATTCAATCTATCGTCTATAAACTTGCTTTCTGAAGAAAAAAACCGAAATTTTAAACGTTTCGAGCTTCGAGGACTATATTTTAATAAATATTATACATCGTCATGCCATTAATTGCATTATTATACAACTATATACAATTTTCTTTTCAGTAAGCATTATTTAGTTGTTTATAGTAAAAGTTATTTATAGGTTCTAGTTATGGGGCAGCATATTGCAACCATGGGGGATATTTTAAATTGACCAAGGTGGAGGTTTTGTAACGACCATGGTATTAAGTGTTTTTTGTTGTTCAATATTACCAATAAGTCCAAGCTTCTTTAGCTCTGATATTGCTTTTTCTGTTTTTGAAACAGTGATTTTACAATTGCGGGCAATTTGCTTGTATAGTGGATATTTCCTTGTTTTACGCTCATTACATGTTCTAATATACAAATATACCATTAAACTGTTTTTTGACAGCTTAAAATCGAAAATATCGCTTCGCATATTGATCTTCAAATTGTCTTCAGTTTCTCCAATGGGATATGTATCATTATTTTTAATGTCTAATTCATCATCAAGATTTGACTCAGCAATAATTTCTGTTATTTCTGGTTCTTCAGTCTTCATATCCAGAATAGTTAATACTTCTTTTTGTTCATTCTCGCTTTCTTGCTCTTCATGAGCTTCCACTGCAAAAGTTGGTCTTGGTTCAATAATATTTTCTGTAGATTCTGCATCCGGATCTGCTGAAACTATTTTATATAAATTATTTCTTTTCCCTCCGTCCTCCCGAAATTGATTTATTTTATTAATGAAGTTCTTATCTATCAGTCCTTTTATTGCAGCTTTAACACTTGTCTGTCCTATTCCACAAGCTTCAGCAATCTGCCTAATAGACGGATAGCATTCATTATCTTTATTACTGCATGCACACAAATACATATATACAATTGTTTCTTTTTCACTCAAATCAAGTTCAAATATGTCCGCTCTTATTTGAAAGTATGAATCACCGGATATCATAAAGGGCGATAATGTATAAAGATTTGAAGTCTGGCTCCTGTTTTCCCTATATCGGTACTCTTTATCCAATACTTTTGCTTCTACAAGGCTGTTGATTGCTTTTCTAAGTGTAGAAAGTGAAACTTTGCAAAGTTTTGCCAATGTATTTCTTGCCGGGAAGCATTTCCCCTCATTGTTAGAATATTTTTTTAACGCTGCGTATACTAATTTGCTGTAAACATCTGTATTAGTGCTGAATATATAATTTGACATTGTAATAGTTGTTGTCATCTTATCCTCCGTTTAAAAAACATTATTTTAATATTGCATTTATAAAATTTATATGGTATCATGACTGTAATTTGACAACATAATTATAGTTGCATTTTATCCGTAACTGCTCACCGCTTATGGGCAGTTATTTTTTTATGCAACAAAGGCATCCGTGCTTACCGAATGCCTTAAGTTGTCGTGTACTTAATAATCAAAATGGAATATCTTCATCACTTACCGGCACAAGTTCATCATCAGGTAGATTATCGAAAAAGGATGTATCCGGATGCACGCCGTAGCTCTTAGATTCATTCTTTTTATTTCCGCCTAAAAATTCAACGTTATCTGCTATTACATCTGTTGTATATCTTTTTTCTCCTGATTGTGTGGTATAATTGCCGGTTGAAATTCTTCCGTTAATGGCACATTGTCCTCCCTTAACAAGAAAACTTGCACAGTTTTCAGCTTGTTTACCAAAAACCGTTATACCTATAAAATCTGCGGTAGGCTTACCTTGGTTAATTGCTTCTTGCTTTTTGTCCTTTGAAAAGTCCTTGTCTACTGCCAAGACCATTTTTGTTACTTGCTGTACCTGTTGTTGGAATAAACCTTAATTCCGGGTCCCTTACCAATCTGCCTATTAAAATTACACTGTTCATTTTTTATCCTCCTCTAAAATTAAAAAGCACCCAATAATTGAGTGCTTGATTATAATTTTTTATTAAAATATTCTATTGTAACTTGTAACTGTTTTTTTAATATTTCTTTCCACAATTTTGTATGTATTTCACCACTACCTTTAGACACTTTAGTTCTTTTTATCTTCCCATCTTCCATTATCTTTTTATAATAATAATGGTCAGTATCTTTATATAAAATCCAACCATCATTATCACAAAACCTTTTTAATTCTCTCCATCTTGGCATTCAATTAACCCCACGATTTCATTTATATCATCAGATATAATTGCTCTTAATACAAACGGAATATGCATTTTTCTATTTGGAGCTGAACCCCAAAATTCAAAATCTTTATAGAATTCTTCTGAATATTCCTTTATTTCTTCCGCAAGCTTTATTTTAGCTTCTTCTTCAGTAGGAGCATTTTCAATCAAATCAATGTTGTCAAGAGATAGTGTTATAGAGTTATCATCCTCAATATATCTTTTAGCTACAAACTTATATGGACTTAAGACTTCTTTTAGCAACCCTGTGCTAGACAATACTAATTCATCTCTTGTTCTTTTAATAAATTGGGGTTTTTGCCTTATAGCATTATCAATTACAGTGCTCCATTCTTTTCTTGCTTCAGTCGCATTTATTACAAACATATCATTCATCTCCTTGTTCTCCATTCTATCATATTATGTACACTATGTCAATTATGTACATAATGTATTATATGAAATAAAAAATGAATTATTCTTTTTAATTGGAGTCTTTATAAATAATTTATTCCTTCTTTAAAACATCATCCAACACTCCTGAAGTAATTGCTTCTCTAACATCAGAAATTGAATATCCTCTGCTTTTTATTACTTTAACGGTTGTTTTCATTTCAAGGTTTTCTATATCTTCCTCAATTATTTTTATCTTTTCATTAGATTGTTGAATTTTTATATTAAGCTCCTCTCTTCTTTGAAGAAGTTTTTCAAGCATTTGCTTCTCTTTATTCAACTTATCATATAATTTCATTTCATCACTCCATTTCAAAGTTTACAACACGTCTAAAATATTTAAATCCTTTAAAACCATTAACGGTTACACCTGTTCCCCATTCGCTATGTGCATACAGATTATTATCCTCCTCATCCTTACCTATGTAAATTCCCACATGGTTAATACCTGACGAATCAGGCATCTGCAAAAATGCTAAGTCTCCAATCTGAAGCTCATCTTCCCGTATTGGGTATGACTGTTTGAATTGATACGCTGTTCCTCCTCCGGAAAGCATATTGCCTATTTCGGCTGTTTTATAAACCCAGTCAACATATCCTGAACAATCTAATCCAAATGGTCTGTATGTACCGGTTGTATCGCTGCCCTTAGCAGTTACCTTAGTGCTTTCACCCCAATCATCATTCCAACCTGATGGACTCTTTCCACCCCAAAAATACTTCACCTTGCCCACAATACTTAAAGCTGTATCATATAATTTTTTCTGCTTTGAATTTGACATGTATGGAGCATCTTTCCTCAATTTCATAATTTCTTCTTGAGTCAGCTCTCCGTATTGTTGTGCAAACTCCGGAAATTGTTCATTGAATCCGGAAACAAGTCGCCTTGCCCAGGCTTTTTGCTCTTCGTCAAATTGAAACTTATTCATAACAATATCCATATCATAGGAGTAGACAGTAATTATTTTTCTTATCATTTCTACTTCTTCATCATTTTCGCCTGGCACAAAATAAATTTCAGTCGATACCTTTATTTCATATAATTCTTCATATATTTCTTCTATGAATGAGTCTTCCTTTGTTGAATATGTTAAATCCTGCTCAAATTCTACTGCAGCAACAGCAAAAATCTCCTGAAAATTAGTATGTACTCCCTGCAAGTCTCCAATATAATCTATTCGTACATCATCATAGCTGTCATCATCAGAAAGTTCGCGTATTTCTTTTTCCAAATCACTGTCCAATAATTCAACCTTATTTTCATATTCTTGTGCAATATCATTATCAACCACAAAGTAATTCTGACTTAGAACAGCAACTAAACCCGAAGAAAAATAACCCATCAAAAGAAAAAAGATGGCTGCAACTACAAATAAAAGCAAAGTAGTATTCTTATTCGGTAAAATAAAAGTTACAGCTTTTTTAACGGCATTCTTTGAAACCTTTGAAGGTATCGTCGATCCTTTATAATTTAATGTTTTGTTAATAACCGTTTTATTGGTTTTAATTTTGTTATGATGGTATACGGCTGTTTTATTTTCTACACCAAGTTTGACTCCTTGTTCCAGTGTAATTTTCTTATGCCTTTGTATGTTTTGTTTATACCTATTGTATCTTTTTGTTTTTTCGTCATAAATTTTATTAATGTACTCGTTACTTCTTGCCCTCCTACTGTTTACTATCTTGATTGCATTAGATATGCCAGATGAAGTACGCTTTACAGCAACCGCTACGTCATATGTTTTTCTTACATCCTTTTCAGCTTCAGCAAAACTTCTTATACCTAAGTCTGTATCTTCAGATTGAAACCGATTCGAAACCTGAACATTTACGTTCCTGGCAGTCCTAAGTCCGGACTTTATTCCCGAGGAAGACACTTTTTTTATCAATATTTGCTTATCAACGCTGCCTTTTTTCTTTGCAATCCGTACCATATCATTAAACCTTTTAACATCTCTTACGGCATGAACTACCCTTTTAGAACTGTATACAATATCAGCAGCAGTATCTATCTTATCAGACACATAAAGGACAGCCTGAATTCCAGAATCAGGCTGACTATGGCTATCACCTCTCAAAGTATCTTTTGTATTTGACGATATATTTCCAAGTAATGTTTGAGTCCTTATAGGAACATTCATTTGTTTCGTTGCAGTGTTCACATTAGAATGCTTAAATTTGACATCTCCATCTTTTAGTTTCTTCGAAACATATTTAAGATTTACGTTTTTCTTAGCAATCTTAACGTTCTTTAACATATTAACATTTGAATACTTGATCCTTGAACGTATACTATTCACGCTAACTTTTTCCTTAAGAGATTCTTTTTTGTTCTCCACTGCCATTAAGCGACACCCACTTCTCCTAATTTGGTCGTCATCATCTTGTATAACTTTGTATTTTTAGGAAAATCATCAATAAACGGTATGATGCTTCCTCCGGTAAATAATAATCCCTGTCCCGGATCTGAATTTGTTATATATTGCAGCTGTGCCGGCGATATGTTAAACATTCTTTCAAGCTCTGTCCTGTCTGTAGCCGCCTGATTAAGCATCATAACAAAATCAGAATTTGCAAGCATACTCCTTGCAGTTTCAGACCTTAAAAGATCCTCCACATTTTGTGTTATGCCGGTAACAACACCGCCATACTTTCTTGAACGCTTATAAAGCTCATAGAAAAAGTTTGCCGAATATTCATTATTAAACAACAGGTACATTTCATCAATATATATCCATGTGTGCTTTCCTTTTTTCCTGTTTTCAACAATTCTGTTCCAGATAGCATCAAGAGTTATGAGCATGCCCATAGGTTTGAGCTGTTTACCTAAATCCTTAATATCAAAGCATACAATTCTGTTATTAATATTAATATTTGTTTTCTCAGAAAAAACAGACAAATTACCGATTGCATATAGTTCTATAGCTGTGGCTAAGCCCTGAGCTTCAGGCTCTTTTTGCTTCATAAGAACCTCGTAAAAATCTTTGAGGGTAGGAGTAATTTTTTCATTAAAGCTTTGCATATATTCCTGATAGGTTAACCTTACACATCTGTCAAGAATTGATTTTTCTTTTCCGTTAAGTCCTTCTCTGCCTCCGATTACCGTCTCAAACAGTGATAAAAGAAAATCCGACTTCAAGGAAAGCGGATCTTCGGAATAATCAATATTCATATCCATAGGATTAATATGGCTCTTACTGTCCGAAGAAATTTGTATTACTTCTCCTCCAAAGTTTCTCACCAGATTTGTATATTCTCTTTCCGGGTCTATAATTAAAACATCATCTCCGGCACTTAAAATGGAATTTATCATTTCCCGCTTAGCAGCAAAAGATTTACCGCTTCCCGGTGTTCCCAAAATAAATCCGTTTTGATTTTTGAGGGTTTTGCGGTTAAATATTATAAGGTTCTTAGATATCGCATTTAATCCGTAATACATCCCGCCGGGCTGAGTAATCTCCTGGCTTGAAAAAGGTATAAATACAGCTGTCGCTTCAGTTGTAAGGCATCTGTCTACATATAGATTATTCTGCCCCAATGGTAGTACAGAATTAAGTCCTTCTTCCTGCTGATAATTCAAATTACCTATTTGACATAAATACTTCCTTGCAGTAGATTTAATTATTTCAGTCTGCTCATCAAGCTTCTGCTTGTCATCATTTATGAGCAGTATATCCACATTTGTCAGAAACAATCTTTGATTCTTGTTCATCACATCTTCAAGTAGATCTTCAGCCTCTTTTAAGTTGTTTTTCAACTCATATGGAATAAATGCATCTAGATATCCGTTTTTCACACTTTTTCTTTGATATTCAATTTTATTAGATTCCATGCCGGTGATTTGACGCTTAATCATCTTCAATGCATTTTCCGGTTCTATAGCTCTGATATTAATTGTTGTCACCATATTAAAACTAAAATCCGTAAGTTCTGTAAAAAACTGATCATTTAAAAAAGATGGTAAACTTCTTAAGAATACCACCCTTGCATATCTATTCCCTATAATCATATGGTCTCGTTTAAATTCAAAACTATCCGGAGCAATTACATCATTAATAGTCTGTCCATTTTTAAGCATCTCTGGATTGTAATCAAAATAGCCGGCATTATCACCTCTGTAAATATCATGTAGAACTTCAAGTCTTTTATTAATTGGTTGTATCTTTGCGTAACTTCCCATACTTCTAAACAATCCGCTTATTTCATTCTCCAGTCTTGAAAAAATACTTCTTGCTTCCGTTACATTATTTGCTTTGATAGTAATTGTAATATATTTTTCCTTTTCGGTATCGTTCTTACCTTTCTGAACCTGCTTTTTTAGCATTTCATTGTATTCATCTCTAAATTGGTAAAGATTGTCCTCTTTTTTTTCAAGCATAACCTTTTTTTCAAATTCAGACTGATTTATGGTTTTGTTATTAACCGTAATCTGAAGATGAATTGTAGAATTAAAAAAATTCAAGAATTCACAGTACTTTGCAAATGTATCTATTTGATCGTCTTCTCTTATAGCATGATAATTTATATCAAGAAATTCAAATGATTTTGAGAATTCACCACTGCAAGATTCAATTATACCGTCATCGAAAGCATTCTCTATTGGAACTGTTTTTTGTGCGGTTTTCAGTATAAGCTTCCTGGTCTTATGTTTATCTGATTTATTTTTATTACTTAAATTATTTTTTTGTTTTAAAAACATTACGCTTCCTACCTTTCAAATTATTTTTAGACTTTAACTTTTCATCTCTTAGCTTTTTTTGCTCATTATATATAACCGTATATATATTTTCCACCTTGTATTTTCTCTTTCGTGGAACAAGAAAATTAAAACGAAGCATAACTTTAAAATACTTTTCAAAAGGCATTCCGTCAAATTTAATAAACCCAATTAAAAAAACCGGAACTCCTGTTAACAAAACAAGCCAGCTTGCCAATTCATCACCGATGTGCGTCTTTGCGTACATATATAAGGGAACATTAATACCAAAGGCTATGGATAAGCTAATTATCTGCCTTAAGTTTAAGCCGGCGAAAATAGTTTCTTTATAATCCCTTATTTCCTTAGGTATTTTTATATCTATCATGTTAATTCACTCCTACAATCTGTTTTGCCCAAGTAGCTGATTTTGAAAGCACAAGCAAAAGCGTAATTGACAATGTAATTGATATCCACACACCAAAATCCGCATCTTCTCCGACATTACCAACCAAAGTTTGAGCAAGTCCACCAAAAATCACACATATGAGTACAATTATCAATCCATGTAAACATATACCAATATAGTGCTGAAAAAACCTTTTAGCTGTTCCTGCATACTCTTCACTACTCAATGTAGCTATAGGAATAGGAGAAACCGCTGTAAATAAGCACAACTCAATAATCCTGCCATAGCAAATAACAAAAACCATTTTGCTTATGAAAAAGTTCGCTATACTAATTGGTGTAAATTGAATTTGAAATAAGATCCTATCAATAAAACCCATATCTTCTATTTGACTGGCAAGTGCTGCCGTATCAACAATTTTTATTGTCCCAACAGAAGAATAGTCAACTTCATAAATCAAAGCAGTTATCATACCATTTACCATATTAAGCAATTCAAAGCTTTTTTCCATAACTACCTTTGCAATAATCAATTTTAGAATAAGCTTAATTATATCCTCAATTCTAATGATTCTGAATGATAATGTTTTATTCATAAAACCTAATAAAAAAAATAAAGTCAAAAGACTATATCCCATGGGCAATATTACTTCATGAACATTTGAAATTACATCCCAAATTCCTGAAACTGATTCAGTGGTATTTGTAGCTAAATCCACTGCTGTTTGTAATGTTTCATTCAAATTATTAAATGTTTTCTCTAAGCCTTTAGCAATACTCTCTGCATTTGCCTTACTTATTTTTGTAAAAAAATCTATCTCAAACACTTCCTTTCAAAAAAAGCAGCAAAGTTTCTGCTGCTTTTGTTATTAATATCCTATAATGGTTTTTGCACCGTAACCTACTGCCATAACCATAAGACCGGATATAAGTTCTAATATACCTTTTCTTCTTTGTCCGGCATCTTCTGATGAGAATGAAAGCCCTATCTGTACTGCCCCCCATATGGCAATAACAATTCCTATTCTTCCAATCCATCCAAGAATCCAGTTAAGAACGTTATCATATTGCGTTACTCCATCATTATACGCATAAACAGTAATAACATTAAAGACAGCTATTAAAAGAGCTGTAACAATAACCTTAAGTTTATCTAATCCATTGAATAATTTTTTCTTCATTTTATCCCTCCGTTAATATAACTTTTTTCATAATCTTCATTTAAAATTTCTTCTTCATACATAGCTTCGATTATTTTTATATTAGCCAAAGTCGCATCTGGCTCAGTTTCTTTATTGTCCAATAATTTATACAGACTTTCCAGCTGTTCAAATTCAAGTTCAAAATCCTTCATGCTGTATCTTTCAATAATTTTTGCTCTTTCTTCTTCAGATTGCTTTACCTGGCAATATTTCTTAGCGTCTCTATAATCAAAGTAATTTTCATCACTGTAATCATAGAGATGCTTGTACCTGGGGTGATTTTCAAGAACATATTTTTTTGAATAAAATGGATCAACACCTCTTATTATCAATATACAATCATCATCAGGCATAGTTCTTATTTCATTAGGTCGCATAAGCTCTCTTCCAAGTCCACCATATTGATATGATGTGCTTCCCTGTCTTCCTTTATTGAGATTTATGTTTCTTGTATCAATAGTTCCTTTATCAAGTTGCTTACTTACATATTCAAGCGTACTTTGTTCATTGCTTCCAAGGAACAAGAAAGAGTCACAATTCCCTACTATTGTCTTCCAACTGTCTTTATACATAGTCTCAAGTTGTGCCAGATTTTGAAGAATTATTGTACAGCTGATTTCACGACTTCTCATTGTTGAAATCCTGCTTTCAAAATCCGGTATATAACCTATATTAGCAAATTCATCAAGCATACATCTTACATGGTGCTTTAGTCTGCCTTGATTCTTAAAATCTGCGGTATAATACAGGCTGTCAAACAGTTGTGAATACATCATTGCTGCAAGGAAGTTAAATGTAGCATCCGAATCCGGGATAACTACAAATAGGGCTGTCTTCTCATCCCCCAGTTTATCAAGTTCAAGTTCATCCCTTGATGTGAGATTTGCAACAGCATCAATGTTGAATGCGGCCAGTCTTACACCTATGCTTATAAGAATTGACTTAGCTGTTTTTCCGGCCCCTTGCTTGAAGATTGTATATTGGCGGTTTGCAATGTGATTAGGCTTTTCTTTTTTTAATTCATTGAAGATAATATCTAGATCTGATATGTGGTTTTCATCTTCTTCTTTAACATCCGCATATCTTAATAACTGCATTACCGTCTTCATGTTTTGTTCTTCAGGTACTATCTCATACCAAATATATGAAAATATTGCCTGAAGCAATGCAATCTCTGCTTTCTCCCAGAAAGGGTCATTTCCTCCCGTAAATCCTTTTGGATTTGTGTTTTTAATCAATGTATTTATTACCTTTAATACATCTGTATCACTTCTGATATAAGAAAACGGATTATAGCATAAGCTATAATCCATTTCGATTAGATTAAAAACTTTTAATTTATACCCAGCCTGAATAAAGGACTGCCCTGTGTCTCTCAGTAGTTCGCCCTTTGGATCAGTTATTACATAACTCGTATTTGCCTGAAGCAGATTTGGTTTCATTAAAAACCGAGTTTTTCCTGTACCAGCCCCTCCTACAACAAACATATTCAAATTTTTTCTAGTTTTTCTTGTATCAATGTTAAGCATTTCAGTCTTGGTCAAGATAATATTTTTGCTTACATCTTTATCTGTTAATTTTTCAATATCTTTCTTATCCGCCCACTTTGCTGTACCGTGCTCTTTACCAAACATATACTTTTTCTGTGAGTCTAATAATATATATGCAGCAACAGCCCAATAAAAAGCAGAGGAAAACCCCCATAATTTTATATGTTCTAAATCAGGCATAAAAAAAGGAACGGTTTTTATATGTTCAGCTATATCTTTGTCAAAGCTATCAATGTGATTGATTAACTTATCATAGCCACTTAAAACCGCTCCTGCATGAATAATATAGAAACTGAAAGCGAGATATATTATTATAAATAATATTATATTCTGCCTGACCTTTCTTTTTCTTTTTTCCTGTTCAGTCAGCAATTACCTGTCTCCCTTCTCCTTAGATTTGCTTTTTTGCTTTTTTAGCTGCTTAGGCAATTTTTCACGTGCGTTTTTAACCTGTTCATCCACCTCCTTCATTGTTTTTCTATCATTCTCTTTAGTAAATGTCTCCTTCAACCTGTTAATTTCAGATTCACTTTCAACCAGTTCAGGGGTCTTGAACTTCTTCGCACTTCTTATCATTTCATTTTTTACCGCATCTTTGCCGCCTACTTTCTTTGTTTGACCATTCACAGTTATTTCAGCTTCGATGGTATTCTTATTTAAATCCTCTTTAATTTTTACATAATTCTCTGGATTACTCTTATCAACAAGAAATGCTTTTTGAATTCCCTTAGTATCGACTTGAATATAGTTTTCAGGGTTGTCCTTATCAACAATAAATGTTTTGTCGGAACCTACTCTATATTCTTCCAAAACCTTTTCACTTTGTTCTATATCCTTGACTTTTCCTTGTTTAATAATATCAAGCATTTTATTAACCAGTTCTGCTTCCTTTGCAAGATATGCTATTGTATGTTTTTCTTCACCCTTTTGAAAAAAAGCAAAGGTAATTCCGGAGTCCTTAGCCATTTTAGCGAACGCTTCAGCATCCTTCGTATTCAGATCCATAGTTTTAATTTCCTCGCCGCTTTCCAGCATTTTTTTCATGTTTACTTCACCGAAATTAAGAACACCTTTTTTATTCAGGTATCCCATTATGAGAAATTTTAACAGTTCAACTCCGCTTTTTAATCCTTCTTTACTTACCTCTGCACTAAATGCCATTAAAATGCTTGCTGTTTCTCCACCTGTATTCATTATCTTTCTACCTCCTTATTATTTGTTTTTACTTTTGATTCTATATTCTTTTTTACTGGATTAGTTTGTTTGAACTCTTCTACTTTCTGATCTATTTGCTTCAATGTTTTTCTTCCCGAAGATCCTATAGCAATATCGCATTTTTTATCTGCAAATATTGTGTAAACATCATCTTTTCTAAAAGCAATATAATCAAATTTATCATTATTTTTACTCTGAAATTCTCTTAACTGCTCTATTGTAACATTTTCGAACTTATTGCTTCTTTTTTTAATATCTTCCCAATCTATATTACCATCCACATCCTGTAAAATTGCAATATCGTTTTGACTTAAAACATGTCTAACCTTATCTGCATCCTGGAACTTGATAACCATGTTTATGCCACTCTTATCATCTCTTGTCTTCACCATATTAGCCATAATTTTGATATTTTCCTTATCAATTATGTCCTTAACCGCTTCATAATCCTTTTCGGGTATTCTAATATAAACCTGAGTTTTGATTGCAGGTTCAGATGCCTCTTCTCTATTTGTACCTATTGCCTTACTTTCAGCAATTTTAGCCTTTTCCTGTTTATGTTTAAACTCTTCCTGAAGTTTTAAAAACTCCTCTTCAGAGTGGACAATAACAGCATCCTTAAATCCACTGATTGTTAATTTTATTTTTTCTATTTGAGCTTCTATTGGTAAATATCTTTCTCCGGCTTTTTCATCATTCACATATTCTTCAACGTTGCCGTTAACATTAATAGTTATTGCCATGCTACTGATTTCTTTTTGTGAAATTTCTTCAATAAACCTATAAACCTCATCTTTATTCTTTGTTTCCTGATCGGATTTTTCAGTTACAGCATTAAATTTCGCAGTCTCACTTTTTGGAAGCTTTTTGTCTTTAGCATTTTCTTTAACATCAACCTTGAGAAAGTTACCGCTGTCTTTATCAAAAAAACCAAATATTTGGCTATATACAGCTGCTTCGGCTTCATCAATATCAGTCAAAACTCTTTCATCTTTTTTAGTTTCATTCATTTGTTATCTCTCCTTTTCATCTTTATCATTTATTGCTCTTTCCAATGTTACTTCCTTTAAAACTTCTTCTCTCTTACGGTTATCCAGATATTTGTCTAAGATCTCAACTTCAAACAACTCCTGAAATATTTTTTCTTTTTCCTCTTGTACCGCCTCCATCTGAAGAATAATTTTTTCATAATTGCTTTTGAATTTTTCAAATTCAGATTCTATCAATCCAAATTTATTAAGTCTATTTTTGCAGGCTTCAAATTTCCCAAGTTCATATTCATGTTTCTTTTTATATGCTGACTTTAAGATTGATGACTGATATTCCTCATAATATTTTTTATATTTAAAGTACATCTCTATTTCTATCATAACCGCAGCACTTTTAACCTGCAAACTTTCCAGTTTCTTAAGCTTGCTATCTTCTATGGATATTTTTTGATTTAAGTTTTGTATGACATTCTTAACATCACTCCTTGTTTTTAAATTATATTTATCTAAAAGATTTAAGCTATTCGTTAAATTTTTAATACCGTTGATAGCTTTCTTTTGTGCAAATGTATACTTTACCTGACGGTCATTTTTTTCATACGCCAGTTGATTATTGTGAAAAATAACCTGAAATAATAAAATAATAAGCTTGACTGTTGTATAGGCATACGCTGATTTATATGACATTTTCCTAATTTGATATTCATAACTATGGATGCTGATTTTATATCTTTTGTAATCTTTTGACTTAAGATGACTTATGTTAAATTCTTTATATTCAATTCTTTCTTTAATACTTTCTTCGGAATAATCTTCTCCAAGTGTCTTCCCTCTTACAACCTTCTTCATTCCTGACTTTTGAAATGTCATGTATTTTGTTTTCTCACCGTATTTCATGTAATAGCCTTCCAATTTCATTTTCTGAATAAAATCTTCAAAGCTATCTGAAGAAGAAATAGCAGAATCTATATCCTCTCGAACAGTATCTTTCCATGAAGTTTTATTTTTACTTTCAAGCCATTCCTTGTAGGAACGATACCTTATGTTTCCTTTTCTTTCAATAACGCTTAATCCATGTTCTAAGCAAACTAAATCTGAATACTGTCTGATATCCTCTAATTCACTTCTGCAAGAATTATATTTTTTTCCGTTAAGTCCTACAGAATTTATTACGATATGATTATGTATATGATCCCTGTCTGTATGTGTACTGATTATATACTGATAATTATCATCCAGAAATTTTGCCGCCCACTCTTTACCTGCCTGGTGAGCTTCCTCTTCTGTTAATTCACCTTTTTTAAAACTTTGAATAAAATGAAACCCTTGTATGCCATCTTCTTTTTCATATTTCTTTTTAAGCATTCTCATTTCTTCAATCGCAATTTTTTCATTCTGGTTACATTTGTTTGAGCTTATCAAAATTTTTTCATTTGTCTTTTTTGGATTTTCTACATACTGTAATGCCTTTAATAAAGTCCTATGAATTGTTAATCGCTTTACATACGCCATGGTCTATTCCTGCTTTTCTGAAACATCATTATAAATATCCATAAGAACATTGTTTATATTATCCAATGATGAATATAAATAACTTATTTCAGCACTACTGATTCTAC
>ENA-UOOK01002282-UOOK01002282.1-fermentation-metagenome-genome-assembly--contig:-NODE-2282-length-23875-cov-24.977078_pt1 | contig 23875 bp, 16 predicted proteins | sample MGYA00245777_ERZ724023 | MGnify/ENA primary metagenome ERZ724023 (study PRJEB28704, sample SAMN03018312) | fermentation metagenome | biome: anthropogenic terrestrial biome; feature: soil...
TTTTAAATACTTTAACTAAATAAACTCGCCAACAGTTTCAACTACTGATTCGCATAAATAATAAAAAACTATGGGACAAAAAGCAGATATCGGACTTATCGGTCTTGCCGTCATGGGCGAGAACCTTGTGCTGAACATGGAAAGTAAAGGGTATACGGTTGCGGTGTTCAACCGGACGGTCGAGAAGGTGGATCGGTTTATAAACGGCCGCGGAAAAGGAAAAAACTTTATCGGAACCCATTCGCTGGTGGAGTTGGTCGACTCATTGAGCCGTCCGCGAAAAGTAATGATGTTGGTAAAAGCCGGACAACCGGTTGATGGATTTATTGATCAACTCATCCCGCTTCTAGAGCCGGGAGATATCATTATCGACGGGGGTAACAGTCACTTCCCCGACACCATCCGCCGCACGGAATATGTGGAAAGCAAGGGATTGCTTTACATCGGCACCGGAGTATCGGGAGGAGAAGAAGGCGCATTGAAGGGCCCTTCCATGATGCCCGGCGGATCGCCCGAAGCATGGCCTCTCGTAAAAGAGATCTTCCAGTCCGTGGCCGCCAAAGTCGAAGACGGATCGCCCTGCTGCGACTGGGTCGGAGAAAATGGGGCCGGCCATTTCGTGAAGATGGTGCACAACGGCATCGAATACGGCGATATGCAAATCATCAACGAAGCGTATCATCTAATGAAAACATTGCTCGGCATGGATGCTTTTGAGCAACACGAAGTATTCAAAAAGTGGAACCGGGGCGTACTCGATTCTTATCTGATTGAAATCACGGCCGACATTCTCGGTTTTAAAGACGAAGACGGTAGTCCGATCGTAGAGAAAATCCTCGATACGGCCGGACAAAAAGGTACCGGCAAATGGACGGCGGTAACGGCGCTAGACCTGGGCATTCCGCTCACGCTCATCGGAGAGTCGGTGTTCTCACGGTGCTTGTCAGCGCAAAAAGACTTACGCGAAAAAGCAGCAAAAGTCCTTACGGGCCCCACTCCTGCGTTTAAGGGCGATAAAGAAGCGTTTATCAATGACCTCGAACAGGCGATATACGGAGCAAAAATCATTTCGTATGCGCAAGGATATGATTTGATGCGCGAAGCAGCCAAAGAATACGGATGGCATCTGAACTACGGAGGCATTGCCCTGATGTGGCGCGGAGGATGCATCATTCGCTCGCGCTTCCTTGCCGATATCAAAAAGGCGTACGATAAGGATCCCCAACTCGAAAATCTCTTGTTCGACCCATTCTTTAAAGATAGCGTCGAAGCCGCACAGGAGAGTTGGCGCCGGGTATGTGCCACAGCCTTGCAAAACGGCATCCCCGTACCGGCATTAACTTCGGCATTAACGTACTTCGACGGCTTTCGCAATGCACAGCTTCCGGCAAACTTGTTACAGGCGCAGCGCGATTACTTCGGCGCCCATCAATACGAACGCATCGATAAACCCCGAGGGGAATTTTTCCATACCGATTGGACGGGACATGGTGGGAATACCGCTTCTACCACTTACGAAGTGTAAATGGAGAAAAGCGGGGGGTAAATAGTATTGGGTGGTGAACAGTGAAGAGTAAACAGTGAAATGATTTATTACGAAAACGGTTCGCCGGATATGAATCTTTCCCGCGAAGACTTGAGAAAGGATTGTATGAAGCGTTAAGGAAATTGGGTGAACGGCAAAAGGTTCTTGCCGTTCCGTCCGATTATACCCGGCTGCCAAGCAAAGCTGGCGACCTCACCGAGATGACATGGGAATATTACGGAGATAAACTGACCGATATTCTACCCGCTTTAGGTACCCATACCCCGATGACGGGTGAACAAATTTATGACATATCGAGTCCCGATATCAGTTTGTGGGCTTACAAAGAACGCTTTGAATATTAAATAGCAGGACTTTTATCATTTATTCCAGTCGAAAAATCATTTCTTCGGGATTCTCTCTCTGTTTTTTTCTATCTTTGTTTCCTAAACAATTTTAAAAGCGCGAGCGGTAAATACGTCATGCGCTCCTCGATAAAGCAAAGCGCAAACAACCTTGTTAAAGCGCGGGTTCGGATTGAGGATCAAATACGATAATTATACTGTTTATCATGACAACAAGAAGAGAATTTATCAGAAACGCAGCGTTCGCTTCGGCGGGATTGGCATTCGGAGGAATATCAACCAAGATGAACGCTGCAAGTTACAGCCGGATTGTAGACGCTAACAGAAAAGTAAATCTGGCTTATATCGGCATTGGGAACCGGGGGTGGGAAATTATGAACGACCTCGACAATACCGGATTAGCCAACATTGTAGCGCTATGCGATGTGGATATGGGCGCCGAGCATACGAAAAAAGCGTTAGCCAAACATCCCAAAGCGAAACGCTTCAAAGATTTCAGGGAAATGTTCGACAAAATCGGAAACGAAATCGAAGCCGTGGCTATCGCGATACCCGACTTCGCGCACTTCCCCGCCGTAATGATGGCGCTGGCCGAGGGCAAACATGTGTATGTCGAAAAACCGATGGCACGCACCTTCCACGAAGTCGAACTGATGATGAAAGCCGCCCGGAAATATCCCAATATCGTAACGCAAATGGGAAATCAGGGACATTCCGAAGCCAATTACTTTCAATTCAAAGCATGGAAGGAAGCCGGAATCATCCAAGATGTAACCGCTATTACCGCCCACATGAACAACCCGCGCCGTTGGCACGGATGGGACCCGAACATCAAGAAATTTCCCGCAGCGGAGACGATTCCCGGGACATTGGATTGGGACACTTGGCTATCGGCTCAATCTCATCATGACTATAACAAGGATTTCCACTACGGCCAATGGCGTTGTTGGTATGACTTCGGCATGGGTGCGTTAGGCGATTGGGGAGCTCATATCCTCGACACGGCGCATGAGTTTCTCGACCTCGGCTTGCCGGAAGAAGTCAATCCGTTAAAATTATCCGGACACAACGATTATTTCTATCCGATGTCGAGTACCATCGAGTTTAAATTTCCTAAGCGTGGCAATATGCCGCCGGTAGTCATCACCTGGTATGACGGCCTCGACAATATCCCGGCCGTGCCCGAAGGATATGGCGTATCGGAAATCGATCCGAATATCCCGACAGTAGCCGGACAAAAAATACAACCCGCGAAACTCAATCCGGGAAAAGAAATATATAGCAAGGAACTCACCTTTAAAGGAGGCTCGCACGGTAGCACCCTCAGTATTATTTCCGAAGAAAAAGCGAAGGAAATGGAACGAAAGCTTCCCGAAGTGCCTCAAAGCCCTTCCAACCACTTCGCCAATTTCCTGTTGGCCTGTCAGGGAAAAGAGAAAACCCGCTCGCCTTTCGAAATTGCAGGCCCGTTGAGCCAGGTTTTCTGTCTGGGAGTAGCGGCGCAGCGGTTGAACCGTAGAATTGTTTTCGATCGCGTAACAAAACGCGTCAAGAACGATGCCTTTGCCGATGCGTTTTTAACCGGAGCCCCCCCTCGTAAAGGCTGGGAAGATTTTTATAAAGTATGATGAAATCAGCAATTTGTAATTTGTAATTCATAATTCGTAATTTATAATTAGTAATCAGTAATTTGTGTTTAAATGTTTTAGTAAGATGAAAAAGAATACAATATTATTTTTAACGCTTATGGTCTCCTTATCGGCTTTCTCGCAAGAGCCGGAATGGCAAGACCTCTTTAATGGAAAAAACCTGAAAGGGTGGACCAAACTGAACGGAGCCGCCGAATATAAAGTACAAGACCGGACAATTATCGGCATTTCGAAGATGAATACGCCCAATACTTTTTTGACGACCCAAAAGAATTACGGGGATTTTATTCTCGAATTCGATTTTAAGGTGGATGACGGCCTGAACTCGGGCGTACAATTCCGCAGCCAAAGCCTCAAAGAGTATAACGACGGACGGGTGCATGGTTATCAGTTCGAAATCGACCCTTCTCCCCGCGCCTGGACCGGCGGCGTATACGACGAAGCGCGTCGCGGATGGCTCTATCCGATGACCTATAATTCTGCCGGACAAAAGGCTTTTAAGAATGGCGAATGGAACAAGGCGCGCATCGAAGCTATCGGAAACTCGATCCGCACATGGGTCAACGGTATTCCGTGTACCGACCTGCTCGACAACGTAACGCCATCCGGTTTTATCGCCTTGCAGGTACATGCTATCGGTGATAAAGCACAAGAAGGCAAAACAATTGCCTGGCGAAATATCCGCATCCTGACCGAAAACCTCCAAGCTTTCCGTACGCCGGCAAACGAGCAAGTATACCAGGTAAATTCTGTGGACAATACCATTTCCGAGAGAGAAGCGCGTGACGGCTGGAAACTACTTTGGGACGGCAAAACCACCAACGGGTGGCGCGGCGCCAAACTCGATGCATTCCCTCAAGAAGGATGGGTTATTGAAAACGGCATCCTGAAAGTATTGAAAAGCGGAGGAGCGGAATCGGCTAACGGCGGCGATATCGTAACGACCCGCCCTTATAAGAACTTTATTCTGACAGTGGATTTCAAGATCACAAAAGGTGCGAACAGCGGCGTCAAATACTTTGTCGATACCAATCTGAATAAAGGTCAAGGTTCGGCTATCGGCTGCGAATATCAAATACTCGATGACAACGTGCATCCCGATGCCAAACTGGGCGTGAACGGTAACCGGAAACTGGGTTCGCTCTATGACCTGATACCGGCGCCGGACAACAAGCCTTTCCGTCCCGGATTCTTCAACACGGCAACAATCGTTGTAAAGGGTAATCATGCGGAACATTGGCTCAATGGCGTGAAGATTATCGAATACGACCGTAACAACCAAATGTGGAACGCGCTCGTAGACTATAGCAAATATAAAGATTGGCCCGATTTCGGTAACCTCGAAAGCGGTTTGCTCTTGTTGCAAGATCACGGCGACGAAGTTTGGTTTCAAAATATCAAAATAAAAGAATTGGATTAGTCGATCAGAATTTTCTCTCGCAGGTCGGGACGGTGTTTAAAGTATAAGAAAGCCTCCGTCATTGCGGGCTTGACCCGCATCCCCTAATGGAAAGGATGTATACTATATAGGGAGATTCCGCTTCAAGTGTGGAAAGACGGGTATTTGACACACGCTCGATCTGTGAAAGAATAATAGTAAAAACATGAAACGAACGGTATTCACTATCAGCTTTCTGTCTTTTGTTTCCACTCTTTTTTGTATCCTGGCACAAAATAAGCCTTCCGGGCTGATGACAGACTTGTTGAAACACACCGGAACCGTATTCGTGGGAGGATATCCATCCTCCATCCCTCTTTGGCAACAAGAAAAAGCCATCGAACCGGCTAACAGCACTCGCATACATTCCTCCCGGCCGCTTTTCGGCTGGCTCGTTCCGGACAATGGAAAAGGAACGCTGCAAACAGCCTACCGCATTATTGTCTCCGACTCGCTACACCACGCCACCAAAGGTAGGGGTACCATTTGGGACAGCGGCACCGTCGCTTCGGATAAATCGGTTGCCGCTTCTTATCAAGGAGAAACCCTGCATCCGAATACCGTGTATTATTGGCGGGTAAAAACCGTTACCAACACCGGGGGTGAAAGCGAATGGTCGGACGTCGCCGCCTTCCGTACGGGCGATCAACTCCAGCCGTACCGTCATTCGGGCGAATTATTAGTCAAGGATGTCGACAAACCGCTCACTCAATCGGACCCCGACACCGGCATCCGGATGTTTGACTTCGGGAAAGCAGCTTTCGGACAACTGCTTTTACAAGCCACCTCTCCCGAAGGAAATGACACTCTGATCATCCATATAGGTGAAAAACAACAAGACGGACGCGTAGACACCCGCCCCGGCGGAACCATCCGTTACCAACAACACACGCTCGTCCTGATGAAAGGGACGCACTTTTACCGTATCAAAATACATAAAGACAGGCGGAACACACTCGAAGCGGCGGTCAAAATGCCGTCGTATATCGGAGAAGTGATGCCTTTCCGGTATGCTGAAATCCGGAGCGAAAACCCGGAGGTAACCATTGGCGATGTGACGCGCGAAACGGTACAGTATCCATTTGACGATAACGAATCGTTTTTCCGATGCGACAACGACACGCTCAATCAATTGTGGAACCTTTGCAAACACACCATAAAAGCAACGTCTTTCACGGGAGTATATGTCGATGGAGATCGAGAACGCATTCCTTACGAAGCCGATATCCTGATCAACCAACTGAGTCACTACGCCGTGGACAGGGATTATTCGCTGGCACGGCGATCGCTCGAATATATCCTCGAAAAGCCTACATGGCCTACCGAATGGATACTCCAAGCGATACTCATCGCCTGGAACGATTATCTCTATACGGGCGACGCACGTGCGCTGACTAAGAATTATGAGGTACTGAAGAGCCGGTCGCTGATGCAACTCCAGACCGATAAAGGACTGGTATCCACCACTACGGGACTGCAAACGGCGGACTTCCTGCGTTCCATCCGTTTTCACGAGCCGGTGAAAGATATTGTCGACTGGCCTCACGGCGAACGCGACGGATTCGTGTTTTGCGACCATAACACCGTTGTCAACGCATTCTATTACGAAGGTTTGAAAATAATGGAAAAGATTGCATCCATCACCGGAAACACAGAAGACAAAGAACTGTTCGCCTCCGCCCACAAACGAGTCTATAAGGTTTTTAACGATACGTTTTTCAATGCAAAACGAAAAATATATACCGACGGAGATACCACTTTGCACGCATCGCTACACAGCAACATGTTCGCATCCATCTTCGGCCTCGTCCCCACGAGATACCAACAATCCGTACAAAACTTTATCCGTTCGCGAGGAATGGCATGCAGCGTATATGGAGCGCAATTCCTGATGGAGGCGCTTTACGAAGGAGGAAACGGACGGTATGCCGAACAATTGCTGGCATCGACAAGCGAACGGAGTTGGTATAATATGATCCGCTCGGGATCGACCGTCGCGCTGGAAGCATGGGACATCAAGTTTAAACCGAACCTCGATTGGAATCATGCCTGGGGAGCCGTACCGGGAAATATTATCACCCGGTACCTGCTGGGAATAAAGCCTGTTACTGCGGGATTCGGGCATATCAGTATCCGCCCGCATATTTATACGTTATCGTCGGTCGAGTCGGTAACGCCCACCATCCGCGGAAGCGTCACAATCCGTTATAGCCGGGTGTCCGAGGATGAATATACGTTGACGGTCGGCATTCCGCCGAATATGCAGGCGAATATTTATTTGCCGGTTGAGGAAGGGCGTTCGGTACGCCGAGTGCTGGCCGACGGCGCACCGGTAAAAATCACCGAACGGATGCGGCAAGGCGCATACGTGTTCGTCGGCGCCGTCTCTTCGGGAGAATATACGTATACGGTTACTACCGGACGGGAAAGCCGCCCGGAGCCGCCTTTCCGATAATTGCGCCATATAAACGGATGCCGGATGGCGATCAAACACGCGACGACGCCACTTTTAGAGGAGAGAGCCGGCATTTTTCTCAACAAACACCCCGTTATTTCGCTCTCACGCAGATTTTGTGCCCCTGGCGGTCGATTTTGTCGGGCTGAAGACATCTTTTACGATGCTGGCGGCGCCTTGCGCCCTGCTGGCCTGACCAAGTGTCATGCTGACGGGACCCGGTGTCGCGCTGACATTCGTTTTTGGGATTCTGATCTCCTGAAAAACCCATCCTGCTGCGCCGAAGGGAACTTTAGCGGCATACTTTTTCGACCGGCCGCCCCACTTACAGGCCTCTTCCTGCAGTATCAGCCGTTTGGCTGATGCAAATTTCATTTTTCGTTCCTCAATAATTTTTCCAAAAGAGCATTTTTTTCCTTCTCCAGTTCGAGAATCCGTTCGTACAGTGCCGTTTTCTCATTGGATAACTCGATTAGTCTGTCAACGGGGTCGGGATTGTTATTGATTACATTATAGTATGCCGCACCACTTCCTTTCTCAAAAGTGTTATTCTCGATGATCACGGTTACCGGGTCTTCTTCCAGTTCCTTAATCAACTCGGGAGCCACATTCAGGGCTTTGGCAAAATGTTCGATTACATCGTCGTTGAGAACCTTTCTCTGTTCATAAGTGGATATAAGGGCCTGGCTAAGTCCCATCTCTGAAGCCAGCGTTTCCTGTTTTATCCCCAAAGTACGGCGGAAACGTTTGATGGCGTGCCCGTGGTGAGTATTTTTTACTGTTTGTTCTTTTGTTTCCATTCTACTATGTGATTATAATGTCAAGCAAAAATAGTGATTTTTTAGAAAACCTGTCGATTCGTTGATAAATCAAGTCTATTATCCGTGACCTACACTCTTTCTTTGTCTTTCAGCAACCTCTCCATAAATGCGTTTTTTTCTTTTTCCAGTTCAAGCATTCGTTCGTATAAGTCCGTTTTTTCTTTGAACAAATCGATTAACCGGTCAATAGGGTCTGGATTAAAATTATCTATATGGGTTCCTACAATAATGTGACCTTTCTCTAGAGTATTGTTTTCAATGATGAAAGTTACCGGGTCTTCTTCCAGTTCCTTAATCAATTCAGGGGCTACGTTCAGCGCCTTGGCGAATTTTTCGACCATATCGTCCTCGATGACTTTTTTCTTTTCATAAAAAGATACCAGTGTCTGACTGATTCCCATATCCGCGGCCAAAGCTTCCTGTTTAATCCCTAATGCATGACGATATCGCTTAATGGCGTGCCGGTGGTGAGTGTTTTTTGATGTTTGTTCCTTTGTTTCCATCCTACTATGTAGTTATAATGTCAGGCAAAAATAGTGATTTTTTAGAAAACCTGTAAATTTGCTGATAAACCATGTCGTATTATCCTCGATTTACACTCTTTCCTTATCCTTCAGCAACCTCTCCATAAGGGTATTTTTTTCTTTCTCTAATTCAAGCATCCGTTCGTATAGGGTAACTTTCTCTTTATTCAATTCAAGAATTTGTTCGATCGGATTGTAGGTGTAAGTACAATTTTCACTTGTGGACGCTATATTCCCTACGCTTCCCTTTTCAAATGTGTTGTTTTCAATGATATAAGTTACCGGATCTTCTTCCAGTTCCTTAATCAGCTTGGGAGCCACATTCAGGGCTTTGGCAAAATGTTCGATTACCTCGTCGTTGAGAACCTTTCTCTGTTCATAAGTGGATATAAGGGCCTGGCTAAGTCCCATCTCTGAAGCCAGCGTTTCCTGCTTTATCCCCAAAGTACGGCGGAAACGTTTGATGGCGTGCCCGTGGTGGGTGTTTTTTACTGTTTGTTCTTCTGTTTCCATATATCTCCGGATATTATTTTATTCCTGCAAATGTATATAATAAACGGGAGACATTGATAACTATCAACGTAAAATTGATAATTATCAATGACCTTCATGACCTATATTTCCTAAAATCTCATTTCCTTTGAATCTCTAAAAAAAACAAAGCGTTATGGGCCCATAACAGAATTTAGAATGAATTATTATCTTTGCACCGTAAAATTACGGTACAAAATAATATAGCGCTTTTTTTGGCCTTTCTTCACGAATCCGCAAAATTCTCCACGAGGCCGAAGAATGGAAGCGCCCTTAGCAATAAGGGCGTGGACATTGTTCTATTCTCGTGGAAAGGCCCTTGCGGAGCCTGTGAAGAGAGATTGCGACAATCGTCCGCGCCTCTTTTTTATATCCGCGCAATATACTTTAGAGTCCGTATCGAATAAGATTTTAGATGCTTTATTATTGATCGTCTTATTCCTTAACCGGTAGAATACCTATTCTTCGCCTGTACGATTGCCTGTCGACACAGAGGATTTCAGCTTCTTGCAAACTCCCCTTACTCTATCAGCCGGCTTGAGCCGGAAATACCCGTTTGATTTTTCATTAGGCATCAAATTGAATAAAATTATATAGTTAAAATTTAGCTATATCGAAATCCTGAAATTATGTAGGGTGCAATCAATAAACAAGGCAATGAACAGCAATTCGCCTTTTGTAGGGCTTTACACCGGAGGAATACTAACGGGTTTTTAATTCATGAAAGTGGTTTATATTACTATCTATTAATTTATCAATTAATTTAAAACAAAATCTAAGAATGAAAGAAGTGATTTTAAATTTAGTGAAAGGAATGATGCTCCTCTTACTGTGGGCATTTTCCGTATGTTTGTATGCACAGGCCGTCACCGTGAAAGGGACCGTCACGGATGCAAAAGGAGAGCCTTTGATCGGAGTATCCGTTCAAATACAAGGAACAACAGCAGGTACTGTTACCGATGCCAAAGGCAAATTTATTTTACCGAATGTACCTTCCGATGCCGTATTGGAGGTTTCGTATGTCGGAATGCTTTCTCAAACGGTCGCCCTTGACGGCAAAACAACCGTGAATATCGTGTTGCAAGAGGATACGGAAGCATTGGAAGAAGTGGTAGTGGTAGGATATGGCGTGCAAAAGAAAGCAACGATTACCGGTTCTATCGCCCAAGTATCCGGTGCTGAATTAAAGCAGTCCCCATCGGTTAATTTATCCAATTCTTTAGTAGGGCGTTTACCGGGTGTGATTGCCAACAACCGGTCGGGTGAACCGGGGAATGATTATTCCGAAATATTCATCCGGGGAAAGGGGTCGTTAGGAAATAACAATCCATTGTATGTAATAGACGGGGTTGGCAATCGGGGTGGAATCGAACGCTTAAATCCAAGCGATATTGAATCAGTAACCGTCCTGAAAGATGCTTCTGCCGCTATTTATGGGGCCCAGGCTGCAAACGGGGTTATTTTGGTAACAACCAAAAGAGGAAATGATTCAAAACCTATCATTACCTATGAAGGGAACTTCGGACTATCGGAACATACCCGTACCCCTCAACTAATGAATGCCTATCAATATATGGTATATGATGACGAAATCAATGCCCATTTCGGAAGAACAGAGAAATATAAAGACGTGAAAAACGATTATTTGGATGGGACTATCGATCCTTTGCAATACGCCGATACCGATTGGATGGATGTCGTTTTCAGAATGGCTCCGCAAACCCAACATTCTTTGTCGGTAAGAGGCGGAAATGACCGAATCAGGTATTATATATCGGGTGGTTATATGTATCAGGAACCGGGATTCAAAAATACCGACCTAAATTTTAAAACAGCGCAAGTTCGATCAAATTTGGATGCAAGAATAACAGAAGATTTTACGGTCTCCCTGGAATTGGCTATGCGTCAGGAGAACCGTCATAATTCGAATTATGATTCGAGCACTTTTTTCTGGGAGGCTTTTCATGCCTATCCTTTTTTACCGGCTTATTATCCCAACGGACTTCCAGGGCCTGGCCTTTCCTGGGGAAACAATTTAGGAATATTGGCTTCCGGAAAAACAGGTTATGACAAAGTAAAAGACAATTTTACGAACTTGAAAGTGGCTTTCGATTTGAAAATGCCCTGGCTTTTAGACGGATTATATATTGCCGGCTATGCCGCTTTTGACTCCCAATTTAGAGGTGAAAAAAAGCTGATGGACATGTGGGATGCCTACCGTTATAATCCTTCTACGAAAGAATATGATAATATCCGTTCCACAACGGGGGACGGAAACATTAATCTGACCCAGCGCTATGATGATAACCGTATTAATTCGCTTCACCTAAAGTTGGGCTATGAGAAAAGATTTACAGAACACAGCATAAATGCTTTTATCGCTTATGAACAAAGTAAAAGTACAGGAGATTGGTTTTCCGCTTATCGTCGTGATTTCCTTAGCAATGCCGTTGATTATTTGTTTGCGGGAAGTGATAATCAGAAAGATAATAATGGAAGCGGCAGCATTTCCGCCCGCCAGAATTTTTTCGGACGATTAACTTATGGTTTTAAGGATCGTTATCTTGCAGAGTTCACATTACGCCGAGACGGTTCGCAGAACTTTAGCAGTGATTCACGCTGGGGGTGGTTTCCCGGATTATCAGCCGGTTGGCGTATCTCCGAAGAAAGCTTCTTCAAAGATAATATCTCCCATGTCGACGAATTTAAAATAAAAGCTTCTTGGGGGAAATTAGGAAATGACCGGGTAGCCCCATTTCAATACGTAAGTACCTATGATTTAAATGACGGAGCTATGTTCGGCTTGGACCCTAAACGGGAGAAAGGCTTTACGATCGGACGGGTAGCCAACCCGGCTATAACATGGGAAAAGGTGGATACCAAGAATATCGGGTTCGAATCCATTTCCTTCAACCAAACATTAAGCTTCGATTTCCAATATTTCTATTCTATGCGAACGGATATCCTTACCCCTAAACAAGCTTCCGTTCCTGATTATACAGGACTTACTTTGCCGGACCAAAATATCGGGGAAATATCCAACAGGGGAATTGAAGCCAGCTTGTCTTATAAAAACAAAATAAGAGATTTGGGTTATTATATAGGAGGTAATTTTACCTACGCTCATAATAATATCCATTTCTTTGACGAAGCGGCGAATGTACCGGAATGGCAACGCCGGACAGGACATTCCATCGACTCCTGGCTAGTATATAAGACGGATGGGATTTACCAAACAAAGGAAGAGGTCGAATCTTCACCCCATTTATTAAATACACAGCCCGGAGATATAAAATATATAGATATAGATGACGACGGCTCTATTACAAGCAACGACCGGGTTAGAATCTATGAAAGCGCCATACCGGAAATCGTATACGGCATCAATATGGGTGCTATGTGGAAAGGATTCGAATTGAATATATTATGGACGGGGCAGGCAAGAGCTAAACAAATGATTCGCCCCGGAAGCTATAATAGGGATATTACCTACTTTAACAATAGATGGATATCTGCGGAAGAAACGCCTGACGCACGTTATCCCAGAGCATTTGAACGGGATGACAGTTTTAACAGCCGGGATTCGGATTTTTGGTTAAAGGATGCTTCCTTCCTGCGCTTAAAAAATATAGAATTAGCGTACAATATTCCTTCCTCTTTCCTTGAGAAAATAAAAATATCCAGTCTCCGCCTTTATTTGAGCGGCTTTAACCTATTTTCAATTGATAAGATAAAGATCCAGGATCCCGAAGGAACTCAAGCGGGCGGGATGTATTATCCCCAACAACGTGTGTATAATATGGGTGTAAGTATTAGTTTCTGATAAAAAATAAATATACAGATGAATAACAATAGACTAAATTTAGCAATTCTGCTCTTGGCAAGTTGCCTAAGCGCGTGCTCCGACTTTTTAGATGTAAAGCCTTTGGATTCTTTTACGGGAGAAGCTGTCTTTTCCGATGTAAAGCTGACGGAGGCTTACGTGAATAAACGCTATACCGAAATACGGGATGGATTCAACTATGGACTACGGTATATTTGTGATGAGGCATACCACAATTTCAATTCAGGCAGCCCGTATCTTTATAACCGAGGGGAGGTAACGCCTGACCAAGCAGGAGATTTTGGCACGTGGAAACTTTATTTTACTGCCATAAAAAACTGCAACATCTATTTTGAAAATATCGATAAATTAAAGACCGATCCAAAAATAATCGATCGGATGACCGGAGAAATCACGTTTCTGAGAGCCTTCTTTTATGCCGACCTGATATCCCGTTATGGGGGTGTACCTATTCTCACAAAAACTTTCGGATTGGATGACGATATGATGGTTAAGAGAGATTCTTATGAAGCATGTGTCTCTTTTATTGTGGGAGAGCTTGATAAAGCAGCCGATTTATTACCTTTGTCATACGATGAAGAAAATTACGGACGCGCGACAAAAGGGGCAGCATTAGCTTTGAAGTCAAGGATATTGCTTTACGCTGCGAGTCCTTATTGGAATCCTTCCGGCGATAAAGCAAAATGGCAAGCGGCGGCGGATGCCGCAAAAGCGGTGTTCGATTTAAAAGATGGCGATGGACCGGTTTATCAACTGGATCCGGACTATAAAGGACTGTTTGTAACGAATAAGAGTAAGGAAATTATTTTTATGAAACAATTTAATTCGGAATACGGTCATTCTTTTGATTGGACTGATTCACCAAATGGTTTTACAGGTTGGTCGAGAACCTGTGTTCTGCAAGACATGGTGGATGCTTATGAAATGGCAGACGGCTCTATGCCGACAGAGGATCAATATGCAAAGGGTACGCCTTGGCTAAATCGGGAGCCTCGTTTCTATGCGTCGATTGTTTGTGACGGACAACAATTTCGCGGACGGGAAATTGAATTCTTTATTTCTTCTACAGGTAATAAGGCTGAATGCGGTATGGATAGTGAATACGGAATTGATGATTGGAATGCCTCCAAAACACATTATACCATCCGCAAATTTATGAATGAAAATTTGCGAGACGCCTGGAATGACAAGGGAGCCCAGCCCTGGATATATTCTCGCTTAGGGGAAATTTATTTGAATTATGCAGAGGCGATGTTTCATTTGGGTGACGAATCCGCTGCACGGGCCTACATCAATAAAATCAGGGAACGTGCCAGAGGAGGACAACCGAATGTTTTGCCCGATATAACAAGCTCTGGCGAAGAATTATTGCAGAAAATACAACACGAACGAAGAGTGGAACTGGCATTTGAAGATCATCGATTTTTTGATGTACGTCGATGGAAAATAGCAATGGAAACGGAAAATAAGCCTGCCCGCAAAATCACCATCATTCGTGATGATCAGACAAAAGTCAAAACGTATAAAATAGAGATCCTGCAAGAACGCAAGTTTCTTCCCCAGCATTATTTATTACCTATTCCCAGAAGCGAAATTCTACGCAATTCACTACTGGAACAAAACCCCGGCTATAAATAATCTTGTCTTAATCACTTATAAAATAGAATATGGTGAATATAAAAACAGAGTATATCGTTTTTTGCTTTTTCTTCCTTCTATTGGGAGCTGGGATTAGAGGCAATGCCGGAAATCGGTGGTCTATCGATGCCGACGGAGGAATCTCATGGATTATTGACAACCGCAGTCCTCATTCGGATCATATCGAAATGAGCGGATTAAAAATTTCCTCCGTGCTGAGATACGGGGTGGATGAAAATGGCTCTTTTCATCTTAACCGTAGCCTTGTCTGGCCTACCTTACGTACCATCCCTAATAACACGCATGCAAGCCTGACACGGCGTTTCGGATGGAATGTGATCGATATGATTTCGGTGAACGGCCTTTCCCTTTCGAATGAAAAAGTAAAAAGAATTTCCCTGCGCGGCATGATGACCACACAGAGTGAATTTGAATTATCCGGAAAAGGGAAACTCGAATTGACTCGTATCCTGTTCCCATCGGTCTCGAACCCTCTATTTTGCGAGAAATATATACTTAAAAACAAGGGAGAATCGATTGTTTCAATAGAAATTCCGACTGTCCGTTCTGTCATGCTGACAGCCGCTAAAGAAGGAGTCGAAGGCAGTTACAAGCTGGTTTCGACCCTCAGCGGCCAAACAGCCCGCCAACTGAAACCCGGAGAGGAGCTTTCTTTCAGTGCGACTTTTGCCGGATACAAGGACAAAGAAAGCGAAAGGAATGTGGATATTGATCAAGAGTTACAAGCTCGTCGGGATTTGATAACTAATTTTTGGAGCAATCTTATTTTGGAAACCCCCGATTCAGTAGTGAATACCATGTTTGCTTTTGCTAAAATTCGCGGAGCGGAAAGTATTTATGATACTAAAGGGGGACTGCTTCACGGGCCGGGAGGAGAATCGTATTATGCCGCTATTTGGGCAAATGACCAAGCGGAATATATGAATCCTTTTTTTCCGTTCTTGGGATATCCGGAGGGTAATCAATCGGCCCTGAATGCCTATAGACACTTTGCCCGTTATATGAATCCCGAATATAGCAAACTTCCGAGTTCTATCATTGCAGAGGGAACCGACACCTGGACCGGTGCCGGAGACCGGGGAGACGCCGCAATGATCGCTTATGGCGCTGCACGGTATGCTTTGGCCCGAGGCGATAAAGCGGAGGCGGAAGAATTATGGGAACTGATCGAGTGGTGCCTGGAATATTGTAAAAGAAAACTCAATAAAGAAGGCGTTATAACTTCCGATTCGGACGAATTGGAAAATCGTTTCCCCTCGGGTGAGGCGAACTTATGCACTTCTTCTCTTTACTATGACGCTCTTTGTTCGGCGGCCTTCTTAGGAAAAGAACTGGGAAAACCTTCTTCACAGATTGCACATTATAACGAAGAAGCCGCTCTTCTTCGCCAAAACATAGATCACTATTTTGGCGGCCAGGTAGAAGGATTTAATACCTATCGATACTATAAGGGAAACGACGTATTGCGTTCCTGGATATGCATTCCCTTAACCGTCGGTATTTATGATCGAAAAGACGCAACCGTCGAGGCCTTGTTTTCTCCTCATTTATGGACTGAAAACGGACTGCTGACACAAGCCGGAAGCAAAACCTTCTGGGATCGCTCCACTCTTTATGCATTAAGAGGCGTATATGCCTGCGGCGAAACGGAAAAAGCGACCGGTTACCTGAAACACTATTCCACACAACGTTTATTGGGAGAGCACGTTCCTTATCCCATCGAAGCATGGCCGGAAGGTAATCAGCGACATTTATCTGCGGAAAGCGGATTATATTGCCGGATTATAACAGAAGGCTTATTTGGAATCCGCCCAACGGGCTTAAAATCATTTAAAATAACACCTCGTTTACCGAAAGATTGGGATTATATGAATCTTCGTGAGGTGAAAGCGTTCGATCGCTCCTTCGATATTGAGATTACCCGCATAGATGAAAAGATAAAAGTTAAAGTCAAAGCTAATAAAAAAACAATTCTCACCCGCAAAATGAAAGATAATCAAACAATCTTAGTTCATCTGGATTGATAAACAAGAAACTGAGAGGGTGCGGCAATGCTATTTTGTCGCACCCTCATGCTTTTATCCGTGAAACGGCTTAGAGGCGTTAGACGGTGGGTATTCTCATCCGGTAGAATGATCGCCATACGAAACAAAGCCCCAAAATCAAAAACGGAATGGCAATATAAAGCGATATATCCGTTGTTTCGACATATTTCATCTGGATGGACATTTCCGTTGCCAGCAATCCGAAAAGGGTGGAAAACTTGATGATCGGATTCAACGATACCGATGTCGTGTCCTTGAACGGATCGCCCACCGTATCGCCGACAATCGACGCTTCGTGCAGCGGCGTATTCTTTTCCTTCAAATCCACTTCCACCACCTTCTTGGCATTGTCCCAACTGCCGCCTGCATTGGCCATGTAAATGGCCTGGAATAATCCGAACACGGCGATGGAAATCAAATACGCCACAAAGAAATTGGGATCGCCGAAAGCGAAAGCCAGCGTGAGCGATATAAGCGCTATAAAAATGTTCCACATTCCTTTTTGCGCATATTGCGTACAAATTTTAACGACTGAGATAGAATCGTCCATGTCGGCCTCTTTCTTTGCAAAGTTGAATGTCCGCCTAATAAATTCCACCGCACGGTAAGCCCCGGTAGTAACGGCTTGCATGGAAGCACCGCTGAACCAGAAGACCACGGCTCCTCCGCAAATCAATCCCAGAATTACCGGCGCGTCGGTTAGTGAAATGTGTAACGCTCCTACCTTTTCGAGCAAGAGAATAATGGAGAAAATCATCGTAGTAGCGCCCGTAACCGCCGTACCGATCAACACCGGCTTGGCCGTCGCCTTAAAGGTATTCCCCGCCGAGTCGTTGGATTCCAGATAATATTTGGCTCTCTCGAAATCGGGCTTGAAACCGAACTCCTTTTCGATCGACTCGTGCACGCCCTCGATCCCTTCGATTTGCGATAATTCGAAAATCGATTGGGCATTGTCGGCCACGGGACCATAGCTATCCACGGCAATCGTCACCGGCCCCATGCAGAGCATCCCGAAAGCTACCAATCCGAATGCGAAGATGCCGGCATGCGGTCCGATCACCGCATCGAGCCCCATCATCGAAGTGAAATAAGCAACCAACATCAGCGCTGCAATCAACAAACCTGTCCAGAATGCACTGAAATTGCCCGCGACGATACCCGAAAGGATATTGAGCGAGGGGCCTCCTTCGCGTGAAGCGGTCACGATTTCCTTAACATGTCCCGATCGGGAACTGGTGAATATTTTGGTAAATTCAGGAATCAACACAGCCGCGAGCGTGCCGCAACTGATGATGATGGCCAGTTTCCACCACAATGTCGGATCGGCCATATCGCCCAACAACAGATGACTCATAAAGAAAGCCGACGAAATGCAGAGCGTGGCGGCGATCCAGATAAGATGTGTCAGAGGCGCCTCGAAATTAAACTTCTCGCGGTTACCGTAGAGTTTTTTGGAAATCGCCTGATTGATAAAGAACGAACAACCCGAGAGGAAATCCATCAAAAAGCGCATTCCGAAAATCCAGACGATCAGTTTGGCTTGGATGGCCGGGTCGGCCACGGCAAGGGTGATAAAGGTGATCAGCGCCACACCCGTCACGCCGTATGTTTCGAAGCCGTCGGCCGTGGGGCCTACGCTGTCGCCCGCGTTATCGCCCGTACAGTCGGCTATCACGCCGGGGTTGCGCGGGTCGTCTTCCTTGACTTTAAAAATAACCTTCATCAGGTCGGAACCGATGTCGGCTATCTTGGTAAAGATCCCGCCGGCTATCCGCAGAGCGCTCGCGCCCAACGATTCTCCGATAGCAAAGCCGAGAAAACAGATGCCCACAATCTCACGCGGCACAAACAGCAGGATCGTTACCATCATCACCAGTTCCAGGGATATCAGGAAAAGTCCCACGCTCATACCGGCCCGCAGCGGAATGTTGACCACATCCAGCGGCCGCCCGCTCAACGAGGCGAAAGCCGTACGCGCATTCGCATAGGTGTTTACCCGGATGCCGTACCATGCCACGGAATAAGAACCCAGCATGCCCACAACCGAAAACAGCAGCACCTGCGCGACCACCGGAACGGTTTGCCCCGCCAGGGCGAAAAAGTAAACGCATAAGATAGCCGCAATCAACGCAAAAAGCATCAATAAGAATTTGCCTTGCTGCAACAGATAGGTGCGACAAGTAGCATAAATGGTTTTCGCCACCGTCAACATCGATTGGTGAGCAGGGAGCTTCTTCACTTGGCGAAACAGCAAAAGGCTGAATCCCAGCGTGCCTAAAATCACCAATGCTCCGTAGAACAGAAAATTCCACGAACTTACCGTTCTCCCCCAGATATGGAAAACGCCTTCGTGCAAATCAGGAATGGCCAGATCCAGTTCACTGGCCGACAAACTCATACTCGAAATCAAGAACAAGCTTGTTAACAATAGAATATTTTTACCTTTGTCCATTGAATTAGATTATTTTGAAAAGATGAAAATTTGAAAAAAACTTTTCAAAACTATGGAATTAAGTGGACGAAACAGGCTAAAAAAGTTTATTTTATTACTCAAAAAGCGCAGAATAGCGTTAAAAAAGCATATAAGATAGAAATTTCTTTCGACAGGCTGCTTATTCGATATTCTTGCGTACCCGCATCAGGAACTCTTTCATCTTCTCGCTATCCTTTTGCTCGATAATGACGAGCAGTTCTTTCAACTTTTCGCGGATGCGTTTCACCTGATCGGGAGTGTAGGGGTTGAAAAGTATTTCGGTTAATAAAAAATCGTCTTCCGAAAGGAGCCCCTGGGCAATGCCCATGTGACGTTTGAAGGTGGTTCCGGGCGCGTTCTGATGCTTCATCACCGAGGCGAACACCAATGTCGAGGCAAACGGGATGGAAAGCGAATAGGCAATCGTCTCATCATGCTCCTCAAATGTATATTCAAAAACATTTAAGCGCAGGTGATGGTAGAGGTCGCGGAAAAACACTTTCCCCAAATGCATCGATTCGGAAATGATGATGGCGCTTTGGGTGCTCAGATCGCTAAGGCTGGCAAAGGTCGGCCCGAACATAGGGTGCGTGGAGACAAACGGCCTTCCGGAACTTTCGTAAAACTCTTTGAGACCGGTTTTTACCGAAGCGATATCGCTCAGGATGCACTGCATCGGCAGGTAAGGCAACACGCGTTGAAAGGCCTCGATGGTAAACTTGAGCGTCGCGGCATTAATCACAAGTTCAGGTGAAAACTCCTTTATTTCTTGCGGATCCGTCATACGCTGCGTGTTGTAAATAAACCGCAAACGCTTGGGCTCGATATCGAAAACCGCGACATCATGGTCGAAACTCAACACGTCGGCAAAGAACGACCCCATCTTGCCGGCTCCTAAAATCAATATTCTCATTTGTTCGCTATCCGTAATCAGCTTGTCAGCCTTCAATCTATTTCAATCTTCTTTCAATCTATATCAATCTTTTTTCCGCTCCATCACCACCATCTGTTGGCGAACCGACTCGGCATGAATGGCTTCCAGCACTTGCTTTATAAACTCTCCGTTCATATCCATTTTTTCGCCCTGCTCGGCGCGGTCGGTCAGGATTTCGTCGTAGCGCTGCGTTTGCAAAATAGGCATATCGTGCTCGAGTTTGTAATGACCGATTTCACGAGCGACCCGCATACGCTTACAAAGCAGTTGCAGGAGTTCATTGTCGAGTTGGTCGATCTGATCACGCAACACCGAAAGATCTTCGGTTGTCTGCGTGCGGTCGCGAATGACGAGCGAGCTCAATATCTCTTTCAGCGAAGCAGGCGTAACCTGCTGGTCTTTATCGCTCCAAGCCTCGTCGGGCGAACAGTGCGACTCGATGATGAGACCCGAATACTTCAAATCCATGGCTTGTTGGCTGAGGGTCTGTATCAATTGCCGTTTACCGCCGATATGGCTGGGATCGCAAAAGACGGGAAGATCGGGATAACGCCTTTTCAGTTCGATCGGAATGTGCCATTGGGGCAAGTTGCGGTATATCGTCTTGTCGGACGTGCTGAATCCTCTATGGATAACGCCCAGCCGGCAGATACCCACGTTATACAACCGTTCGATCGCCCCGATCCATAACTCCAAGTCGGGATTGACCGGATTTTTAATGAGCACGGGGATGTCGACGCCGCGCAACGTGTCGGCTATTTCCTGAACGGCAAACGGATTGGCCACCGTACGCGCCCCGAGCCACATCATGTCGACGCCATATTTCAGCGCTTCGTACACATGCTTTTCGGTGGCAACTTCCGTCGCCACATACATGCCGGTTTCTTCTTTCACTTTTTTGAGCCATTTCAGCGCCGGGCTTCCCACGCCTTCAAAGCCTCCTGGCTTGGTGCGGGGCTTCCATACGCCGGCGCGGAAAATTTTAATTCCATTCCGAGCCAGTTCACGTGCAGTGGCCATCACTTGATCTTCGGTTTCGGCACTGCAAGGGCCCGCTATCACCAGCGGCCTTTTATCGTCGATACCAGGTAATAAAATCGATTCGAATTTCATATTTGTAAATTTTTATTGTCTCCAGTCTCCGGTCTCCAGTCTCCGGTCTCCAGTCTCCGGTCTTCAGTCTCCGGTCTCTAACCTCTATCCTCCAGTCACCATTCTACTATTGATATATCGCTCTATGCGGTTATACGCCTCCGACAACTTAGAGATATTGGCTCCCAGCGATATGCGGATATACCGCTCCCCGTTGCTACCGAAGATGGCTCCGGGCGTAAGGAAGACATGGGCGTTATACAGAATCTCGTCGACAAACTCGCGGCTGCCGGCCTCGTAATCGGGCAGTTTGCCCCACACGAAGAGTCCCGTCTGTTCTTTATCGAAATGACACCGCAGCAACAGCAGAATCATCTCGGCCCAACGGCGGCGTTCGCGATAAAGCATGTTCATGTTGTCGTACCATTGGTCGGGCTCGGACAGTGCGGCCACCGCGGCCAATTGCATGGGCTTGAATTGCCCGCTGTCGATGTTGCTCTTCTCCTTTAATATCCATTTGACAAATTGCGGGTTCGAGGCCAACATGCCCATACGCCAACCCGTCATATTATGCGACTTGCTCAACGAATTGAGTTCGATGCAACCGTCTTTGGCTCCGTCCACCGAAAGGATGCTTAACGGTTGATGGTTCAAAATAAAACTATACGGATTGTCGTGGCAAATGACGATGCCGTGTTTGTTGCCGAAAGCCACGAGCCGCTTGAAGAGGTCGGGGGTGGCCCGCGCCCCTGTGGGCATATTGGGATAGTTTACCCACATGAGTTTCACCTTCGAAAGGTCTTTCTTCTCGAGCGCGTCAAAATCGGGAAACCAATGGTTGTCTTCCATCAAATCATAAGGGATGACATCCGCCCTCAGCAGGCGCGACACGGAGGTATAGGTGGGATACCCCGGATTGGGCACCAAAACCCCGTCGCCCATATTCAGGAAAGTCATCGAAATATGCAGGATGCCTTCCTTCGATCCGATGAGCGGCAATATTTCGTCGGTTGCCAAATCGACGTGGTAATACTTCTCATACCATTCCGAGAACGCCTTCCGCAGTTCGGGTATTCCGTTATAAGGCTGATAAGTATGCACATCGGGGCGATGGGCCGTCGCGCACAATGCTTCAACGGTACGTTCGGAAGGAGGCAGATCGGGGCTCCCCACAGCTAAACTGATGATGTTTTTGCCCTCGGCATTCAACCGGGCCACTTCGGCCAGTTTGACGGAAAAATAATACTCCGAGATCTGTTTGATATGTTCGGCCGGCTCTATTTTTTTTACTGTAGACATAATCGTTCGTTATTTTTCAATGCTTTGTTTACTTTCCCTGTATTCGCCCAACACTTTCAAGTCGTTTATAAGCGGCATGATGGCATCGATCGATTGCTTATACCGGCGATAGTCTCTAAAGGTAAGGTCGATATAAAACCGGTATTCCCATTCTCTTCCGATAATCGGCAGCGATTGAATACGGGTCAAATTAATATCATAAAAAGAAAAAATCGACAACACTCTCGACAAGATTCCCTCGCTGTGCGGCAGGACGAACACCAGGGTGGACTTATTGACATGATTGTTCTTTTGCACCTCTTCCAACATCCGCCCCTGCGCCAGAACGAGAAAGCGCGTGAAATTCCGTTTATTCGTTTCTATGCCCCGGGCTAAAATGTTCAATCCGTACATGGTCGCGGCGAGGTCGCTGCAAATGGCGGCTTCTCCCATCAAGTTTTTTTCGGCGATTTCTTTCGCCGCCAACGCCGTATCTTCATGTTCGACGATTTTGACGGCAGGCAGCAGATCCAAAAAATCGCCACACTGCATCAACGCCATCGGATGGGAAACAATTTCCTTTATATCTTCCAGGCGCTGCCCGGGCAATGCCGACAAGGTGTGCGAAATACGCAACTTATATTCGCCGGCGATGGAAAGATGGCTCCTTCTGAGCAGATCGTGATTTTGCAATAATCCTCCGGCAATGGTATTCTCGATAGCCATCATGCCGATAAGGCCGGGATCTTTATCCGCCTCGAAAAAGATATCGCGAAACGTCAAACAAGGAACGATTTCCAACTCTTCCCCCTCGAAATAATTGCGCGCGGCAATTTCGTGATATGCACCGAACCCTCCTTGAATCGCAACTCGTTTCATCTTCTACTTATTCTATAAAAAAAAATCCCATCGTGTTATCGACAGGATTTTATTACTATATTATGTTTGTTTTATTTCTTCATCATTTACACATAAAATCCTGCTTCTATCGGCTAAAATAAAAGTAAAAATAAAAGCGGTGTGTAAAACTCGAATGGTTCATTATTCTCTTTTGTTGTTTTCTGATTGCAAATGTAGCACTTTTTTCCAGAAGCAAACAAAAAAACATAAAAAACAAATCAAAAAAAGAACAAAACCGACAATTATACCGATCGTCGAAAACATTTCCTCGTTTTTTTTATATATTTCTTCTATAAATTCCCCCCATATTCAAAGAAAAATGGAGCTAAATAGAGAAAG
>ENA-UOOK01002283-UOOK01002283.1-fermentation-metagenome-genome-assembly--contig:-NODE-2283-length-23867-cov-6.973417_pt1 | contig 23867 bp, 30 predicted proteins | sample MGYA00245777_ERZ724023 | MGnify/ENA primary metagenome ERZ724023 (study PRJEB28704, sample SAMN03018312) | fermentation metagenome | biome: anthropogenic terrestrial biome; feature: soil; material...
TAGCTTCTTCGACGCCCCGCGCGGACGGAACTGGCGTACCACCTTCAATTCCTCCGGGGGCATGCCCATGCCGTCGTCCTTGAAAACGATCTCGATCCCGTCGTTGACCCGGCGAGCCGCCACCTCGACATTGCCCCGGTCGGCATATCTGTCGACGCCGACCAGAAACGATTCGTATGCGTTTTTGAGCAAGTTTCTGAAAACCCGGATCATCAGTTGGCGCGACACGCGGAACGTCAGATGCGGATCGACCTCCCACGTCACCGCGATCCCGGCGATCTCCCGCTCCTTCGCCGAAAACTCGTCCATCAGCACGTCATGGGCGTTCCGCAGCAGGTCGAGGACGCTTTCCCGCGTCCGTCCCTGCGGGGTTTTTCGCGCCAACGTCTGGATGTCGTCGGTCATCCGCTCCAGCATCTCCGTCCGGTCGGCAAGCATCGCCAGACAGCGCCTCGCCTCCTGCATCTCCTTGACCGGGAGCTTGCCGTCGATGACGATTCCGAGCTGGGCCACCTTCGCCTTCATCGGCGTGATGATGCCGCGGATGTCGTGCGCGACCGAGCCGACCGTGACCTCGTAGGCGAGCGCCACGTCGCGCCGGGCAAGCTCCACGGCTTCCGGCCCGAACTTCTTCAGGAGCGTCTCTTCGTTGCGGAACAGCGTCGATGTCTGGCGCTCCCGCTTCCTCGCCCCGTCGACGTAGACGCTCCGGCGCTGGAGCGTCCGCTTCGCCGCCGCCGCGACGAACGAGTTGACGTCGTGTTCGAGGAACATGAACCTCGGCAGATCGTTGTCCGGCACGTTGAGCATCGCCTCCGCGACGGCCTGACGCACCTCCCATTTCTCGTCGTCGATGAAGCCCGCCAGTCTTTCGACCGCCGCCGCGTCGCCGTAGTGGTCTTCCAGGTGGGAGCGGACGCCCTCGACCTCAGCCAGGCGTTCCGCCCATGGTTTTTCTGAATTTTCCATGGCGCACCTCAATATGAATAGCGTTCTTTGCGCTTCTTGAACGCGTCCTCGCCGCCTTCGAGCAGCGACACAATGTCCGCCTTGCACCGGTCGACCGAGCCGCAGTTGCGGACGTGGCCTACCTTGCCGTTCGACTCCAGCACCAGAATCCGCTCGGCGTCGCCGAGTACCGGGATGTTGGGGTTGTGCGTGACGAACACCAGCTGGCGGTTGTTCTTGACCGCGAGGACGCTTTCGACGATGGTCTTGTGGACGAAGCCGTTGTCGAGGTTGTCCTCCGGCTGGTCGATCAGCAGCGGGCGGTCGCTGTCGAGGAGCAAGATCGGGAGGATGGTGTTGCATTTCTGCCCCGTCGAAAGCGTCTCGGTGGTCTTGTAGTTGCCGTAGTCGGAGAGTTCGATCATCGGCCAGTCGGGCATGTCGACGATCTCCAGCCGGGCGAGGAACTCCTCGTTCCGCAACGCCTGCATGACCGCCTTCGCCTGGTTCTGGTTGATCCCCGAAGTGTCGATGAGCTGCTTCTCGTTCCCGTCGCGGACGAGGGTCGAGAGCTTGGCGGGTGAGATGAGCTCGGCCAGTTTGGCGGCGACCTGCTTGTGCTGGATCTGGCATCCTTTCAGCCCCTCGGCGAGAAGCCCCTGATAGGTATCGCGATTTCCGAACTGCTGGATCGAAACCCGGATGTTCGGCATCAGGGCGGCGTTGATGCGGTTGACGATCTCCTGCCGTTTCAAAAAACGCTCATCCAGCAACTCCGACAGCGAACGCAGATAAGCAGCCCGCTCACTCTGGAGGGTTTCCTGCTTGCGTTTCGCCTCGGCGAGTTCGCTCTGCTGGGCGAGCAGCCGGTTGCGGTCTTTCTCCAGCTTCATGCGTTCGGCGGACTTCGTCTGCTCCTCCTGCCGTTTTTCAATGAGCTGAAGATTTCTGGTTGGGCGTTGAATTCTGAATACTTTTGCGCCATATTGCACGAGTTGCGGGACGATGCCAGTTATCGCGCCATCGTCGATGCATTGGTTGTCGTTCCCGAAGCTTCGGACACCCGTGATACTGAGGCTGTGAAGCGAATAGCAACCGGCTATTTGAAGTTGCTTTTTCCACATGTTCGTTCTCCATATGACGTTGACCCACAGGAGTTCAAACGCTATTGCTTAAAAAGAGCAATGTCGATGCGACACCATATCAAACTGCAACTTGGCATATTAGATGAGGAATATAAAGGCAAGAACATTCCTGCTTTTACAGTCAAGGATATTCCTGAAAACGAGAGAAAGTAGCAATGACAAATAGAATAAACTGCTATATCTGCGGGAAGGAAAGTCTGACACGCAATGAAATCGGTTTAAATAAGAAACTCATCGGGCAGAATGTAAAAAAAATCCATTGTTTGTGTTGTTTGGCTGAGTATCTGGAAGTTACAGAAGAAGAGTTACTTGCCAAGGTCGAGGAGTTCAAAGAGCAAGGCTGCAAGCTATTCTGACGAGAGGATGACCGTGATTTACGCCGATAATGCCGCAACAACAAAAATATCTGATTATGCGCTTGAGAAGATGCTACCGTTTTTGCGTGACCAGTATGGCAATGCCTCTAGTCCGTATTCGTTCGGGACAAAAGCAAAATACGCTGTGGAGCATGCTCGCCGACAAATCGCGACCTCTATCGGAGCACGGCCTACGGAAATAATTTTCACCTCCGGCGGTTCAGAAGCAAATAGCTGGATATTCCATGGGATTACTGAAATATGCCGAAATCAGCCGATACATATAATTACTTCTGCAATTGAGCATCACTCTATTTTGAACGCTTGCCGTGCACTTAGACAAAAAAACGTGACAACCACTTATTTGCCCGTGAATTCGGTTGGGCTGATTTCAATCGAAGATCTTGAAACCGCGATAACCCCGCATACCAAACTAGTGTCAATTATGTTAGCCAATAATGAAATAGGCACGATTCAGCCTGTCGCAGAAATTGGACATATCCTAAGAAAAAAAGGTATTTTGTTTCACACCGACGCCGTTCAGGCAGTTGGGCACATCTCTACTGATACATTAGCTTTAAATGTCGACTTTCTAACTGCCTCCGCCCACAAGTTTAATGGTCCCAAAGGTACGGGTATTCTATACAAGCGTTCCGGTATCATTTTACCTCCAATGATATGGGGAGGCAAGCAGGAGCATGACGAACGAGCAGGGACAGAAAACGTAGCGGGAATTGTTGCCGCTGGTTATGCGCTTGAGGAGAATACTGCAAAAATGGAAGCAAACGCACATTGCCAGAGGAGAATGCGTGAAATTATAATTGATTATCTTGTAGCAAAAATACCAAATGCTCAGTTAAATGGCGATCCGAGGAATAGCCTACCGGGGCTTATCAGTCTTTCAATTCCGAATGTATCAGGAGAAGCATTGCTTCATGTTCTTGACATGAAGGGAATCGTAATTTCAACGGGTGCTGCATGCAATTCCAAAATCACAGAAGTATCTCACGTTTTGAAAGCCATCGGACTTCCTGAAATATTGGCAAAAGGAACTGTTCGAATTTCTTTTGGACGGAATAACGTAGAGCAAGATTCTCTGATCATTGCGAAGGAGATTATTTCATATTGCCAAAAGGTGAATCCCGCGTGCTTTGATCCTAAAAAAATGAAAAGAGAAGTGGCTGCTCATATGACACATAATCATGGTTCAACGGTTCAAGGCCACTCATCGATAGCTCGGTTTGAGCAAGGAGGGTTTTATGCTTGCAAAAACGGTGATGGGTATCATTGCGAAAAAGTTGATCGAGAAAAAAATATTGTCTCCTTTTCGGCAGATGCTTCCGTTCACAGGCATATATTTGACTGCATTCTCAGGTCAAATGCTGAAACCGAATATACCTGCAACGAATCGGAAGAAGATTTGACTTTTGAGCAACTTCCAAATACGATAAAGGCCAATAACTTATTTTAGGTAAATGTTTTCTCTACCAAGTGGATTCTATGATTCTTAAGATGACAAAAAAACGTGGGGGGGTGCGTAAATTCATTTAGGCTTGATTTTTGGGTTCTCCAATGGCATATTACACATTTGCCACGGAGGGCTTATGAAGCAGACAGACACATTGAAGCGGTTGAACGCCGTCATGAAAGATATAAACGGGGATAACACGCAGGTTCTGCGGACGTTGCAGGATCAGATCGACTATTTGCAGGAGAAGGTTGGCATTCTCGAAGAAATCATCGAGACCGAGACTGGCAGGGAGCAACCTGTATTTTCGGAAGACCAGAAGCGGCGGTTGGCGTATCGCGGGCGGAAGCTGAACGAGTATCTGCTCTCGGTAGTCGAGGCGACATTCGCGCCGGGAACCGTTCACGGTTGGTATCGGGAACTGATAGGGCGGAAGTACGACAGCACGGCACCAGGACAACGGAAACGCGGCAGAAAGCCGATCTCGCCGGAGATCGTCGAGAAGATTCTGTTCTTCCAGACGCGGAACCCTGATTGGGGCTACGACCGCATTGCCGGAACGATGAAGTATCTCGGCTACGATGTTTCCGCGACGACTATTCGAAAAATTTTAAACGACCACGGTATCGTTCCCGACCCGGAACGCCGGAAGCGGGGCGACTGGCAGCAGTTCATCGAAACCCAGCAGTACGTCACCGCCGCGACGGACTTCGCCACGGTCGAACTGCTGACGGAGCACGGACTCGTCCGGGAGCATCTGCTGTTCTTCATGGACATCGGCAGCCGGGAAGTCCGGCTCGGCGGCATCGCCCATAATCCCGACAGCAACTGGACGACGCAGGTCGCCCGGAACATGTGCGACATGTGGGACGGCTTCCTGCTCGGCAAGAAATATCTGATCCACGACCGCGACAGCCTGTTCAACAAGCGGTTCGACTCGATCTTCGAATCCATCGGCGTGACGATCAAGCGGCTACCGCCGTTCTGCCCGATGATGAACGCCCGGTGCGAGAATTTCATCCGCGCCCTGAAAACGGAATGTTTGGATAAAATCATCTTCTCAACGCGGGAGCAGATCAGGCTTGCCGTTTCGGAATTTCTGGAATACTGGAACCGCTACCGTCCGCACGAGGGGCTTGGCGGCAAGATGATAAAACCATATCCGCAAGACCCCGATGGCGAGCTGGTCGAGGTGTCATTCCTCGGCGGACTCCTGCATGGCTACAAAAGGGAGAAATTGGCGGCATGATGGGAATAGGGAATTTACGCACCCCCCGTGTGGCGCGGTGTTTTTCGCTCCCCGAAAAATTCGCATTTCCCCCGAAATGCGAAATTCTCCGCAAGGCATAGGAGGTATGATGAAAAGTTCAGCGCGGCGACCTAACGATAATAGCCAATTTAAGCTCAACTCCGTTATCCCGGAAATGGGAAACAGAGAATTTTTCCGGTGAAATCGAAATCGGACATCGTTAGGTCTATAATGCAATGCTTGTACCTCTGAAAAAACGGAGAATCGCAATCCGTTAATCCTCAATCCGTTGCAATGGCAGAGAATAATTGCGGTTTAATTAAACAACCTCCACCATTTTAGTATTTAAGTCGCTGAAGGACAGGATTTTAACAATCCTGTCCTTTGTGTTGTAAAGCCCTTGTGTCAGGGCGTTTGCGAGCGTGAAAGCACTCCCCTTCGCGCCGGACGGAGAATGCTTCTCCGGTACGGATTCCGGCAAAATCTGCCGTTTCTTTCTCCGTTTTCTCCGTTCCATTCAGACCGAGTCCTGCGGTGGTCGGGGAAAATACCGTTCCGCTATGGATAAAATCATACGAGCATCGTCATCGACCTGAGTACTTGCGAAAAGCATCAAGCTCAAAAAAATATCATCATGGTTGGTGGAATGAATAAAAAACAAGTCCTGCAGTCGAAAATGCGACAATTCAAGTCCTTGGCAAAACAGCTGAAGGTTACACCATATGAAAACCGCTGCCTGGCGGTTCCGGAGCGGTCTGTCCGAATCTTTCCGAAAAATACTCCTCGTCGCCGCCATCCCGAATCACGGCTCTCTTTTTCTTTCGGTGATAGTCCCGGATTGTGTTGATATCTTCCATGTGAGTCCAAAGATCAAGCAACTCCTTGTCGGTGCTGTTGGCGATGGTGCGGTTTACCGTGGATTGGTTCGGAGTCTGCGATCCGTGTGTCTCGATTTTGATGTATGCCGCTATTTCCGCGCAGGATGGTCGCTTCGGCAGTTTAAATTTCTTATCCCGTTTTACAGCATTCCAATATGCGTCCCGAAGAGTCATTATCCGTTCTTTGAGGAAATCCTTGATAATCTCCTCGCGCGACTTCTGCTTGGCGTTCTTGGGAACGACAAGCGATTTCCTTTCCTGAACCATATTGCAGCAGCGTTCGGCTATCCGATCCATATCGAAAGAAATCCCGTCATCGTCAAGCCGGAACAGTTCGTGCATCTGGAATACGCGATCCTTGAATTTTGCAGTCGAAGCCGGGTTTTCTTCGCCGATTATCAAAATCTGCGTCGAGCCTTCCGGCAATGCCGTGTCGACTTCCGCAGTCAGCCTCTCCGTGAAAAATATCTGCCGCCGGAAACCTGCGACCGCACACTGGCTTTCACCGAGATACCAGAGGCCGCAAGCCCGTTCAACCGGTTCGCCGGAGCATTGAAAACGGCGTTGGATCTCTTGCATGATTGCGGGGATGCTGATTGTCCAAAGACGCAGATCGTCGGCGGAAATATCGTACAGTTCGCCACTCTCCGGACAATAAACGGAATACTTTGTCTTCCCGCCGACAAGGTCGCGTGTCACCGTCTCAAAATGACCGCCGCCGCACGGGCATGAAACGCAATCGGCCCGTCCAGCTTCAACAAGAAGGCCGTTTTCGACAAACGGATGCGGAAATGCACCGAGATCGGCAGGCGTCAGCAAAATCTTCCCCGGCCGCCCAATGAGCGCCGCGATAGTTGTGAAATCAAGCCGCCGCAATCTGCCACCTCACCAGAGATTCGCGCAGGATATTCTGCACCGCCGGATTCTTGTCAAGGATGTCGTTGCCGTCACGGGACACTTTGAGCTGCTGGGATTTCGAGCGTCCGAATTCATCGGCAAGCTGATACTGGATGACAACATATTCGATGATTCGGTTCTTTTTCGGAAGAGCTTTCTGGTTGATTTCCTGCTCCATTTTTTCATTGATGTCGCCGTTCTTTTCCTCATAGACGCGCCGACTGCCCGGACAGCCGAGAACCGACATGCAGAGCCGCAGGATGCGGGCCGAGACCATTTTTCCTTCGTTATCGCCGGTAAACTGAAAGTCCGGTTCGAATATCCGGTCGACCATATATGTCGGCTTGCTGACACTCATCCCCGCAGCATGGCAGTTTTTGACGCACTTCGCCCAGATGTCGCAAAAATCCATCTTCTCCTGTCGATTGCCGCTGAGAAGCCGTGCCTCCAACTGCCGGGTATCGCGATGAAAGACAAAAACTACCTCGACCGAGTCGTAATTGACGGCGTCGTGAACAAAATGCCCCTCGCGACACTCGGTCTTGTGCTTATTGTAATCGTCAAGAAAAACGAAATAGTATTCGTCTACGCCATTGCGCAGAAAATATTCCGCCTGGGCATATCTTCCGCGACCGTCGCGCATTTTCAGCCGTTCCCCAACCTCATGTGCGAGAAGTTCCGTATCCGGGTTCTCATTGTCGGGAATCGGCGGCTCGTCGCCATCGGGTTCTATGCCGGTGGAAAACCATAGCGAGTTTGCGACCTTGTCCGCATAAGCGAAACGGGATATCCGGTCCCAAACATTTTTTGCGTAAAGATAGACCCACAACGTCTGGTTTTGGATGGTCTGTTCGACCATATCCGGAGGAAGCGTAACGCCCTCCTGCTGAAGAAGCCGATGGATGTTTTCGCCCGTGCCGATATTCGCCGCAACGGTATGGATTTCATAAAGGATCGGTTCGATCCTTGCCTTGACATTGTCATCCAATGCAAGGTAGGCAAGAAATACGTTGGTGTTGTAGCGCCGCTTGGGCGTGTTTGCGTTCCAGTCAACATTGAGTTGAACGAGATTCTGTTCAAAGAACTGGGAAAACAGTTTCGGCATGAATCTGTTGACTGCTTTTTTAGGAGAGAAACTGTCGCACATGGTAATAAGTCCTTTCTCGTTGTGTGATTAATATTATACCGTGTAAAGTTTGCAGGTTACAGCATTGAGACAAAAAGTCCCCTGCGGACCGTGAAGTCCGCGCCTTAAAACAAATCCATCTGATTGTCCTCCTCCAACTTGATTAACCCGAGTTCGGAAAGCCGAATCTGCATGGCCTCCGGAGACACGGCAAACGTGGCGGCGAAATCATGCGCGATTTGGCAGAAGACCTTTCGGCTGTCTGGCGGCAGATGAAACCGTTCGCGCAACTCTTGAAGTTCCTCAAATACGTTCGGGGCTTTTGAGTTATCCCCATATTTCGCACGCCATGCCTCGTACACGAGGTCGCGCGGCATCAATAGATATCCGGCGAAGCGGTCGGCTTGCCGTTCGCGTTCGTCCCGGTTTGAGGAACGGCACAAAATAGTCGGTTTCCCTTTTTCGCCAAGGAGTAAAGGCGCGTTTTCATCGGCCAGCATATCGGGCGCATGAATGACCCAATGTCCGGCTTCGTGCGCAACGCTGAAATTATAACGCCCCAGCATCCTGGGGTTCACTTTGGGATCGATTGATTTATCAATGGCGACTCTGCGTTCACCGTCATAAATAAAAAGAGCGCCATGGGTTCCCGTGCCGTACTCGGATTGCAAATCTTCCGTTTCGACGTAAAAATCCCAAAGGCAGTCCATTATTTTTTCCGGAGATACAGGCACGGAATGCGCGCGATAAGGGTATTTCTGCAAATACTGAGAAGTCACCCCGTCGGCAAGTCCTTCAATGAGTTTGTTTGGCATCCGATGCCGTTCGTCATATTTTCTCGACATCTTCTTCCCCTTTGTCCGGCTTTGGCGCATTCCCCTCCGCAGCGTCAATCATACGCTGATACATGTCCAGACGCTCTTGGGAGAGTCCGCTGGCGGTACGCAGAAACGCCGCCATTTTCACCGGAGCAGCGTGTGCCGCAATTTGTTTTTCCAGATTGGGATCAATTTTACCAGCCTGGGCAAAAAGTTCGTCCGGCGTCACTTCAAGCGCTTTGGCCAGGCGGTAAACGGCTTCGTCCGAGGCGGGAAGCTCGCCTCGCTCGATTTTGCTGACGTAGGTGGCGCTGAGACCGATCTTGTCGGCAAGGCCGCGAACGGAAAAGGAATCGTCGTGTTCCTTTTTCTTATTGCGCAGGTCTTTTATATAATCGCCGAATATTTTGCTTCCGCCGGGCATAAGTATCTCCGTTTCCATCTGGTTTATTTTTTATTCTGTAAACTACTATACTTACACCTGTCATAAAAGTCAAGCCGGAATCATAAAATATTTTGGGAAGAGCGACGGTTTTTCGCATTTTTGGCAAAGAAATAGGGATGGACAAGGTTACACCCCACAGGAGGCTCTATGCAAAAACCGAAAACCGTTCCCGACAACATTTGGGAAGCCGCGCGAATCGTGGCGGATGCCCTGCAAAGAAAGTTCGAAACTGCTCTGGCTATACCGGCAAACCCACGCTTAAGTAACAGTACAATAAACCAATCACCAACAGGAGGTTACAATGCCGGATGTCAAAATAGTGACGCGCCAGCTGGCAGTCCTGAGCCAGATGGACGTGAAGGAACTTCAGGAGAAATATGCGGAACTGTACGGTTATGAAACGAAGCTGACTTCGGTGCAGTCGCTGCGGAGACGGCTGGCCTATAGAATACAGGAAGTCTACTACGGCGGACTCTCCAAGGAGGAAAAGGAGTCGCTGGAACAGATAGCCCGACGCGATCCGCTTGCCAATCTCGACAATGTGAAACTGCCGCCCGGAATGATTCCAAGGGGAACGCGCTTCAGCCGGGAATGGCACGGCAAAGTCTATGAGGTGGTTGCCACCGGGCAAGGCACTTATGAATACGCCGGATGCACCTATCGCTCCCTCACCGCTATTACGCAGGTAATCACGGGAACGAAATGGAACGGCAAAAAATTCTTCGGAATAAGGAATTGACAATGGCGAATACACAGAAAAAACGCTGCGCCATCTACACTCGGAAGAGCGTGGAAGAAGGGCTGGATATGGAATTCAACTCGCTTGACGCGCAACGGCTGGCGGCGGAAAATTATGTGGCAAGTCAAAGTGCCAACGGCTGGATATGTTTGCCGGAGCGCTACGATGACGGAGGCTTCTCCGGCGGCAACCTTGAGCGTCCGGCACTGAAAAAGTTGCTGGACGATGCAGCCAACGGTCTGGTGGACATTATCGTTATCTATAAACTTGACCGGCTGTCGCGCTCAATCTGCGATTTTGCCGAACTGAGTAAAAAATTCGACGAATGGGGCGTATCCTTCGTGTCGGTGACGCAGGAAATCAACACCAGCACTTCGTCCGGCAGAATGATGCTGAACATTCTCATGACGTTCGCGCAATATGAACGGGAAATTATCGCCGAGCGAATCCGTGACAAAATGTCGGCCAGCCGCAAACGCGGACAATGGGTGGGCGGCTCAATTCCGTTCGGATACTTTGTGAAAGACCGTCACCTTCTGCCCGATGAAAAGAGTTCGGAATATATCCGGCTGATGTTTGAAACCTTCGTGGAGAAAAAATCCGCGCGCGATGTCGCCCATCTGCTGAATATTCGCGGCATAAAAACCCGGCAGGGCAAGGATTGGACGGCATCCCATATATACAGAATCTTAAACAACCGCACATACATCGGGGAAGTCGCCTATAAAGGCGGCGTTTACCCGGGAGAACACGAGGCGCTGGTCGACCGGACACTCTGGGATTCCGCACAGGAGATTCTGAAAACCAACGCGCCCGTGCCGAGAGGCAGACCGGCGAAAGAAAGATATTCGCCGCTCAAAGGACTGATCCGGTGCGGTCACTGCGACGGGGCTATGGGACCGACCTATTCGATGCGCCGCGGCAGGCAGTACAACTACTACATGTGTCTGAAGGATTCCAAACGCGATATTCATACCTGCCCCGTAAAAACAATTCCGGCAGGTGATGTGGAAAAAGCGGTGGTGACGCAGCTGGGGATGCTCTTCTACACGCCGACATTTATCTCAATGGTGGCAACACAGTTGCGCACGACAATCGCGGAAGTGCGCAACGCTCTCGGCAACATCGGAGGATTTTGGGATGACCTGTTCCCTGCCGAACGCGACAGGCTGCTTCACTTACTGGTGGAGAGCGTGACCGTCCTTGAAACGGGAATAACAATAAAAATCAAGACCGCCGGAATGCGCGGTCTCATCAAGGAGGTGCAAAGTGCCAACGATTGAATTGACCGATGACGGGAACATTCAGATAACGGTTCCCATGAGTTTGCGGACATTTTCCGGCAGAAAACGGATTATCACTCCGGAGGACGAAAACACCGCTCCCAGCCGCGACGAGGCGGTTCTAAACGCTTTCGCCCGTGCCGGATACTGGCAGGAACTGCTGGACAGCGGTCATTGCGCAACGTCCGGAGAAATTGCAAAAAAACTGAAGATCGGCCAGTCGTATGTCGCACGAATACTCCGGCTAAACCAGCTGTCACCGCGAATTGTCCGTCTCTTCATCAACGGAACGGCTCCGAACGGACTGTCTCTGACAAAACTTCTTAAAAAGCTGCCCCTCAACTGGGACGAACAGGAGCAGATGCTGCTGAACTGACACATAGTATCCCTTCCATATAGCCCGATTCGGATTGATGCCGAGTCGGGCTTTTTTGCATTTATGCCGTTTTCGTGCAAAAACAGAATGCAAAAAATGAAGAACTTTCGCCTCAAAATATTTTTTTTCATAATCCGCAGCCACTTTCGCGCAAAAAGCGCCGTGGGTTGCCGAAGCAATTCCGCTCCGGTTCAACTCATAGGAGTTTGCGAAAAATGGCAAACAAAAAAAAATCCGCGAGCGAAACGCTCAAGCCCGTCCCCGAAATTCCGGCCTCCGTCATGGATCACATCTATTATGTGGCCGACACCATGATCGGAAAATCAAATCTGGTCGAGGCCGACCGCTGCGACCTCATTCAGGAAATGTCCATAGCCGTATGCCGGGCAAAGACTCTTCTTGATGCGAACGGCAAATCGGCTACCGGATCGGCCTATCTGAACAAAGCCGTGGATTTGACGGCGAAAAACATTTATCGCCAGAGAATCCGCAAACACAACGACACGCCCTGTCTTCCGATTGAAGACTGCGTCCGTGACGAGGAAAAAGAAAAATCGACCGTCATCACGCCGATGATTGACGATTCCGACAAAAAAATCCTGTACATGGACATTCGGGTCGTGGTGGCGAGTCTCCCGGATGACCTCCGGCGGATTTGCGAACTTATCATGGACGGCCACACCTTCGAGCAAATCGGAGAAATCCTCGGTATTCCCGATGCCACCATCCGTATTTGGCGCATGAAAAAAATTCGGGAGATTTTTGTCCGGAGTGGAATAAAACTCTAAAAAAGTTTTGAAACAGCGACGGTTTTTCCTGTTTTTGGCAAAGAAATAGGACAGACAGGAAAAACCGTCAAACACAAAGGAACACAAATGAAAACCATTGACTTTATCATCAGAGAACCGGCGGAACAGTATCACGCCGAATCAAAAGCGGGACGCTGCATGTCCTCGCACATGCTGGCGGATTTTCGGGAAAGTCCGGCACTCTACCGCAAGGAGATCCTTGGGCAGATCGAGGAATCCGAATCACCGGCATTCGCAATCGGGAGGGCGTCACACTGCCTGATCCTTGAGGGACGCCCCGAATTCGACAGCCAGTTCGTCGTGACGGACGGGCCGACGAATCCCCGCACCGGAGAGCCGTTCGGTAAATCGACAAAGGCCTATGCCGAATGGAAAGCGACGCAGGAACGCGAGGTCGTTTCAGGTAAGGATTACAACTTCATCATGAAATTGCAGACCAGCGTCTGGCTTCATCCGGTCGCCTCGGAACTGCTTTCCGATGGTGTGGCGGAGGGAGTCATCCGCGCTGAGTATTGCGCTGTCCCCTGCCAGATCCGCATGGACTGGTTCAGCGAGAAAATTGGGCTGGTCGATTTGAAGACCTGCGATTCGCTGAAGTGGTTTGAATCCGACTGCCGCCGGTTCGGCTACCTCTATCAGATGGCGTTTTACCGGGCGGTTATTCGCAAGGCCACCGGGCGCAATGTTCCCGTGCATATCATCGCTGTGGAAAAGAACGAGCCGTTTGCGACTGGCGTTTGGAAGCTCACCGACGAGGTACTTGACCTCGCGGAATTGACCAACAAGGCGGCGCTGGAACGCTATCGGAACTGCTGCATCAGCGGCGTATGGCCGACCGGTTATGAAGATACCCGAATCATCGACACACTTTAACCGAAAGGATTTTATCACCATGGGAATGCTTGAAAACATTCAGACGGGGCGGGAAAACAAGCCGCCGAGAATCATGATTTACGGGAGCGAAGGCGTGGGCAAATCCACGTTCGGAGCATCCGCGCCCAACGCCATTTTTGTGCAGACGGAGGATGGGCTTGGGTCAATCGGTTGTAAAAGATTTCCGTTGGCACATCGCCTCTCGGAGGTCATGAACGAACTAATTGCACTTCGCGATGAGCCTCATGATTTTCAAACGGTTGTAGTAGACAGCGTCGACTGGCTGGAACGAATTATTCATGAAGAAGTTTGTCGTGAATATGACGTTCAGAGTATCGAACGCGTTCCTGGTCAATATGGAACGGGAGCATCGCTGGCTCTCAAAAAAATGCGATCCCTCATTTCGCTGCTGGATGAGATTCGTGATAAACGCAACATGATAATTATTCTTGTTGCCCATGCAAAAATCGAACACGTTGAAGACCCGGAAACAATGGCATATGACCGCCATACGCCAAGACTGAATAAAAACGCTTGCGGGCTTATTATCGAATGGGCCGATGCTGTCGGATTTGTTTGGAAAAAGTTTCGTGTACAGAAAGAGAGTGGAAAATTCAGTTCAGAACGCGGAATCGTTGCCCCCATTGGCGCAGACGGAGGAGAAAGAGTTATCCGATTTGAAGGGAGTCCTGCGTGCATCGCCAAGAACCGTTACGGTCTGCCATCAGAAATTCCGCTCTCGTGGCAGGCATTCATCGACGCCTATCAAAAAATTGAGGAGAACCATCATGAGTAAATGCGGCGCAGTCTGCGAAGTGTTCAGCCGTGTCTGCGGATACTTCCGCCCGGTTTCCAACTGGAATAAAGGGAAACAGGAGGAGTTCAAGGAGCGCAAAGTCTACGAGGTGAAAAAATGTCCGAAAAAATAATCACGGCGCATCGTCATCTGACCTGTGATCTCTGCGGACGGCGTATCCAGAAAGGGACGCAGTGCCGGATGATACGGGATGATTTCATGCCGTTTCTCGTTTTCTTCGAACACCTTCGCTGCCCGTCCGCTCCGGCGGTCGTGACCAACAGAAATCCCAGACACCCCATCATCACTAAACAGCACGTTTTTGTGCTGGCATAACAGAAAGGCAACCATCATGTCCACACTGAATTTTAACGCAACCGAAGTCGAGCCGAGCGCCGGATTCGATGTCATCCCGGCAGGCAAATACAACGCTGTCATTTCCGATTCCGAGATGAAAGACACCCGTTCCGGTACGGGGCGCTATCTCCAGCTGGAATTTGAAATCATCGACGGCGAGTTCAAGAACCGCAAGCTCTGGGCGCGTCTCAATCTTGAGAATCCGAACCCGGATGCCGTCCGCATGGCCCGTGCCGATCTCTCGGCCATCTGCCGCGCGGTCAACGTGCTGACGCCGAGGGACTCGCTTGAACTGCATAATCTGCCGCTGGTCATCACCGTCCGCTGCAAGAAAAATCAAGACGATGAAATGACCAACGAAATCAAAAGTTATGCGCCGAAAGCGACCTTTGCAGCTGCGACACCGCCTCCGCAGGCAACCGCGAATGCCGCTCCGCCATGGGCGAAAAAGTGACACAGGAATTTGAACTGCCCTGGCCTCCAAGCGTGAATCATTACTACCGGCATGTAGGATCGAAAGTCCTCATCAGCCGGGACGGACGGAAATACCGCGAAATGATCGTCTCGCGGTTCCGTTCGGAAAACGTCCAGATCTTCCGCTGTCCGGTGGAACTTTCCATCGAATTGTATCCGCCGGACAGACGGAGACGGGACATCGACAACAGTCAAAAGTGTCTGCTGGACGCGTTTACTCACGCAGGGCTGTACGAAGACGATTCCCAAGTTCACCGACTCATAGTGACAAAACGCGAACCGATGCCGCCGGACGGCATGGCATATATAAGGATAAAAGAATGGACAGGAGACAAAACAACGGACGCCGCTGTCAAATCGTGCAGGAGTTCGTGAAGGGAATTACGGACAATACCGAACGGCTGGTCTGCTTTCTTTTCATGAACAATTACGCAGACAGGGAAGTATGCAAATTCCTTAAAATCAATGAGAATACACTTGTATTGCTCAAGCTGAAGCTGGCGTTCGACATGAAGAAAGCCGGGATTCGTGCGGGAGCGTGAAAAATGATTCTGCGACCGTACCAGCAAGCGGCTGTGGACGCCGTCTATAATCATCTGCGTTCCAAGGAGAACAATCCATGTGTGGTCTTGCCGACAGGCACGGGAAAATCCGTGGTCATCGCGCAAATTGTCCGTGATGCCGTGGCGCAATGGAATGGGCGTGTACTCATACTGGCGCACGTCAAAGAACTGCTGGAACAGAACGCCGGAAAAGTCCGTGCGCTCTGCCCGGATTTGCAAATCGGGATTTTCTCGGCAGGACTGAAAAGCCGTGATACGGAGGAGTCCGTCATCGTGGCCGGCATCCAGTCGGTTTATGGCAAGGCATGTGACCTTGGTGCGTTCGACCTCATAATTGTGGACGAGGCGCACTTGATTGCGCCGGATGGCGATGGAATGTACAGGACGTTTCTGAAAGACATGAAAGTCATCAATCCGAACGTCCGTCTCATCGGTTTGACGGCGACGCCGTTCAGACTGAAAGGCGGACTGATCTGTCAGCCGGAAAATCTGCTGAACGAGGTCTGCTACGAAGCCGGATTAAAAGAAATGATCACGCAGGGCTATCTGTCTCCGCTGGTGTCCCGTGCCGGACGCGCCGAGGCGAAACTGGACGGCCTCCATATTCGCGGCGGCGAGTTCGTCGGGGACGAAATCGCGTCGGCGATGGACACCGAGGAACTGGTATCGTCAGCGTGCCGTGAAATCGTCGACCTGACGCGGGAACGGAAGTCGGTGCTGATTTTCACGTCCGGCGTTAACCATTGCAGGCATGTGGCGGAGAAGATTTCCGCCTATTCCGGCATGGAATGCGCCGTGGTGACCGGAGAGACTTCTCCCGGAGAACGCGCGGAGATCATCGACCGGTTCAAAGGCAGGGAGGTCGTGGCGGATCTGTTCGGCGCGAAAAAGCCGCCGCTGAAATTTCTCTGCAACGTGAACGTGTTGACCACCGGATTCGACGCGGTGAACATCGACTGCGTGGTTCTCCTGCGGCCGACCAATTCCCCGGGTCTTCTGATTCAGATGGTCGGGCGCGGAACGAGGCTGTCGCCGGAGACGGGAAAGCAGAATTGCCTCGTCCTGGACTATGGCGGCAACATCATGCGTCACGGTCCCGTGGACATGATAAGCGTCACGGACAGGACGCCGGGAAACGGAGACGCTCCGGCGAAAAAGTGTCCGCAGTGCCTCGCGCTGATCCACGCGGCGTATCAGAAATGCCCGGAATGCGGATACGAATTTCCGCCGCCGTCGAGGAGCAATATCACGGAACACGCGGCGAAGGACGGCGTCATCTCAGGCGAAATCTTCTATGACGAATACGCCGTGAAGAATGTTTACTACTGCGTCCACGAGAAGCGGTACGCCGATCCCGGCACGCCGAAGACGATGCGGATCGACTACGAGGTCGGCCTCAACGACTTCCGTTCCGAATGGGTTTGCCCGGAGCATACCGGATACGCCAGAGGGAAATTCGAGAAGTGGTGGAAGAACCGCGCCGCCCTTGGCTGTCCCGTTCCGGCGACGGCGCGGGAGGCGGTCGCTTGGGCAAACGATGGGATGCTTGCCGTTCCGCTCGCCATCACGGTAAAGTCTGTCGCGGGGGAGAAGTTCGACCGTATCACGAAATGCGTCCTTGGCGAACGTCCGGTCATGCGTGAACCGGGTGACGATTCCGCAAAAATCAACGACTGGCCGTCCAACAGTCCGCAGGACCTGGGCGTGAGCGATTATGGTAGCGAGATTCCATTTTAGGAGAACAGATGAATACAAAACCGTTTTTACCGATCATTCTGATCGGACTCGTTGCGGAAGCGGCATCCGGCTTGAAGAAAAAACCGTCGATTCCAAAATATTTGAAACCGACGGCATGTTGCAGGCATCTCAATAATTATGCGATGCCGTTACAGAAATCAATGTTTTTTATAGCCGCACTTCGGGCAGGCTCCATCAACAAGCGCAATCCCGCACCGCGGACAACGATCCATCGTTCCGACCGGCTTGTATTCCTGGGATGCCGCATTGACACCGCTGGTGAAGGTGATCTTGGCAATATTCAGTTTGTCTTTGAGCAGGTCGTAGACGATCTTGATCATGCCTTCGACCGTCATGGTTTCCTTCGTGACAACCAGACGACAGTCCGGATAGGCCGTCGCCAGCTCCGTCTTGAACGCCTCGCCCTTCATCGTGTTGGTCGGTGCGCCATTTTTGATTCCCTGCGCTTCATATACGGCAAGCACGGAGGGAAGCAGCGGATCATCTTCTCTCAAGATAAGGGCGTGGTCGAAATTTTTCAAGAGGGCCCAAGCCGTCTTCTGAATTTCGTTGCACGGAAAAACCATGTTGACACCAGGGTTGATGGAATCCTCCACCTCGATCGTCAAAACGCCGGTGTGACCATGCAAATACTGTGCCTCGCCTTTGAATCCGTAGAATCTGTGCGCATACTGCAGATCGAACGTTGTGAAGCTTCTCATGACTATTCCTCCTGTGGGTTATCACCATAGAAGCACGGTGCTCCTATTTTAGTGTCTGCTCTTTCGCTCGCTGGTTTTTCGGATGGATGCCGCTTTTGCTTGTGCGCAGCGGCGCACTTGGGGCACACGCCGACAAGTCTGATTTCTATGTGCTGTACTTGCCGTGCCAGCAATTCGGGCGGTATCTGGGTCCCGTCCGGCCAATCAAAATCAGAAATCTCACGGCAGCTTTTGCAAATGAAATGTCCGTGCGCGCCGACACGACAATCATAACGAGCACTGTCAATATGATCTACGCGCCCAATAATGCCATGCTCCGAAAGTTCATTGAGAATACGGTATACGCTTTCGCGTGAGATCGTCGGCTGGCTGCAACGCACCGCATCCCAAACAACATCTACACTCGGATGGGTATGATTTTGCTGCAAATATGCGTACACGGCCAAACGCTGGGGCGTGCACTTCCAACCAATGTTTTTGCAAAGATCGCGAAATTGATTTTGAATGTCGTTGTTCATGATTGTAAAGCTAGTTATTTATATCCTGACTACAAATAAATATAACATGCATTTGAAGCATGTCAAGCCATTATTAACAGAAAGCGAAGAAATCGAAGAAAAATACATTTCAAAAAGTATCAGGAATTTAAAACTGGTCACATCAGCAAGAAAGGATCACATGAATGCAAAACAGATATTTCCGGCCATCCTGATCGGTCTCGACATCGGCGCGGCAATCGTATGCCTCTGCTGCCGGGACATAAAAAACGCCATCTACTGGTTCGCGGCGGCGACGCTGACCGCGACCGTGACATTCTGAACAAGGAGCAAGAATATGGATTTCAAGTACATCCGCCAGCCGGAATACGCCGTCGAATTCCGGGCGTTCGACAAAGTGAGCAAGGAGATTTTCCCGACAGTCGGATTCGACGATGAAAACGTCTACGCTGTCATGGACGGCGCGGTCGAGGCGCTCGACCGTGCCGATTGCGAAATCGACCAGTGGATCGGCCTGCTCGACCAGGGCGAACGGAAAGTTTTCACCAGCGACATCGTGGAAGTCCGCAACAGCTTCGGACGCCCGGTCGGCCTCTTCATCGTCCGGTACAACAGCCGCGAGGGACGGTACATCCTCGACGGCGTGACCCGGGGCGCGCATATCAGCCGCGTCACTCAGTATCAGAATATCCGCGTCGTCGGCAACGCCCATGAGAAACATTTCAACGTGAAAGGATACGCCCATGCCTGAATCCGTAATCGAATGGGAGGTTTCGGAACAGAACCTCACGCAGGAACTGACCAGCAAAGACCGCCGCTGGCATATCAGCAAGAAACAGACGGGCCGGAAAGAACCGGAATTCTTCATGAGCAACTACGACCTGCTCCTGACCCCGCACGGCTCCGGTTCGGACTATTTCCAGTGTTTTCAGACCTTCATCGCGGACTGCGACAGATTCGTCGAACTGGCCGAAAAAATCAAAGCCGAGGCCGAACGGCATCTCGTCCAGCTGGAACAGGCGGCGAAGGCGGTGACCGATGAAAACTGAACTCATCATCATGAACATCATGGCGGAAGTCGCCCGTGCGGAAACCATCCATCCGGCATGGCCGCGCGACCCGGTCAAGGCGGCAAGCCTCTGCGCCGAGGAATGCGGAGGTCTCGTCAGGACGGCGAACATCTATGACGAGAAACGCGGCACGAAGCGGGGAATGATCGTCGAGGCCGTCCGTACGGCGGCGGCCGCAATCCGCTTTCTTAAGGAAACAGAATTGGATAATGAGGCAGACAAGCGCTTCATTTTAAGCAACCAGGGAGAAAACCATGAGTAACACACCAGCAAATCTCGCCTATGGCAAACGCACCATCCGCATGGTCGTGATGAACGGCGTCCCGAAGTTCGCCGCTACCGACATCTGCAACATCCTCGGCTACGTCAACCCGAACAAGACGCTGGGGCGCTTCTGCAACTCGTCGCCGGAATACGTCCGCATGGACACCGCCGGCGGTCCGCAGAACGTCCGGATGATCGGAACGGAGGACATCCGCGCCATCCTGTCGCGCAGTCGTCACAAGGCCGTCCGCCGCCTGCGGGAATGGTTTGAGACGAAAGTCATTCCCGCGGTCACGTTCCCGGCTTTCAGTCTGGTCGGCGTGACGGTGCTGATTCCATTCCGCGAGGTGGAGGCGAGATGATCGACAAGGAAGAAATCGTCCGCGCCATGAGGCTGTGGTTTCAGCCGGGGGATGTCTTCGAAATCCGCATTCTGAAAGCCGTCACGCCGGGATATCTGAAACCGCATACGGAATCGGGATATTTCGATTACGACAACATTCCGAACGCCGTAGCCGCCATCGGAAAACTTCGCGCCTATGCCGGAGCGTATGTCACCATCAATCCCGTATCGCCGGATCTGTTGGCGCGGGCCTGCAACCGGCTCTGTCCGGCGGAATCGGAAACGGCCACCGCCGACTCGGACATCGTCAAAAGGCGTTGGTTGCTCATCGACTGTGACGCCGTGCGGAAAGCGAAGATTTCCAGCACCGACGCCGAGCATGAGGCGGCGTTGGCGAAGGCGCGTGAAATCCGCGATGGGCTGTCCTCCCTCGGTTGGCCGCTTCCCGTCATGCTGGACTCCGGCAACGGGGCGCAGATGACCTACCGCATCGACCTTCCGGCGGATGACGGCGGAGTGGTGCAACAGGCGGTGACGGAAATTGCGAAAGCCTCATCGGACGCAGTCAAAGTGGATTTGACCGTGTACAATCCGGCGCGCATCTGGCGCATTCCCGGCACGATGAACTGCAAAGGCGATTCCATCCCGGCGCGTCCGCACCGCATGGCGAAAATCCTTGAAGTGCCGGAGTCTGTTGAAATCGTTCCGACCGAACTGCTTCAGCAAATTGTCGGGGAATCGTCGAAAACGCCGCCAGCACATGTCGAATCGGTCGTGACCTCCTATCAGGAATCACCCGGTTTCGACATTGACGAATGGATTGCGAAGTATGCGCCGGACGCAGGACAACCGCAGTCTTATAAGGGCGGCCGCAAGTGGATTTTCAATATCTGCCCGTTCAATCCGGATCACGACAACAAATCCGCGGCGCTGACCGAAACACCGGGAGGAGCAATCGGATTCCGCTGTCTGCACGACCATTGCCTCGGCAACGACTGGCGCAAATTCCGTGTCATGCGTGAGCCGGGATGCTATGACCATAAAGAGGACGCAAGTTTGCCGTCTGTGGACATCACCGGCATTATAAACCAGCAGGGCCAGCAGGAATCTGTTGCGTCATCATCCATCATTGTGCCTCCAGAACCGGAAATAATCCAGCCATGGCGAAACGTGACAAATGAAGATGTTATGAATTGCCTTGACGGAACGTTTCTTGGAGAGCTGACCGAAATTTATGCCTCTGTATCGCGTCCTCCGCTTCCATTGGAGGGCGCATTGCTTAAAGCAATTGTCACCGCCGCATGTTGCTTGAGCGGCGTGGCATCGGACGAGGAGTTGGTAAAACGATATGGCGGCAATCTCGGCGGCGTGGCTCTCGTCGGACATGATCGCGCAAGAATGAAAATCAACACCAGCGGAGGTCAGCTATGCAACGCATATGCAATGCTTGTTGCACCATCGGCCTGCGGAAAGGACATCGGCGGTTTGATTGGTAAATTTTCCCACATGAGAAATCCCGACATCTATCATGCGGACAAGACCAATGTCGTTCCAGACTGGAATTTGGGTACATCCGGTTCAGCCGCCGGTATCGCCGGGATGTTGACGAGAAAGCCAAACGCTCTCTTGAGCATCTCCGAAATGTCAAGCTGGCTTGATAAAGACTGCTGGCAAAGCAAGGCCGCCGAATTTCTGACGCAGGTATTCGGCATGGGGTATTTTGACGAGAACTTTTCAGATCGCGGTAGAGCCGGTTCGTCTCGCTCCGCCGTCTACTGCGCTCCAAACATCATTGCGAATATCCAGCCAAACGTGTTCAGCGAAAAGGTGGATATCATTGATGTCGAGACAGGATTCGTCGGACGTTTCCTTATTGCCAAGATGCCGGAGTTCTATGGCAACCCAAAGAACTTCGACAGCATCGCCATCATGAAACGAATGGAACTCGCGATTCAACCATTTCTGCGAAAACGCGGCATTGTTGAATTCGAGGACGGGTATTCTGAATCCCTCCAACAGGTATTCATCGGCAAATGCGACCAACGGTTCATTCCGTCATGGCGGCGTCTGTGCAATGAGTATTATCCGCGTTTTGTCGTAATGCTTTCAGTCACCGGAGATATCCGGACGCAGGGCGAAGAGGTAATCATCACCGATGACACCCGTCACCGTGCAAGGCTGTTGGTCTTGTGGCTTTTTGCTAATGCGGAACGCGTTCTGTCCGGCATCGTCGAGAGCGTCGGGAACAGCAGAATTATTGAAAAGCAACTGAAACGCATATTCTGCATCGTCCGCGACTTCGACCATGGAGATGGTGTTTTGACCAGCGAAATCTCACGCACGGCCAGCGGAAGCGGAACAACGGCAAAACAACGTCAGGATCTGCTCATGGAACTGGAAGCTCGAAAGTGGGTGGCAAGAAATGCAGACGGTCGTTTTTCCGTTTTGACACCGCCACCAGACTTGGAGCGGGGTCGGAAAAAGAAGTCCTAACCTTTGGAAAAAACGGACATCCTTCCGAACGTAACGGCGATGGCCTTTGGAAATCTCCGAATACTTTCCGAAGATTTTCCGAATGTCTAAATCGTTGATTATAAACAAAAACATATAAATATATATACCTTAGGAGAGAGGGTGTATATGTATGTGTTTTTAGCCCTCTGCGCATATATATCGCGTGCGCGATTCCGAAGGTATTTTCTCGCTCTTTTCCAGACGCGGCTCTCGCGTCAATTATCTGACTTCAATCATCAACTAAGGAAACTGTTATGTCTATGAAAAATCTAACCGAGTCGATGGGGAGACTATCTCCAATCGATGTTTTTGTCCCGCTGTTTCGTGATGACGAAAAGGATATCGGCATTCACGTCAAAATCTTTGAACGCTTCGGCGCGTGGAGTTTTGAAATGGAATCTGACCTGCGCTGGCAACATTCGCTCATCGGGGAACTCTTCTCCGGGCTTTGCCGCAAAGCGGGGCTTCGGCGACGCATTGTCTGCGCCATCGACCTCGAAATTGGGAAACGCGACGATGATTATGAGTTTATCTGCATTCCCAGTAATGCACTGGCTTGCGGTGACTTTTTTAGTCTCGAAGCCATACAATATCTGCTGGCAACCGCATTTATCCCTTACTGGCAACTCGCCGCACGGCAAATCAATGAGTTTGACCGCGGCAAAGGATGGGATGATACTTGCAAACAAGCCATTGATGCTCTCGGCAAATGGGAGAAATTCGATGATGCAGAAATCGCCGATTCCCATTGGGAGGATGCATGGGACATGGTTAATTGTGGTCATGACCGTCGCAATCTCATCCGTGGAAACAACTGGCGCGCTCCATTTGAAGATCGTCCGTTAGAACGTTTCCCTGAGCATTGTTACAAGCCAAAACGATAATGCCATGGCGTACCATACCGGGCATGCCGTTCTACGAGGCATCCGACACCGGTCTCATCCGGAGCAAGGCACGAAGCGTCCGGGCGCATATCGGATTCAAGACCTACCGCAAAATACTGCCGGGTAAGGTATTGGAACAGCGACTCCGCATCACGAACGGACGTGAGCATTACATCGATGTCAAAATCGGCGGCGTGAACCACTATGTCCACCGCCTCGTGGCAATGGCATGGCAT
>ENA-UOOK01002285-UOOK01002285.1-fermentation-metagenome-genome-assembly--contig:-NODE-2285-length-23863-cov-11.991515_pt1 | contig 23863 bp, 26 predicted proteins | sample MGYA00245777_ERZ724023 | MGnify/ENA primary metagenome ERZ724023 (study PRJEB28704, sample SAMN03018312) | fermentation metagenome | biome: anthropogenic terrestrial biome; feature: soil...
GTCCTCTGAATGCTGTGTCTCCTGAAGTTATAGGAAGAACTATAACACCGATTATAGCAAAGATTGCTCCGATGTTTCCTAAAAAGTCTCTTGATACAAGTCCTACCATCAATGTTGCGCCGGTAGCCATATCTGTTCCTTTACCGAACAATACCATTGCTCCGCCTGCCCAGCACATTGCTATAAAACCTTCAACAAGCATCATGTTAAAGAATGTGGTTTTTCCTTCCTTCTCGCTTGAAACAGTTCTCGCAATCAAAGTATTTTGAGTTGCATGGAATCCTGACAGTATACCGCAGGCAACTGTTATAAAGAATACAGGGATAAACGGCAGTCCGCCCGGATGCTGACTGAACATTCCGTTAAATGATAAGTTAGTCAGATATTGTCCGCCTCCGAATAAAATTCCAAAGAAGATTCCAACTGCTGATATAATCAGGAATGCACCGAATACAGGATAGATTCTGCCGATTATTGCATCTATCGGGAATATTGTTGCAACAATATAGTATAAGAAAATGCCGGCATAAACAATCCAAGTTGTCGGGTTTGCAGCAACAGGCTGCTGTTTTATCAATTCAGAAACAATCAAGTCTCCCGGTGTATAAACGAAAACTACACCAACCAAAAGCATAAGTATCCAGATAATAACATTGTATACACCAAATACTTTCCCGCCCAAATACTTTTTAATCAATTTAGGCATTTGTGCTCCTCCGTTACGCATGGATATCATGCCGGAGAAATAATCATGCATTGACCCTGCAAGAACGCATCCCAACGGAATAGTTATAAATGCCACAGGTCCAAACAAGATACCCTGTATTGGTCCCAATACAGGTCCAGTCCCTGCTATGTTTAGTAAATTAATCAGGGAGTTTTTCCATTTTTTCATTACTACGAAGTCTACTCCGTCGGCTTTAGTAACAGCCGGTGTTTCTCTGTCATCAGGACCAAAGACTTTTTCACAGTATAAACCGTAAAGATAACCACCGACAATAAGAATAATAATTCCAATTAAAAAAGTTGCCATGTGTCCTCCTAAGAAGTGAAATATTCTAAACCTACAAATCTAGTTTAGAGTTTTATGTTATCACATTCGACAAAAATCGTCAATAAGTCAAAATATACCAGTTTTGGGCAATCTATAGGGGATACCTCTGTTGCTTAGGCAGAAAAGGAGCTCAAAATCTAAAAAAGGCTGCCGGAGGCAGCCCTGAAATATACTTTAAAAGATGATAACCCGCAATTAGCTTTGGCTTGAAAAAATAGGGTTAGGGCATCTATGATAATACGTTTTGAACAATTTGATCTTTTTGAACTGTTGCTCTTTGTCTTACAAACCATACATAGCCTACACAGCATAAAGCTCCCAATATATATGCTATAGACCATGGCAGGTTGAAACCGATTTGTGCATTAAATATGAAGCTTAATGTAACGAAGAAATAGAATGTTCCGGGAATCAATGATACAAGATAATTCTTGCCGTTAATATAAAGATAAATTGATATTGTTGCTAATGCAAATGTTGCAACAAATTGATTTGTAAATGCAAAGTATCTCCATAATATTGAGAATCCTGCAGGATTTGTTTTGGCAATATAAAGAATAACAGCTGCAGGTATGAAGAATGCAATACTTAAGCTTACTCTCTTTTGAGTAGAGGTCTGGTCTATATTAAACTGCTCGGCAACCATTAATCTCAGTCCTCTGAATGCTGTGTCTCCTGAAGTTATAGGAAGAACTATAACACCGATTATTGCAAAAATTGCTCCGATGTTTCCTAAGAAGTCTCTTGATACAAGTCCTACCATCAATGTAGCACCGGTAGCCATATCTGTCCCCTTACCGAACAGTACCATTGCACCGCCTGCCCAGCACATTGCAATGAAGCCTTCAACAAGCATCATATTGTAGAACGTCATTTTTCCTTCTTTTTCACTTGAAACGGTTCTTGCAATCAAGGTGTTCTGAGTTGCATGGAATCCTGACAGTATACCGCAGGCAACCGTTATAAAGAATACAGGTATAAACGGTAATCCTTTCGGATGCTGACTAAACATACCGGCAAATGATAAGTTCTGTAAATATGCTCCGCCTCCGAATAAAATTCCGAAGAAAATACCAACTGCTGATATAATCAGGAATGCACCGAATACTGGATAAATCCTTCCTATTATAGTATCTATAGGGAATATTGTTGCAACAATATAGTATAGGAAAATGCCTGCATAAACAATCCAAGTTGTTGGATTTGCAGCAACAGCTTCTTGTTTCAACAGTTCAGCTACAATCAAGTCTCCCGGTGTATAAACGAAAACTACACCAACTAAAAGCATCAGTATCCAGATAACTACATTGTAAAAACCAAATACTTTTCCGCCTAAAAACTTTTTAATTAATTTAGGCATTTGTGCTCCGCCGTTACGCATAGAAATCATGCCTGAGAAATAATCATGCATTGAGCCTGCAAGAACGCAGCCCAACGGAATAGTTATAAATGCCACAGGTCCGAACAAAATACCTTGTATTGGTCCCAATACAGGTCCTGTTCCTGCTATGTTAAGTAAATTAATCAGGGAGTTTTTCCATTTTTTCATTACTACGAAGTCTACTCCGTCTGCCTTAGTAATTGCCGGGGTTTCTCTGTCATCAGGCCCGAAAACCTTTTCACAATAACTGCCGTAAAGATATCCGCCACCAACAAGAATTATGATACCAATCAAAAAAGTAACCATAAAAACAAACCTCCTTTAATATAATAAAATAATATGTAAAAAATAAAAATAAAGAAAAAATTGTGTTGAGTACTACTTTTTGTTAAGTACTATTTTTTGTTGAATCTCCCTTTTTTCACCTCCCATTTATTACTCTTTAATTGTATCACTAAGCTGTTATTCAGTCAAGTTCGTACACAAATATTGTTTATTTTTCAATGATAAGTTTTTGTAACAATTTTCACCATCATTTAGCCTTCCCTTTTTTAATCGTTGACAATGAATATGATAATAAACAGCATGCAAACAGTATTATCACGTTTAATAAATAATCCAAATTCAAATGAAAACCGGGAAATATGGAAATAACGGAGCCTAAAACGAGACCTAATATTGCATAGTATGTAATTCCGTATGCCCTTTCAAAAAGCATGCATATTATTTTTGCAAATAACAATATACTAAACACAAAGCCTGCACCGAGAAAAAAAAGCATAAATATTTGAATGTTGGAAATTGCACTTATTACTATTTCATAAGCACCCATATACATAAGTAATATTGATGAACTGACACCGGGTATAATTGTTCCAAATCCGATTATGATGCCATATATTATCAGGTTCAGCGGAGCGGTGCCTGCGTCTATTATAATATTTACTGCATTGTTTTCAAAATATGCAGCAGCTAAAGTAATGCTTAGGGTTATTATAAAAGGTATTAAATATTTTTGTTTATAACCTTTTTTATTTGCTTCCTGCACTACCAAAGGTATGGTGCCAAACATCAATCCTATGAAAGCATATTTTACTTCGACTTCGTGAAAATGGAACAGGTATTCAATAATTCTGCTGAAAATTAAAACACCAACAACTCCCCCAACGCCAACAGGCATGAAGTACAGTACATTCTCTTTAAAATTCTTAGTAAAATGTGCAATAAAATATGTTATTTTATCGTACAAACCGAATATTACAGCCAATGCTCCCCCGCTGACTCCGGGGGCGATAGCCGCAACACCTAATGCCAAACCCTTTAAAAATCCCGACGTAAAATTCATCTCACACACCTTGAGTAAATATATTCTTGTTTAATTATATGTAAATATGGCTATTTTAGCAATAAAAAATTGAACGCAGTCAAAAAAAAGACTAGAAAAATAGGGTTAGGGCATCTTTAGCAGTTCCCTTCATATACATATTTGAGTTTTTCTCTCGCTATATTTGCAAGCTCATAAACCTTTTTCACATCTGTTGGTCTTTTATCCTGCATTTTATAGCAAGGAAAAAATCTTGATATATGAATAGGCATTTCAGGATCTACTGAGAATAGAAATTCCGAAAGCTCCCTTATTTCATCTTCTGTATCATTTTCGCCGGGGATTATAAGAGTTGTTACTTCAACATGGCAGTATTCTGCAGCAAGTTTAATAAAACTTTTAACAGTGTCTAAGTCCCCGCCAATTTTCTTGTAAAATTCACGGGTAAATCCTTTTAAGTCAATGTTTAAAGCATCAATAAAGGGCAATAATTCCTTCATTGGCTGCGTGCAAAAACACCCGTTTGTTACAACCACATTCTTTAAATCCTTATCCCGTGCCAATTTGGCGCAGTCTCTAACATATTCATATCCAACCAAGGGCTCGTTGTAGGTATATGCTATGCCTATATTTCTTTTGTCTTTTAAGTCCAATGCTATATTTATCAATTCTTCAGGTTTTACAAATTGAATCCTCATTTCATTTTCAGATGCCATGGATATATGATGATTCTGACAAAATGAACATTTTAAATTGCACCCGAAGCTTCCAACCGACAAAATACAGCTTTTGGGATAAAACCTGTTCAAAGGCTTTTTTTCAATAGGGTCAAGAGCAACAGCCGTTAACTGACCGTAATTAATTGCGGTAATTTCACCGTTAATATTTTTTCTTGCTTTGCATAAACCTGTTTGACCTTCTTTTAAATTGCAGTGATGCGGACATATATTGCAAATTGTTTTGTTCATTTGTGCCTTACCACCTCAAATCTTTCTAACTGATAGTTTTCTGACGGTGAAATATCGGCTTTTCTTAAAGCAATGGATACTTGTTCTTCAGCTGTGTCAACTCCCTCCAAATTCGGTAAAAGCAATCCCCTTCTATGTCCCCTTGTAACTATGACACCGTATCTTTCAGGATTGAGCCCATCTATTGATTCAATTTTTTCTGCTTCACCAAGCACATCAACACTGTATTCAAGTCTTGAAAGTTCATCTTCGGAAACAGGGGGAAACCTTGGGTCTTCCACACCTGCACTTATTGCATTTCGGATGATTTCATCTGCTATGCTTGAGGTTGTGGGAGAAATGGTTCCTATGCAGCCTCGCAGACTGCCGTCCAATTTCAAAGATACAAATACTCCGGCTTTGGTTTTAATAAGTTCAGGGCTCAAATTATCAGGTTTTTTTATTACTTTTCGGTTAATAACGTAGCTTTCCAATGTTTGGCGTGCAAGCCTCACATATTCATCTTCTTCTTGCTTTAATGATTCAATCCTGTCCATTTCACTGTTTACATATATTTCATCAAACCGCCGCCCTTCACTATCTCCTAAGACCTTAAATTCTGCAACTGCATAGCCTACTCCGAAAGGGCCTTCATAAGACAGTAGCTTTGAGCTTAATTCTTTCCCGTCCAATGCGCCTGCCATTATTATAAAGGAGCGGAGTCCGCACTCTGCAGCAGATTCACAGAAACCTTCGTCAAATTTAAGAAACTCCAAGAAGTTTCCCGTCTCCATTGCCTTGGTTACTTCCCTGTCAAATACGGGGCCTTCTTCTCTGAAACCGTAAGGACCGGTTTCTTTAAGCATATGGGACAAATCCCCGCTTCCTATAAACACAATTTTTTTATTGCGCGCAGTCTCGGCTGCCCTTTTTATGCATTTTCCAAATTTATAATGCTCCAAATAAGACAGTCCTGAAATGGATATGCGCACTAACTTATAATCATTGTAGTATTTGTTAACAAAATAAAGAGGTACCATAACGCCGTGGTCAAGTGAGCTGTTTTTCTCACCCAAAGTTCCGGCAGAAACTCCCTCTTTTTCTGCTTCCTTTAAAATATCACCAATTAACTCAACATCATATTCTGCTTCCATTGCAACATCACGGTGCCCAAATTCTCGGAAGCTGCCCTTTGCCCCCTTCCCCGGTGAAATATGTATATAGTCTGAATACATTATCGAATGGGGAGTTGTTATAATTATTGTGTCAGGCTTAATTTCAGATATTTGTTTTGCAATACTGTGGTATGCATCTATGGTTTTCTGTATTTTTCTTTCTTCTCCTCTTCCTATTTCCGGAATTATCAATGGAGGATGCGGAACTATAAAATTATTCACAATTGCCATAATTTTCTCCTTTCTTCGCTACGCTCAGGATGACACAGTCTTAATTTTTACGGCCTTTTTAAATACTACATATCCTATTATAAACATAAAACAAATCGTCAATACACCAAATTTTGAGTTGCCCGTAATTTGTGTCGTAATTCCCATAAGTGTTGTTCCGGTAAAGGAAGCACCTTTGCTGAAAATATCGTAAAAGCCGAAGTATTCGCTTGAGCTTTCCTTTGGTATTATTTTTGCATAATATGAACGGGACAGAGCTTGAATAGCTCCCTGAAAAACAGCTACGCAGACCGCCAAAAACCAGAACTCCCAGGTTTTATCAAGCTGGAGCGCAAATAGTGTTATTAAAAAATAACCTATGATGCAGGTACTTATTAAGTCTGTCGTTTTGTACCTTTTAGACAGCTTTCCGAAAATTATTGCAAAGGGAAAAGCGACCACCTGAGTTAAAAGAAGTGCCAACAATAAATTATTATCGCTTATTCCAACATCCTTTCCGTATGATGTAGCCATTCCTATAATTGTATGTACACCGTCTATATAAAAGAAAAAGGCAAGCAAAAACATAAATATTTCCTTATGTTTTTTTATATCCCTGAATGTTCTTCCAAGTCGTTGGAATGCTTTAGCCACGGGAGCATTATCTACTTCAACGTAATGGAGCTGCTTGTAATTTTTAAGAAGCGGCAGACTTACTAAAAACCACCACAAGGCATTGAGTATAAAAGCTATCCCCGTTGCTAAAGCCGAAGTTATTCCTATTTTATCTGCGGACAAAATCAATAAAAGGCTGACGGTAAAAGGAATGCAGCTTCCTATATAACCCCATGCATAACCATGTGAAGACAATAAATCCATCCTTTCATCGATTGTCACATCAGGAAGCATCGCATCATAAAATATTAAACTTCCAGAGATTCCTACTCTCGCAAATACAAACAACGATAAAAAAATTATCCATGAAACAGGCAGCGAAAGTGCTGCGCACCCTATCACACCAAACATTAAAAACAATGTAAACAATGGCTTTTTATATCCCTTGGTGTCTGCCAATGCTCCTAATATCGGACCGAATATTGCCACTATCAGCGTTGAAGTTGACATGGCATATCCCCAGTAAGCAGTTGAGTTGGCAGGTGTAACACCGTCCATTGTAGCAATATTTTTGAAATAAATAGGTATTATTGTTGAAATAAGCAGAATAAATGCTGAATTACCAACATCATATAAAATCCATGAGCTTTCTTGCTTAGTTAATTTTCCTTTAGATTTATCCATAATCTCCACCCCTGTCTGTGTTTCCTCTTACCATTAATATTATTATATATTTAAGGATTTTACAAGCAAAAGAAAAACTGCTGTTATAAGCAGTTATCCGAAATTTCTGTCAAACCTTTCATTAACTTTTTCATTTGAATTTATGCCTTTTTCCCCAAGACTGCTGAAATACTCTTTAATCAACAGTGCCGCAGGTTCTATTGTTTCATCGTATAATCTCATCAACTCATCATTTATTCCACGTAGCTTTTCATTGGGTGAGTATTTTTTTATAAGGTCTATTTTACTATCATTTCCTGAAATTTTCAGTGCGCTTATTAATAAAGCTCTTTGAAACTTTCCCGGTGCTACCAACAAATTTAAATAAAACTTCATTGAGCTCAATGAGCTAAGTATTTCTTCCGGTGTAGTTCCAAGAAAAAACTTTGAAATACATTCTGCATTTTTAATGCTTGGGACAATATGTGAAGTTGGTTTAAATGTTATTGGATTTAAATTATCCTTAAGCATTATTGCTCTGTCAAATTCAGCTTCAATTTCATTGTGGGAGAACTTATCTTCTTTAGTTCTTATGTATGGATGACATTGGCTGTCAAGCATAAAGTGGCAGATAAATCCCGCAATATAGGCAAAAGCATTTTCATCGCATAATATTATTTCTTTTGCTTTTTCAAAAAATACATTTGCATTTTGTTTGTGAATTTCATTTCCTTGTTTATTAATCTTATTTGAGCTTAAGGGTTTGTAATAAAAAAGTATATCAGGTCCGTGCAATCCGATATGGAATAATTCAATATTCTTTTTTATCTCTTCCCTCAGTTCTTCACTTAACTCTTTTAATACCCTCTCGCCAAATGTGTAATGAGCATAAGTTGTAGGCATTTCCCTCACCTCACCGAGAATCTCATTCCTGAATTCTGAACCTTATATTACCGGGTTTTAATTCATCTACTATTGCAAGGCTTTTAAGGTTGTATCCTTCCTCCCTAAGGAATTTTCCTCCCTGCTGGAATCCTTTTTCAATTGCGATGCCGATACCCATTATTTGGGCTCCGCTTTTTTGTGCTACATCTATTAAACCCCTGATTGCGTTTCCTTCAGCCAAAAAGTCATCAATAATCAGAATCTTATCATTACTGTCAAGATATCTTTTGCTTATCATAATATTGTATTCTTTATTTTTAGTATAAGAAAAAACCTTGCTTGCATAAATGTCTTTATCCAAATTTAAACTCACTGTTTTTTTTGCGAAAACTACAGGCACTTTAAATATCAATGCTGCCATTAATGCAACTGCTATTCCGCTTACTTCAATTGTCAAAATTTTTGTAATTTCTTTATCTTTAAAAATCCTATAAAATTCCTCTCCCATCCGATATAAAAATTCGGGATTAATCTGGTGATTCAGGAAGCTATCCACCTTAAGAATATTTCCTTCTCTTACTTCACCCTGCTCAATTATCATTTTCTCTAAACTGTCCATTTTTGCCTCTTCGTTTTTTTTTATAATATATCAGATAATACGACAAAAATCAATCATAAGAACAGTCTAAGATTTATATATCGGAAAACTTTTTACAGTATTATATTTCATATAAGTCGGAAAACTCTATTTGTATTTGCTCTGCCAAATATTCATTTTTAATGACGTTCATGAACAAATAGTAGATTGAATCTGTATTTTCGCATGGAAGCTCTATTGTAAAAATTGTTTCATGTGTATTTCCTACGACAGAAATGCTTCCTTCATGCAAAGCAATTAATGCCTTGCATAAATATAAACTTATAGATAATTCATCTAAGTTGTCAGGCATAAGGTTGTCCATTTTATACTTAATAAAATTTATTAATTCACTGTTTTTATTATTAAAAGAAACAGTAATAGTGATATTATTTTCAAAGACATTTAAATTCACTAATATTCCCTTTTTATCTGAATACCTGACTGCTATTGATAAGATAATTAATATTGCTTTTTGAAACTTATTTATATCAAATGGCATAAACTTTTCTTCAATATTGGTATCAAAAATTATTCTTTCTTTGATATATGTAGATACGTTAATGACTATATTATCAATAATTTCGACGATATTTGCATTGTTGACCAATAGGCAAGTTTGTTTCTTTTCAAAATTTCTGAGTTCAATCATATTGTTTATAGTCTTTGTTAATTTTAGACAATTTTGTTTTATTGAATTGACTCCATCTGTCAAATACTTCTTGTCAAGAATTTTTTCATCTTGTGCAAAAAGCTCAATAAGCTGACTTTCTCCGTGAATATTACTAATAAGATTTTTTAATTCATTTGAAAATTCTACATATACATCATTATCATCGTCTTCCGGAAAATTTTCCTCTGCATCCTTAAATGCTAAATTTAATTTGCTTGCTGCATTTTCGATATTTGTGTTACTTAAAAACGGCAGCACAATTACTTTGTCTTGTTGCAATATTAACACCCCTTCATTTGTAAAATTAAAAATCAATATAAATAATTTGTAGACTTTTCAAAATAAAATAATAAATCCAAAAAAGCCCCAAACGCAATTATTATATATCAATTAATAATGAAGATGTTGTCGAAATTTGCGAAATTTAGAATAATCTTGACGTATCCATTTAAATCACCCTCAGGGTGATTGCAAATAATTAATTTTTGTATAAAATTATTCTTAGGCGTTTTTCTCGTCATATATGTTTAAATTAAATAATATATGGTATAAATAGAACAAATATTAAAAATGGAGGAGTAATTATGGCATTCTTAAACAAAATAGGCAAAGCAATAGGTGATGCTGCCGGCACAGCATCGGAAAAGGCTAAGGAGCTTGCTGAAACAACCAAGCTTAAAAATGCTGTTTCAGCTGAGGAAAAACAAATCAACCAATATTTTTTGGAAATCGGAAAATATGTTTTTGAAGAGGAAAGAAATAATCCGGATAGTCCATTAGCGGAAATTTTCAACAAAATTACTGATTCCTTAAGAAATATTGAGGAATTAAAAAGAAAAATTGCTGAAATAAAGCTTGATAACAAATAGTCAAAAAAGCAGTACCGCTTTCTCCACGGTTTCATAGGGACATCTTCTAAACCGTGGTGAAGTGGGTGGTATGTATCGGCAGACAGTGGATTATTCGCTGTCTGTCGTTTACCGTTTATGCTACTTCTATTGCTGCTTGAGGTTCAACTTGTTCTTCTGTTTGCGGTTCAATCACATTATCCAGAAGTCCAATATCTCGATAGTAGATATTGATTTCCTGCATAGCGGTGCGTGACCATTTTTCTGTGCGTTCACCGACTTCTACTCGCTCAATAAATAGATGTAAGATTTCAGCAGTGAGTTCATTGATTTCTATATACTGCTTCGCCTTGTCAATAAAGGCACTCGCATTGCTGACCGAAGCTTTTAACCGTTCCAGATCGTTTTCCTTTTTCGGGATTGTGGTCTGGATTTCTTTTTGCTCGGTCAGGTAGTCATCACTGAGCTTTCGGAACACCTCATTCGGAATCTTCCCCAGCACATTGTCCTCATACAGCCTTTTGAACAAAGCGGTCAACTCAGCATCCCTGCGTTTGAGATTTTCCAACTCTCGCTCGGTTTGAGCAATTTCTCTGCGGATTTCAGCACTGTTCTTCTGGGTAATGTGCTTGGCGAACAGAAATTCATTCTGCCTTGCATAGTGTGTCACCCTGCGGAGATCATCCAGAATAATCTCGGTCAGCTGCGTTTCTCGGATGTAATGTGCCGAACAGTTTTCCTTACCCTTCTTCTTGTAAGTGGAGCACATGAAATTGTTTTTTACCGCATCCATGGTATGCGCTCGATGTAGCACCATGGTGCCGCCACAGTCCTTGCAGTAGATAAGACCAGAGAAAATATTTTGCTCTGCCATATTGGCTCTGCGCCGTTTGTGCTTGCGGATGGCCTGCACGATATCCCAAGTGGTTTTGTCAATTAAGGGCTGATGGGTGTTCTCGATTCGCACCTGTTCATTTTCGGGGCGCTCGATGCGTTTCTTGTTTTTGAAGGACAGGGTGGTGTACTTGAGATTAATCGTATGACCGAGATAAACCTCGTTTTCAAGGATTTTGGCTATGGTCGTCTGCTGCCAGTTGTACGGCTCAGCAGGATTAAAGCCGGTGATTTCAACGCCATTTTTCTTGTAATAGAAGTAGGCAGGGATTGGGATCCGTTCTTCTTTTAGCTGCTTTGCAATCTGACTGGGGCCTTTTCCACTCATGCACAGAGAGAAAATATGCTGTATAATCGGTGCGGTTTCTTCATCGGGAATGATTTTACGTTTGGGATCAGCAGGGTCTTTCTGATACCCAAATGGCGGCCTTGAGGCTACCCTTGCACCACTTTCTGCCTTGATTCTTGCCGAGGCTTTTCCTTTTTTGCTACAGTCTTTTGCATACCATTCGTTGATGATGTTTTTGAACGGGGTAAATTCATTGTCACCATACAAGCTGTCCACACCATCATTCATGGCGATAAACCGCACGCCATAGCTTGGGAATACAATCTCCGTCAGTCTGCCAACCTCTAAATATTCTCGGCCTAATCGGCTCATATCCTTTACGATTAGCGTTGCAACCTCGCCACTTTCTATCAGTGCCATTACCTCTTGGAATGCTGGACGGTTGAAATTCGTGCCGGTAGCTCCATCATCATATAGGAATTTGAGATTCTCGAATCCGTTGTCTTTGGCGTACTTTTCAAGCATCATCCTCTGGTTTTGAATACTGTTGGAGTCCCCTTGACTGCCATCATCCTGACTTAATCTTGCATATAAAAGCGTATGTTTTTCGTTTGCCTGTTTCATCTGTAAGCTCCTTTCTGGCAAACCGAATACGGTAGTATCATCATACCGAAACAGTTTGCACAAGTCTATTGAAATCATAAGGCTATTTGTTTTTGAAATCGTTATCAATCAACTTAATCAGCTGGTCTGTTGGAGTTGCCGTTGAGATTGATGGAAAGAAAGATTTCACATAAAAGCTTTTACCATCCACTGTCATTTGCCGCTCGGTATGGTATCCATTTTCATTTTTATAGACCCCCCTATCTCGAAAAACTGTGATGATCATATTATCTTGAACCAGAACCCTCGGTTCCGTTTCCATATAAAATCCTGTGTTTTTGTCCATGATATTTCCTCCCTCGTTACAATGAATGTGTAAATTCCTGCTCCTGCTCACTTTGAAGCTTATGCCCCTGTGCCAGTTTTTTCAGTGCTTCCCGCTGGCGCTGCTTGCTATCCGTCCAAGTCTGTGGTGGAATGGCCGGCGGAACATTTGCTGTGCTCTCCAGATTCTTGCCCAATGATATGATGTCGCTTGCCAAACAGCCTGTCTGCTCTATTTGACCAAGCCAGCCTTCTGGCGGCTCCGGTGTCAGTGGGGTGAAACCATGCTCGGCACGGTAAGCGAACAGTCTTTCAAGATTATCTTTGAGATAGGTTTCGTCGTGGAGGCTGCGGTCACGGCAGCTTTTACCCTCAGGAGTGGTAAACAGGATGTATTTGTGATGATCCCAGCGGACAGAATAGCCTTCGTATTCCATGTTCTGAATAAAGCTGTCCTTGTCTGTTGAGTAGAGCAGGGCTTCTTCAATGGCCTTGATGAGAGCAAACTTCCAGCTCTCTCCACGCTCTGCGGCACGGTATTCGCTGGGTGTCAGCCTGCGTTTTTTCTTTCTGCCATCATAGGGTTCCAGTACAGATAAGCCGTGTGCCATGCAGATTTCATCATTGACCTGCCTCATTTCTTGGATGGAGGTAGGCGATAGATGCAGTTTCTTGCCATCCTTAAAGCTGACCGAATTGACGATAATGTGGGAGTGGAGATTGTCTGTATCATTGTGGGTGGCCACTACACACTCGTAATTGGGGAACAGCTTTTCGGCAAGTTCTCTTGCCACATCATTGGCTTGCCATGGTGTGATTTCTTCTTTCTCTGAGAAAGACTGTACGAAATGATAGAAACAAACATCACCGGTTTTCTTGAATTTTTCCTTGGTGGTCATCATTTCAAGGTAGCTGGTGTATGGCAGACAGTTGACACCGCTCTCCACTCTACCGCCATTGAAGCCAACTTTATGGCCTTGAAGCACATAAGAAAGTGCGCCCAGCATCCGTCCACAGGATTGCTTTTTCACTTTAATCCTTGTGAAAGTCGCCATCAGACCACCTCCAGTACTTTTTTGAGCTCAGCGCAAATATTTCCGTAGGCATCGGTGAGTTTTTCAATCTGGCTGGGATAACTTCTCCCTTGGTGGGAGAGAATGGTCAGCTGATTGAGGTTTCTGCCTTGTGACTTAAGTTCAGAGAGTACGCTGTCCAGCCCATCGATTATGGTGATTTCTTTATTTAAGGCACAGGCAGTGAGATAGTCTGTTACGGTCAACTTTGCTCGTTTAGCTTGAGATTTTATCTTTTTCAGGTCAGCCGAACTTACCCTGAATGCATAGGTTTTATCCTTTTGTTTTTTCATTTAACGCTCCTTTCCGTGGCTCGGGGTGTGGGGCAGCGCCCCGCCTAATGCGACCGGCGTATAGCCGGACGCTTTGCTTGCCTCTCCCAAAGGGAGAGCTTCCGTAGCTTCCACCCCTGAAATTCCATCTAAAAATCAATGTTTTTTGAACTTGGGCAACCGCTCGCCACATTTCGCATTTTATTGCTACTGGTGTACTTATCCCACCTGCCCTCCAAAGGCTCACACAGGGGCGAACAGGGGGCAATGGAGGGCGAATTATCCATCCCTGACAGTGCTGACGGCAAAGACGGCAAGTTTTGGTGGCTGGTTTCTGCCGTCATGCTGTCATTACCGTCATAACAGAGAGTAAATTCCCGCCTTTCAAAGGTGCGGTTTTCACAATAGATGATGTGGTTTTGATTTAGAAAGTCCATGTGTTTGATGATTTTCTTTTTTAGTACTGCAGGTAGATATTCCGCTCCACAGAACATTTTTAGCTGCTCCGCAAGCTCCGTAGCGGTTCCAGTAAAAGCAGAAGCGGATTTAATGAAATCACAGAGAAGAAAAATAATCTCATCCACCGCTTGTTCGGTCACCTCCGCTGGGGAAAGTAAATTCCACACAAAACTTCCTTTATCAAACTCCAAAAATAATTCCCGATCTTCAATATCCCTACCTGTGCAAATGAGAGTTGCAGTAGTTTCAGTTCGCTTGTCCTTTTGAAGAACAAAATTTGTGTCTGCTCCACCTGCAATTCCTGTGATGCCGGAAATCATATTCAACGGATCATTGTCAATGCTTTTCCGCAGATGGTGAACCAGCACGATGGCAAGCTTGTGCCGGTCGGCAATCTGCTTAAGTGCAGTGATGTCATCGTAGTCTGCTGCATAAGGATTTACATTTGAGGAAACGGTTTTGCGAACCTTTTGCAGAGTATCAATGACCATCAGTCCTGTGCTTGGATGCTCTTTTAGAAAATCCTTAATCTGAATCTCAAGGCCGTTTCCGATGACATTACTCATAACAGCGAAATGCAATGTGGCTGGTGCCTCATCTGTAATTTCAAACAGTCTGTTTTGGATTCGAGCGAAGCTATCCTCAAGGCAGAGATATAGTACTTCACATTTGCGGGTTTCAAAGCTCCATATAGGTTCTCCCTTTGCCACCTGCAGGCAAATCCAGAGCACCAGCCAGCTCTTGCCGATTTTCGGTGAACCGGCAAGGATATGCAGTCCATGCGGTATCAATCCGCTGACAATAAATTTCAACGGTTCCATGGGTGTGGTCATCAAGGTTTCCGCATCCATGGTTTCTAATTTCTTTGGCATTTTGTAACCACCTCGCTTTTCTTTTTGGTACTTTCATTATAGAAAAGGTTGTGGTATTCTTATATCGTGAATTAAAAGAATTTTATTTTACCAAAATCTATTCTTTACAAGGAGGGCGTATGGAAATTACCTATCCTTTTGCTAAGGTCTTTACCGATAGCACAAACAAGTTCAATGTATTTTTCCTGCATGATGCTGAGCATTCCACTTTTCAGCAAATTGGAGAGATAGGAACCGGCATTGTGGATTTTTGTGAGCTTGATTTTTCGGAACTGCAGGAAAAAATAAAGGCACTGGAGACCGTAGAAGTCACCAATGCCAATTTTGAAGATATAAAAAAGGTATACTGGAACGCTGTGGAACTGTTGAAAGAAAAACACAGCTATCTCCATTTCTTTTTAACCAGTGATTTATTCCGCAATTTCTATAACGTGGACAGGTCAGAAGTCGAAAAGGTCAGCTATGCAAATTTTCTATTTCAATACTACTTAAATCTGCAAGCTGTCTATGCTGAGGCACTTGAGTTTTGTTTAAGCAACGAGATATTGTCTGAATACACCTTACCCGAGCGCTATGTCATGTTCTGCAATCTGTATCCTAATTTCATGCAGTATATGCTTCGATCCATGTATGGAATAGCGCCGATTGCCAACGGTAGGTTTGATACAAATAAACTGATTTCCTTTAACGACCCCGATGAAGTAGACACGCGAAAGGTACTGCAGAACATTCATCGGGACAGCAAGCACGCGGTGAGCATGTGGCAGTATTTTGCCATTCAAAGTCTGGAGGAAATGTTCTATCTGGAATTTATGGAGATGACCAAGCGAGGCATTCGTATTAAACGGTGTGGACTGTGTGACCGGTACTTTGTTCTGGCAGATAAACGCAAGCGAGATTACTGTGACAGAATTTATAAAGGCAAACGTACCTGCAAGCAGATTGGGGCAAAACAAAAATTTAACCAATCTGTAGAGCAGGACAGCTTTTTACAGGAATTTCAGCGAATCTACAACCGAATGTATTCTCGCTACTACCGCATGGATGCCTGGGACAGCGACCGCCAGACCAACAAGATGACAGAGGAACAGTTTAAGGCTTGGATTTCAGCAGCATCTAAGGCGAGGCAGGAATATAAGGCGGGTGTGATAAGTGGCAGAGAGTTGCTGAAGCGTATTGACAGATCTAAAAATCCATAGAAGGATGTCACAAAAAAGAGGACTAGTTCAATGCGCTTGATTACCACCGCTGTCGGCAAGACCGTGTTATCGGTATCCTCTACGGCGCTGTTCGTGTCAATGATAACTGTGATGCGGCTGGCGGAATCGATTGAGTATTAGTAGTAGGTGTGAGCGGAGATGGAAGCAACAGCCAACCGAAGGCTTAGATGTAAACTTTTGTGAGGGCAGCGGAGGGCATCACGCACACTCATCTAACTTTTCTGATAGATAGTTCCTGCGAACCTCGGTTATGATAATTTTTCTGAGATCGTTTTGTAAACAGTCAATAACTTTCTTTTTATTAGAAGGATTATTATCCGAAACAAATAGGTCGAAATCTTTGAGATGTTTGTCTGCTCTCGTAGAGGCAATATCGTTAGCAGACATTATGGCGGGGACTAAGTTCTTGCAAATTACGACATACTCCCTTGCGGTATGCGCTAAACTTAAAGCTCCCCATCTACTCGGAACTAACGTATTTATTAAAGGAACACCCTTGCTGGCATAGTTGACATTATGTACATTAATTGAGGTATGAACACTCTTCCCTGCGCAATAAATAGCCAGATCCACCCAATCCGAGAGTCTGAAAATCGGTTTAACAAGGAGGAGGTTGGGATCTCCTTTTAACAATGCAGAAGAATTCTCTGGGCTTTTAATATCAATATAACCAATTTTGGCATATGTGGCAGGGTACTTTTCGGTAAGGCTGTAAGCAACATCTATATCATCTGTAAAAGAGAAAACGACTCTATTCAGATGTGCAATATCCAAATTATGAGTAGGCATTATGTGGCTATATATTTCATCTAAGAGGCAAATGTCAGAGAGTGCATTCTTGGTCTTTGACAATGCTCTTTGATGGCTATTTAGAGTTGTTTCGTTTGTAGGCATAGCCCGATACAATCGCATTCTACAGCCTCCTTGTTCTTTATTTTGAGTAAGGTATAGCATAATAAATCAGGGCATTCAAGATTGAAGATGAAAACAATCTGGGAGGCAATTTCTATCAACATTACAAAAATCCAAGAAAAAGTGACTCTATTGATTCTGGATGGCTGTTTTATGTATATTTTCATGGCAATATGCTCTCCGGCTCAGTAAGAATTCGCTTAAGCGTTTCCTGATGCCTTGCGTTCAACTGGTCTGGCGGAGTCTTGTTACACGTTATTTCCCACCAGAGAGTTGTCTGTATTCCGCAATCACCGCAGGTTCTTGGAGATATAACTTTAAATGCTCCCATTTTTGGAGGATAGTCCCAGCCTTGATTAAAGCCGTCTTCCGAACAAAGCACTTCTTCTTTGCCACAGTTTTCGCAGATGTGTCGAATAATCGTATTGTCTTTCGCCCCATTCATTTCCGATACAACATTGAGAGACACTTCTGAGTATTGACTTTCCTCACACCAGATCTTGAAATCGGGATTTTTGTCATCCTCATCAACGGAGTAAATGGTATCTTGCGTATTATATTTTCCGTCTTTTACTGAAACAATCGGGCTTGTGACAAGTCGGTGTCCATCAGTGAACGCACCCGTCTCAGCGTTATATCTGGGGTCGCTTTTTGCCCTGCCAAACAAGGCTACAGGCTGTCCACAATTCAATTTTGCAAAAACACTTAAAGGGTTTTCGGTGTGGTCGTAAATCTGTGGGTACAAAACGATGCACCAGTCGGTGAGAGTAGCTTCCCAGGGAATTTTTATATCAAAACTTTTCATATTCTTTTGCCACCTTTCCTCAATAGGTTCATGTCACAAATCCGTTCTCGGTGTTTTGGAGAGCATGATTTCTATGCATGGTTGAAAGCTCCATCGCCCCGCTTTGCGAGAGGTGGATGAAGGGAAGGCGGAGCCGCTGCGATCCCAACCCTCGAAGCCATCATCCACAAACTCACTTTCAAACATCCCAAAGCCGTACAGGTAATATGTATCATAGGTGCTGGGAACATTGACGATGAGCCTGTAATTATCATATTGCCCAGTTTCATGAATACAGATGGAAACTCTGTCTAAATGGGAGCAGTATTTCCTAAGATCGCCAAAGGTGATGGGTTCCATGCGTTAACCTCCATTCTTTTCTGTGGAGTGCCGCTCCTTGTTCTCATCGTAGAGAGCGAGAAAGTAATCTAGTTCGCCTTTGCCACTCAGCAATTCACCCGCACACTTCATAAGCGCCCATTCCTGTTCGTTATGCCATTCTGTAACCCTCTCTAGAGTAAGTGGGTTGGGGTGATGATGAAAAAATTCCCCGCTTGCGTGCAGAAACTCCACAGTGATACAGGTGTCGACAGAATCCACATAGAGCCCACACTCTACCTGCTCGAGAAACTCCTCCCACTCAGCCTGAGAGGTGCTCACAACACCCAGCTCCGGGTCACCTACTACCCGGACCAAGTCGCCCCTTTCAAAAGGGTTCGGGGGAGCGAAGAATTTGTTTTCAAACCGATGGGGATCGCCTATTTCAATGGGATAGGGGGCTTCCTCCGACCAAATACCGATTATTTCGCCATCTATACTATATTCGCAGTGAGCAACAGGGTTCTCTTGGTGAGGGTCCTCATAGAATTCAGTTTGCTCATCCCTAACCTGCCTGACAGCTACGCCGAGGCGGTCCGCAATGCAGTAGCGGTTGAGATGAAAATATCTTCTTGCCTTGGGTGGTGCCTTGTCCGCGATAGGAAATTTTCCCACTTCGAAGGTTTTATTGGCATGCTCTCTGCCATAGGCCAAGGCTGATTCAAGCGCAGAGAAGTGTCCGTTACACCGATCTTCGTCATCAAAGGAGACACCAAATATATAGTTCCCCCCACTGTTTTCCACAAAGCGGCGTTCTATCTCCGCCTCGTAGAAAAGCCGCTCCTCAATTTGCCTTCTCAGTGTCTCGTCTGAAGTTGTCTCTGCAATATCTCGGAGCACAGTGAGCTTGTCCTTCCGCACGAGATTTGAATTCCATAAAATAGTAGCCCGCTCAAAACCGGAAAAGACAATATGCTGTTCCTTGCAATAGTTCCTCATAAACTCGGACATGGGTATCTTCGTCATGTGCAGTTCCCTCCATCAATAGTTATAGTGGTATAAACTCATCATAGACTACCCTGCCCGCTTTAAGTATTGCGGAAAGCCGATCGGTGGGGAGAAGCTCGTAGTAGCGGCCTGTTTCCTCATCATAGGCCAGGCAAAGCAGTCTGCCGCCTTGATCCGCACCGCCATCAATGAAGTAGTGGCTCTGTCCGTCCCAATAAATTCCCTTGTGGTCTGGATTACCCGAAACGCTTTTGGCCGAGGTGTGTCCGGCAATGATATCCTTGTAAAACCAACCTGTCGTGGGCGGATATTTGCCGACAAAGAAATAATCTGCAGTCCCCCATTTCCAATCCTCCTCTGCCTCTTCATCCACACCTGCGTGGACGAAAATCTGTTTCTCTGATTCATAGTAGTAGGGTAGCTTCCTGAGCCAATGAAGCAGGGGTGCATGGCGCTCCTTGATGCAAGAACGGACATAGTCGCTAACCTCCGCGAACTTGCCGCCCTGCGCCAGCTCCTTGATACACTCCTCTTCCTCGGGGATGAGAAAGCCCCCCACAGTGCGCAAGCCCTTATCTGCCGATAGCCAAGTGTCATCCCCATCAATGAATTCCAAAAAGTCATCCTCGTGGTTGCCACGCAGGACAACTAGATTGTTCTTTGAAGCTTGGGTGAGCTTCCAGATAAACTCCAGGGTACGATAACTGAATTTGCCCCTATTTATGTAGTCACCCAGTAAAACGAGTGTATCCTTTCCGGCAGCAAAGGACTCTAAATGCTCCAGTTGCGATATACGGCGACGCAACTGATGAAAATGCCCGTGGATGTCTGAAAGCGCAAAAATCATGTCTTCCTCCTTGAAAATCTGCCCCTGCGCTAAAGCAGGTCTCTGTAATCTTGAAACATAAAAACGATATTATTATCACGCTTATCTGTATGCCAATGGCCGCAGTACCAGATATCGTACGTCAGTCTGTCCTCGATACTATCCAACCACTCCTCGGTACTTCTGTCCACATTGGCTTGGTTGATATTAGGTAAAAATTCTTCGCGCGGAATGTACTTTAACGGACAGGTATGCGAGAACACTGCATCCACACGCCAACGCTCTTTGGAAAGCCGCGCCTCGACTTGTGCCATAATCTCGTCTGATGGTTGCTCATCTGGCCACCAATTCACATGGGGTGTGCGACTGTATTTATCCACGCTGTATGCTCCGCCAATGGCGATGCAACGGCGGCCTTCAAGGTTGTATATTTCACCGTCCTTGGCGAATAAAAGGTTAGGATATTCTGGCTCAACATAGACGATTCCGTCATTCCACTCTGCTTCATCATAGGTGTCGATACTCTCGGGGCGCATCTCATGGTTGCCATGAATACAGAGTAGCGTAATGGGCAAATCGCTAAGCATTTGCTTTAGCTCATTGTCGGACGGACTGCCATGGTAGTTAATCCCTGCATCACCAAGAATGACGAGTATGTCATCCTCGGCTGCGGTGCAAACATCCTCGCAAAATTCTATGATTCTTTCAAAATCACCGTGGCAATCGCCAGTAATATAGACCATTTAATCTCTCCTTTACAGAACCGTGATTTCATCCGTGAACCAATTCGGGAATATAGTAGAATGATCATGCAAATGTCCAAGTGTAGCGGGAGTTGATGTGTGTGTCACTGACTGTCACTACGCTTAGCCGTGCTGATCCAACGGAAAAACCGCCAAAGCATCGCTCAAAAATTCGTGCGGTTTGAGAACAATATGCTGTCCACCTGTATGTGTCTCCATACCCACTAAAAACAAATCCCATCCTTGTATGAAAATGTCCAGAAAAGTCTCGCTATTCCCACGATCTATGTATCGCCGGAGATAGGCCTCCTTGGCCTCGCGTTGCGGATAGACAAGAAAATAGGGGATTTCCTCTATATTAAGCATCTGCAACACAGGAATGACGGGCGGAATCAGAATGATTTCTTCGCTATCCCGCATGCTTATTAGTTCGGCGGCATAGTTATCTGGCCATTCCGGTCGCATGATGAGGTTGGGTTCAGCCTTGCATACCTCATGGTCCTTTTTATCAGCAGACAATAAATACTTATATGGCATACAAACAAAATCAATCACCTTATCCGGGTACATCTCAGCCAAGTATGTCTTGCCAGTGCCGGCATGAGCAGCGACTATCATCACTTTACCCCCATTCCCCACATAGCCTCTATAAACTGCTTTGCTTCTGCAAAGGAGGCTTTGCCTTGGCAAATATTTAGCATGGGGATAAAAAGGTCGGACCAAAAATCGACAGCACACTCGATTTCCTTTGCATACATTTTCGGTGATTTTTCTAACATATCATAATCAATACGCAGGCTATATGCTACATCGCCAAAATCATCCACATAGAAGCGACCCCTGGACTTGATATTCCAGTTAATGAGATTGACCGTTTGCAGTGCCTCCCAATAGTTCTCACTATCTACCGTGAGAACAGTTGGAGAAATAAAACAGAGAATATCGCACCAGCGTTCTTGAAAATCGAAACTCATCTGTAAGCAATGGGATTTGGAATCCATCTGAAAGGTCAAATGTAATGTGTGAATCGTGGTGTTAACTTTTTTATAAAGATACTTGAAATCCTGCTGAAGGATATTTGTAACAGCCTGCATGGCACTTGCTCTTGTCATTTGTTGCTCCAATCAACCAAAATGGTCTTAATTTTTTTAAGAGCATCTGAATCTTTATCTAAGAGAATCATTTCAACCAACAGTTTTACCATTTCGGGCATATTTACATCTTCGGCTTTAACTTGTTTGTCTGCCCGTGCACCTAATGATTCCTTCTTCAATTCTTCGAGGTAATTCACTTGCAGGAGCTGATATAGATATTGCGCCTGAAGGATTTTTAGACCATCTATTTCCAAAAGGATTTTTGATTTAACACGTTCAAGAATCTCCGCACTTTCTTCATCATATTTTGCTTGCAAATTTGTAAAAACAGGGGCTTCCTCAAGTTTTTCGACTTTTGACAGCAGTTCTTTTACAAGCTTCCAGTCTCCTTTTTCCACCTTATCTGCCGCACGTATCATCCGAGAAAGAACGGCTGACTTTGACATATCTTGTGATGTATCTCTGCGCTTTATCTGGTATTCCAATGAATAGTGCTTCCAATTACATCTGATATTAATCATATTTTCCATCAATTTGGCCTCCTAAAACAGTAAGTTATAATTCTAAATCCGCAGTCAAAATGGCGTGGTCAGGGTATGGAGGATAAATATTCGGTTTTACATAACCGTTTGCAGGTGTAATAAAGTCTATATTGTATTCTACATTCGATAGTTTTATGGTTTCGGTCGTTGCAAAGTGGTCATTTTTTATACAGCCGACATCCCGATCATCGGTATTACCATTAAGTAGAGTATATCCCCAAGAGGATTGATTTCTTTCTGGTGTATGTAATATAAGACCTGCCGCTAGCAAGCCGTCTTTCAAAATGTGATGATTGTAGGTGTCATACAGTGCACTCAATTCGCCTTTTTCCGTATAATGATATTCTTGTCTAACTTCGTAGTATGTTTTGTCCCGAGCTCCACGAATAATAGAATTATTGAAATCTCCGCCTATAAGCAATCGTTCATTACTTGCTTTATTCAATTCGCAGATGAGGTTGTCCAGTTGTTGCTTTCGCTCAATGTAGTCAATTCTGGAACCATTTCCTATTCTTATTCTTGTCCCAATAATCCTTAGCGATACTTTATTCACCGTTATATAGATTTGCAGAAAATTTGGTTTTTCGCCGGCTTCTTTTTCCCATTCTTCAATTATCGGTTCTGCCGTCAGCTTCTTTTTGACAGCAATGAGAATTTCTTTGTGATGGGTGGCAGGTGAATAGCAAAGCCAGTACTCTTCTAGTTTTTTCTCAAATTCGTCCAGTTTTTCTTGCGGTTTTTTGAACTCTGTAATAATTGCCATGTCCGCTTTCATGATTTCATCTATAACAAAATCAGGGATTTGGTCTCGTCTGCCACTTTGTTGATTAATATTCCATGTCATAACCTTCATTTCACTAACCTCCAGATGATAATTATTTAGTGTGCTACAAACACTTTTCAATTTAAATTATAGCATGTATTTGTGTTTAGTCAATACAAAATTATATAACTGCTCTAATACGTTTGTACATGCACATAAATGATAGCGATTTCTGTGGTGGGATTGATAAAATATTCCTCTGACACTATATGAATAGACTGTCTTCATCACAAATGTAGCGGTTATATAAAAAAGCAATCGCACAGGATTTTCTCCCATGCGATTACTTTTTTCCGTATTCAGTTTGCTTTTCGTAAATTGTCCCTATGATACCGTGGACTTCTGACTATATTGTTTTTTGCCCAATTCGGAGTTTTTAACCTGTTTCTTTTTCT
>ENA-UOOK01002287-UOOK01002287.1-fermentation-metagenome-genome-assembly--contig:-NODE-2287-length-23848-cov-5.999243_pt1 | contig 23848 bp, 22 predicted proteins | sample MGYA00245777_ERZ724023 | MGnify/ENA primary metagenome ERZ724023 (study PRJEB28704, sample SAMN03018312) | fermentation metagenome | biome: anthropogenic terrestrial biome; feature: soil; material...
AACTTAAAGGTTCCGTATTTATTAATCGTCGCCCCAACCACTAGATCCCCGGCTTTTTTCTCCACCGGCAGGCTTTCCCCGGTCAGCATGGATTCGTCAACTGCTGAATGGCCTTCCTCCACGATTCCGTCTACAGGAATCCGCTCTCCGGGACGAATAACCACCAGATCGCCGGTTCTAACCTCTTCTATGGGGAGATCCATTTCTTCTCCCTGCCGTACTACCCGGGCGGAACGAGGCTGCAAGCTGCCCAGAACCCGGATGGCCTCGGAAGTTTTATTTTTGGCCCGCTCCTCCAGGTATTTGCCTAATAGTATCAGGGTTATAATAGTTGCCGAAGCCTCAAAATATATATTATGCATCTCGCCCTGGTAAATATTGTACAAACTATAAAAATAGGCTGCGGTAGTGCCCAAGACCACCAGCACATCCATATTACTGCCTCCGGAGCGCAGGGCCAAAAATGCGCTCCGGTAAAAACGGTAGCCGATAATAAATTGAACCGGTGTGGCCAGAGCCAGTTGCCAGTAGGGATTATGCAAAAGAGTTACCTGAATATCGAAGATCATCAACAGCATGTTAAGTATTAGAGGAAAGGCCAGAACAGCAGAAGCTACCAGCAATAATTTCAGATTTTTGATTTCCGTATTTTTGTCCGGGCTATCGAGCGGATGCTCCCTCTGCTCTATCCAGTGGGTCGGATATCCTAGCTTATCGACCACTTTTTCAACTTCATCAATGCTAATTAACTGGGGGTCATATTTTACCTTAGCCAGGTTGGTAAGGAGGTTAACACTGGCATTTACCACTCCCGGGGTGCTGTTCAGCTTTTTATCAATACGCGCCGAGCAGGCGGCGCAGGACATGCCCTCAATAGCCAAAGTGGCGTTGATATAATTGCCGTCCTCCTCGGGCAGCACTTCATAACCAATCTGACGTATGGCTTCTTCCAGGTCGGATAGCTTGATTATCCCCGGATCATAAAAGGTTGTGGCCTTATTGCTGAGCAGGTTAACCTGGGCCTTTTTCACTCCCGGCAGGTTGTTCAATTTCTTCTCTACCCGTGCCGAGCAGGCGGCACAGGACATGCCGCCTATTCTAATGGTGCTTTTTATCTCCTCCATGGCCAATATCTCCTTTAAAGCTGAATGGTGCCAGGCACTTATGTTATTAATGCCAGGCAAACTCACTTTTCATCATTGTTTTTGTAACCCGGAGCCCAGGGAATCAATACAGGTAACATGCGAGGATATCCTCATGCAATGCCCCGCGCAAGCAGCAAGGTTAACTTTCCCATTACAATGCCGGTCTATTTAAGCAATTCGAAGCCGGCCTCAGCCACAGCTTTTTCAAAATCTTTAAGAGTTAGCTTTCCCGTTTCATAAGCAACTCTAACTGTTTTTGCGGCCAAATCAACATCCGCCTTCTTTACTCCGAAAAGGCTTTGCAATGACTTTTCCACCGCCATTTTGCAATGATTGCAGCTCATTCCTTCTACATTTAGAATGACCTCTTCCATAAATCTCACCTCCTCCCGGATGTTTTACCGAATTCCTCACCTCGTTGCAGCGGTGTGTTGAAACTGCTCCGCAGTTTCTTCTGATGCTTAAATTATTGCCAATGCCGGCTCACTAAAATCACCGCATCATTCTAAAAATAGTTGCCAGAACCTCATCGATAACCTGCTCATCGCCTGATGCCAGTTGCTCCTTGACGCATGATTTCATATGCTTCTGCAAAAGCAGCCGGGCAACCCCATAAAGAGCCGACTGGGCTGAAGTGATTTGATTCAACACGTCGTCACAGTAAACACCTTCTTCAATCATTCGCTTGATTCCCCGTACCTGCCCTTCGATGCGATTAAGACGAACCGTGAGCTCTTTAACGGCATTCTCGTCACTCCAGGAGCGGTTTTTATTGTTGGTTTTTATGCAATTAGCACAGCTATTCTTGCTTTCATTTTCCATATCATAACCTCCATCCATTAATAATATAGTATACCCCCCTATACTATGCAAGTAAATATTGCAAAATTTTAGTGGAAAGACGGCTATTATATTTTGATACCGGCATAATCCGGGGTTTCCGAACTAAAACCATAGTATCTTCAGATTTGATTCCAAGAGTTGATTCTAGTACCAGGCATTGATTGCCAATATAACTTTCCTAATTGTGCAGTTTTGATCATAAGGAATTTTTGTTATTCGGCAGGAACGTTTAAACTTTTATAGAATTAAACAAATATCAACATCAACAAACAAGAATAAATATAAACATAGAACAAATAGGATGGTAAACGAACTATGTAAAACTAAAAATAACTATAGTAATTTTGCTGCCAAAATCTTGCTTGTTGATAGAGGAGAGTTTTATCTATATCAAAAAAATAATAATATTTTTGAGCCTTTTATCCTATAGCCTGAAGCCTTCGATAATTGGCCGAAAGGAGCTTTTCCTTTTGATTGCTCCCCGGGGGATAGCTGCAAACGGCTGTACCTCCCGTATTTGGAAAGAAGATATGGTATATCCTGCTAAAGGGTTAGCAATTATTTGCTACTATCATTAAGGTATTGAACGATATATTGAGATTAGGTTCTTACCTTAATATACATAGCGAAAAAACCAGCATCAACTTTCGATGCTGGTTTTAACTTCCATCATTTTAAACAGTAATATGCGAATTTGATTTGGGATGGGCCATAAAAAGATATACGTTATTGGAAGGGTACTAGCGGTGAAGACAGTTATCAAAGAAAGAATTGCAGAAGTAAAAACAAAAAGAGATGCTGGCTGGAAAATCCTTATTTTATTATCTACGCTCATACTCATTTTCATCCTTTCCTTTGCTCTGGGGCGATATCCGGTACCCCCGGGACAGTTATTGGAGGTATTGGCCTCGCGGGTATTTCCTATAGAGGCTCACTGGAATGCTACTGTGGAGACGGTAATATTTCAAGTGCGCTTGCCTCGTATTTTTGCTGCCATATTGGTGGGTGCGGCCTTATCTACTGCCGGAGCGGCTTACCAGGGAATGTTTAAAAACCCCCTGGTTTCACCGGATATACTGGGAGCTTCAGCCGGTGCCGGTTTCGGGGCTGCTCTGGCCATATATTTCTCGTTTAGTATGCTGGGAATTCAAATGATGGCATTTGTGGGTGGCTTACTGGCAGTTGGTTTAACCTACGGGATTAGCCTGCGGATTCGGCATGACCCTATGTTGGCTTTGGTACTATCGGGTATTATGATTGGTTCATTGTTCAGTGCCGCTATTTCCTGTATTAAATATATTGCCGACCCTTACGACAAGCTTCCGGCTATAACCTTTTGGCTTATGGGAAGTTTGGCTTCAATTACCACACGGGATGTATATATGGCATTAACTCCAATACTGTTCGGCTGTATTTTGCTTTATCTTTTGCGCTGGCGCCTCAATGTTCTGGCTATGGGGGAGGAAGAGGCTCGGGTATTGGGCATTAATACCGGTGTAATGAAAACCATAGTTATTGTCTGCTGTACTTTGATGACAGCAGCATCAGTATCCATCAGCGGCATGATAGGTTGGGTAGGTCTGGTAATACCGCATTTGGCGCGAATGATTGTCGGCCCCAACTACCGGGTATTGCTGCCGGCATCTATTTTGCTGGGTGGTGGCTATTTATTGCTGGTTGATGACCTGGCCCGCCTGCTGGCCAGCATGGAGATCCCGCTGGGGATATTGACGGCACTTATAGGGGTACCGTTCTTTCTATATCTGCTATTGAACAGTAAATGGGGATGGAAATAAGTTTTGGGGGTATGGGAATGGAAATGGAATTTAGGAACCTGAGTTGTGGATATGGGCAAAGGAGAGTGGTTGATGGCATTTCTCTCAAACTTAAGGTGGGGGAAGTAGTTGGCCTTTTAGGGGCCAATGGTTGCGGTAAAACTACTCTAATAAAAACCATACTGGGTCTTTTACCAGTTCAAGGAGGGGAGGTATTATTAGACGGGAAAAATATCAGGAATTGGACTTCTGCCCAGATTGCCAGGGTAATTGGCTATATTCCACAGATGCATACCCCGCCCTTTCCTTTTGAGGTGTTGGATGTGGTTTTGATGGGACGGACAGCCCATATCAAGCCCTTTTCTTCACCCTCTCCCCAGGATGTAAAAATCGCTGAACAGGCTTTGGATATGTTGAATATCTCCTACCTGCGTGACCGGGTTTACACGGAGATAAGCGGCGGGGAGAGGCAGTTGGTTCTGATTGCCCGGGCTCTGGCGCAGGAGCCCAGGATACTCATTATGGATGAGCCCACTGCCAGCCTGGATTTTGGTAATCAAATCAAGGTCTTGAGCCATGTTAAGCAACTGGCGGGAATGAATATAGCAGTTTTAATGTCCTGCCATTTTCCTGAGCATGCTTTCATCTATTCCAACCGGGCGGTGCTATTGAATGAAGGAAAAATCCTGCATAGTGGAACCCCGGGTGAAACCATAACTGCGGAGAGATTAAAAACACTATACGGGGTAGATGTGGATATAGTAAGTGTTAAAAATCGCATGAACCAGGAATTGCGGGTTTGTATCCCCTCCAGGAACTTCGCGTTACAACCCATGCAATCAATGGATAGGAGAAAAGAATATGCTTTCGCTTGAAGCAGCCAATGAACTTATCTGGAAAAAATTTAGAGAACTACCGTTGGAGTATGTTAACTTTTGCGATGGAATCACTTTTAGAAAGGTAGAAGCAAATGAATGTGATCGTTAAGCGGCAGGAATCTATTTTGGAGGAGGTGTTGGAGCAGTTAAAAGTATTATTGGGGGAATCGATAAACGAATTGACCATTGAACGGGTGGTTATTGGCGTCTTTTTTACCGGAGTAAAACTGAGCAACGGCCAGGGAGGAATTTGCGCTACCCCGGTTAAGGTGATGCCCGATGCCGTTTGTTGTTCCAGTTCTACCGGACGCATGCCCCGCGCTGGCATGCTAAAAGGTCGTCGAGCTTTGGAAATAGCAGAGGAAGCCATTCGAGAAGGAGATACAGCACTTAAAAAAGCCCTGGCTATAGCCATTTTAAGTGCCCTATCTGCTACTTCCTGGGTTAATAACCCACCTCAGGATTATGTAATCAAACGAAACACGGACCCTTTGGATATGGTTTTTTCCCAAGATAAAAATGTCGCTGTAGTCGGGGCCCTGGGTCCCCTGCTGAAAAAGTTAAAAACCGGGAAGGTTCCCTACCGTGTTCTGGAGATGGATATCTCTACCTTGAAACCCGAAGAAATACCTTATTTCTGCCCCCCGGAAAAGGCAGCGGAGGTATTGCCCTGGGCGGATATAATTGTCAGCACCGGAACCACTTTGATTAACGATAGTCTTGAAGAACTCCTTATCACTGCCCGCCCGGATGCTCAATTCATAGTGGTGGGGCCATCAGCCAGTATATTGCCCGGGCCTTTGTTTGCCCGGGGCGTTAGTTCTATAGGAGCTGTTCTGGTAACTGACGCCGACCAACTCCTGGACATTTTGGGTGAAGCCGGGGCTGGTTATCACTTTTACAGCCGTTGTGCGGATAAGATAACCCTGTATCCCCGAAAAGACAATTAAAGTTCATCCATATTATGGACTGGATTTCCCACACAAAATCCAAAGTATATTTTTATTGAGGACATTATGATGAAGGCATTCGCATTTGACTGAGCCAGGTTTTTAAATAAAGCCTTTGTAGTAAAACCTTGAACAAGTTTTTAGCCAAATAAGAGGAGTGGAGGTGAAACAAAGAATTCCGAGTATTATCAAATGCTGGAGCGGGAGTTAATCACATTGTCAGGGGAACGGAGATTAACTATGCTTCGGCATGAAATCAGTTGTTGCCAACAATCAGTTTTCTAAAAGCAAGTGAAAGGGAGGAATAAATTTGAAAAGAACAAGAAATATCGTGGTATTACTGACCATATTAGCACTGGTACTTAGCTGTTGTCTGGTTGGTTGCAGCAAAGAGAAGGCGCCGGAAACAACCCCGCCAACCGAGCCCACTGTACGTACTATTGTTGATGATGCACAACGGGAGCACACCATACCAACTGAAATAAAGAAGGTCTTCTCTACCAGCCCGGTAGGAACCATTCTATTGTATACCCTGGATCCGGAATTATTGATTGGCTGGAACTATGAACTGCGCGAAGGTGAGAAAGAATATATATTGCCTGAATTGCACAACTTGCCTAATTTAGGGGGTTGGTATGCCAAGGCTACCTGCAATACCGAAGAACTGTTAAAAATTCATCCCGATATTATTATATCCGTAGGTGTAATAGACGACATGGCGATTTCCCAGGCCAACGAGATACAGGAGCAGATCGGTATTCCAGTTATCCTTATTAATGGCGAGCTGGCGAATTTCGATAAGACTTACGAGTTTGCCGGTAAGTTGTTGAATAGGGAGGAAAAAGCCCAGGTACTGGCAGCTTACTGCCAGAAAGCAATAAGTGATGCTCAAAACAAATCAAAAACCATAGCCCCGGAAGAACGCTTGAAAGTGTACTATGCTGAAGGTGCCGCCGGGCTGGAAACTGACCCCAGGATGTCACGGCATACGGAAGTTCTGGAAAAGGTAGGGGGAGTAAATGTGGCTGAGGTGGCCATGAAAGGCGGCATGGGCATGACCCCGGTTTCATTGGAACAGGTTCTTTCCTGGAACCCTGATGTGATTATCAGCTGGAACAGGACTCAAGGTGGTTATTTTGACAAAATAATGACTGATCCCAAATGGGAGGGCATTGCTGCGGTTCAGAACAAAAAAGTCTATGCGGTACCCAGTGGTCCTTTTAATTGGTTTGACCGTCCTCCTTCGGCCAATCGCATACTGGGCATTAAATGGCTGGGCAACCTGCTTTACCCCGATATATATAAATATGATATGGCAAAAGAAACAAAAGAATTTTATAAAAAATTCTACCATTATGACCTGACGAATGAAGAGTTGACTTCCCTGCTTAAGGATGCAGGAGGCAAGTAAGTACTACAGGGTTATATCCGGAGAGTTTTACAATTAAGCTTTGAACGAGGAGATATAAAAGTGTATCTGAAATTTCTACAACATGAAGTTGATTGGTGGATTATCATGAGGAGGACTGTTTAAGTGAAGTGTATGATTTGCGAGAGGTTTTGTAAGATCCCTGAGGGTAAGAGTGGAGCTTGCGGCCTTTATCTCAATCAGGGAAATGAAATAGTAGAACGTTACCCCAACCGCTACCTGATAACCACCCCGATTTCTATTGAGACTATGCCTATGTTGCATTATTACCCAGGCAGCAAGTTTTTGCAGGTCAGTACCGCCGGCTGTAATTTCAGCTGTTCCGGGTGTATCTCCACAGTAATAGTAAAAGAGTTGGAAGCAGGCAGCCAGGCCCTGCGCTGCCTGCAGCCGGATGAAGTGGTTGCTTTGGCCCGAAAACAGGAATGCCTGGGGATTGCATTTCTGATAAATGATCCCCTGGCTTCCTTTTTTACCTTTAGCCGCCTGGCCCGGACGGCTAAAGAGGCTGGTCTGCTGGTCGGCTGCTCCTCCAACAGTTATTTTAGTGAACAGTCTTTATCCAGTATCATTCCTTATCTGGATTTTATCAATATTGGCAGTAAAGGTCTCAGCGATGAGAGTTACCGGCGTTGCGGCGGAAGCAGCGCCGCACCGGTTTTACGCAACCTGAATACCCTTCATGATAACGGGGTTCATGTGGAAGTGTCCTGTATACTGGAGCGCGACAACCAGGAGGAACTGCTGCAGTTGGCCCGAATAATTGCCGGCATTTCAACAGATATTCCCCTGCAGTTGATGCGCTTTATCCCCTTCGAGGACGCCGACCCCGAGCGGGAGATTTCTATTCAGGAAGCGGAGGAATTCATGCCGGAAGTAAAGCAGCAACTTCCCCATGTTTACCTCTTTAATTCACCTGGCACCCGTTACCTGGATACTCCCTGTCCTCAGTGTAATTCTACCCTGTATCGCCGCGATTTTTATGGTCCTATGGGAGCCAAATTGAAAAATCTAAAAGAAATTCACGAAGCTGCCGGAGTATGCCCTCATTGTGGACAGCTTTCGCCTATAAGCAACGGTGCTCCTGCTGACCCATACCAGGAAGGAGGTTTTCAGGGCGGCTACCCTTTCACCCGCGCCCTGGAGATGATTCAAGCTATTCTCATTGCCCTGGGGGTTGAGAATAAACAGGAGGTGGTAAAGGTCTGGGAAGAGGTGCTTAAGGAACAGCACTTGCCGGAACTGCATCACCAGATGCAAAATCCACAATCCTACCTGGTACTCTTGCGTCGTTATGGGCAGATGGTTGGACGCAGCCTGCAGGCAGAAGCCCTGGCTGGCTATATAGAAGAAAAAATAGCCCTTATCGAAGCGGGGTATCCCCGTATAAAACGGCTGCCACGCGTTTATTATTGTATGGGTAAGCCATTGTTTTGTATAAAAGGAGAACGTTTTGAAAACCAGATGGTGGAATTAGCCGGAGGGTACAGCGTCAATAAGGAAATTGATATCGATGGACGCCCCGGGGAAACCCTTACTCCGGCTGAGCTTATGGCGCTTAATCCTGAGGTAGTTTTTATTTCCGCCTTCATATCTGCGCCGGTGAAGAGCTTTTTCCAGTCCTGTGCAGAGAATGCCATCGATATACCTGCGGTTCGGGATAGCAGAGTTTTCTTGCATCCTTCTCCTGGCTGGGATTTTGGTAATCCCCGTTGGATATTGGGACTTATGAATATGGCCAATCTCCTGCACCCGGAGATTTACCATTTCGATATAGAGGAGGAAAGCCGGCGCTTCTACCAAGAATTTTACCGGAGCGACTATAATCCCGCCGTCATTAATCGCTCTTTTAGCAAGCCAACAATGCACTGGAGCTGGAAATAATTATCCGGGATATTTGCCAACCGGCGTTTTTAAAAGAGCTTGATTTCTATAGTAAGCGAGTCAGGGGAGAATCCCCTGAATCATGAAGAGGGGGAATAAAGTTGAAAAGAAACCGAAGTTTTATAGCCTTACTGACTATACTGGCTCTACTGCTGTCCTGTTGTCTGGCTGGCTGCGGTAATGAGAAGCCGAGTGAGACAACCGCATCAAAGGAGTCTGGAATACGTACAGTAGTTGATATGGCGGGGCGGGAAGTTGAGATACCTGCCAAGATAGAAAAAGCCTTTCCAACCAGCCCGGTAGGTGTAGTTTTTATTTATACCCTGGAGCCGGAATTGCTTATTGGGTGGAATAATGAACTGCGTCAGGGCGAAAGTAAATATTTACCCTTAAAATATCAGAACCTGCCTCATTTAGGTGGATGGTATGCAAAGACAACCTGCAATACTGAAGAATTATTGAAAATTCATCCGGATATTATCCTTGCCGTAGGTAATACTGACCAGATGGCAATTTCTCAGGCAGATTCAATCCAACAGCAATTAGATATACCGGTGGTTATTTTAAGCAGTGATCTGAATAAATTGGATAAGTCTTACGAATTGGCCGGGGATATTTTGAATCTGAAGGAGCAGGCCAATAAATTAGGGGCTTACTGCTGCGAGAGCGTTAAGGATGTTCAAAGCAAGGCTCAAAGCATTACGGAAGAGCAGCGTCTGAAGGTATATTATGCTGAAGGACCTGCCGGGTTACAAACGGAACCAAAGGGCTCTGCCCATACTCGGGTTCTTGATATGGTGGGAGGAGTAAATGTGGCTGATGTTGCTATGAAAGGTGGCAAGGGTTTAACCCCGGTTTCGTTGGAACAGCTTCTTTCCTGGAATCCCGATGTGATTCTGAGCTGGAATATGGGTCAGGGTGGTTATTATGAAAAGATGTTGAGTGATTCCAAATGGGAAAGCATCTCGGCGGTAAAAAACGGGAAAGTTTATGCTGTACCGAGTGGTCCCTTCAACTGGTTTGAAAGACCTCCATCAGTGAACCAGGTGTTGGGTTTAAAATGGCTGGGTAATTTACTTTCCCCCGATGTATATAAATATGATATGGCTGAAGAAACCCGGGAATTTTATAAAACATTCTACCATTATAATCTGACTGATGAAGACTTGACTTCTCTGCTGAAGGATTCAGGTGGCAAGTAATGAGCTGAGAGAATTCTTTGCACAGGAGACGTTCAGGAAATTAATATTAATATATATTTAAGTGAGGGGAAAATGAAAGTGGAAATCAACGCTCTTGAATTTGACCGAATGGCCAGAGAAGTATTTGCGCCGGTTTATCCGGTGCTGGCTGAACAGATTATAAACCGGATGGGAATAAGCGAGGGCTGCTGTTTGGATATTGGCTGTGGGGGCGGGTACCTGGGACTGGCTCTGGCCCGGATTTCGGAATTGGAAACAATATTGTTTGATGAATCCCAGGATATGCTGAACCTGGCTCAGGATTATATTGGCCAAAGCAGACTGGAAAGCAGGGTTAAAACATTACTGGGGGATGTACATGAGATCCCCCTGGCGAACGAAAGTGTCAACCTGGTAGTGAGCCGGGGCTCTATGTTTTTTTGGGAAAACCGGGTCCGGGCTTACCAGGAGATTTATCGGGTACTGGCCGTGGGTGGAGCTGCTATGATTGGCGGTGGTTTTGGTAATGTGGAGTTATTGCGGGAAATAGAAGCAAAAATGCTGGAAAAGGATTCGGAATGGAAGGAAAAGAGGCAGCAACGTATCGGTAAAGGAAAGGTTGAGGTCTACCGGGAGGAACTAAAGAAGGCCGGTATTTCTTCTTTTGAAATACTACAGAGTGAGGCTGGCCTGTGGATTGTCATAAGGAAGACTGCTTAGTATTTTATGGGGACGGTTGGGCGCCAAGAAGGCGGGGGTTCTAATTCCCCGTCTCGATGCCGCGATGTGTTGAAACTCTTTGACTGTCCGATGCTTAAACAAGTGCCACTAACTCACGTTTCGGCGGTGGACGTAGCCCCCACCCTGCGGGTGTTACTATTAAGGTTGCGGTCAGGGGGGATTAAGAAGCAAATAGGTTTAGACGCACAAAAGCGAAGTTGTCAACAACCCCGTCCCCGTGTCATGGAGAGGAGGAATAAAGTTGAAAAGAAAGCGAAGTTTTATAATCTTGCTGAGTATTATGGCTTTGCTGCTGTCTTCTTGTTTGGCTGGCTGCAACAAAGAAAAACCGCAGGAAACAGCCGCACCTGCAGAGCCCGGTATGCGTACAATTGTGGATATGGCGGGCAGGGAAGTTAGTGTACCCGAACAAATCAACAAGGTGTTTTCCACCAACCCGCCGGGGACTATCTTGCTTTATACCATGGATCCCGACTTATTAATTGCCTGGAACTACTACCTGGGAGAGGCGGAGAAAAAGTTTATCCTTCCCCAGTACCATGAACTGCCCAACCTGGGTGGTTGGATGGCCAAGACCACCTGCAATACCGAGGAATTGTTGAAAATAGGGCCGGATTTGATTCTCTATATGGGTGATATTAATGATATGAGCAAATCTCAAGCCGACAATATTCAAAAACAGGTCAACATCCCAGTTGTTATGGTAAATGGCGACCTTACTAAAATGGATGAAACTTACGGTTTTACCGGCAAGCTTCTAAATATGGAAAAACAGGCTGAATTACTGGGCAGCTATTGCCGGGAAACTGTAAAGCAGGTGCAAACTAAAAGCAAAAATATTGCCGAGGATAAGCGGGTGCGAGTATATTATGCCGAGGGTGCCAGCGGTTTGGAGACTGATCCTTGTGGCTCCCGCCATACCGAGGTTTTGGATATGGTGGGCGGTGTTAATGTGGCTGATGTGATTGCCAAAGGTGAGCGCGGCATGACCCAGGTTTCCCATGAACAAGTATTGTTATGGAACCCCGACTTGATTATTTGTTGGGGACAGTGTTTTAAAGAAATATTTAGTGATACCAAGTGGCAGAATATAAAGGCCGCCCAGGATAAAAAAGTCTATATGGTGCCCAGTGGTCCCTTTAACTGGTTTGATCGTCCGCCTTCGGTAAACCGTATACTGGGTCTGAAATGGCTGGGGAATTTGCTTTATCCCGAGGTATATGCTTACGATATAGCTAAAGAAACCCGGGAGTTTTACCAGAAGTTTTACCATTATGATCTTACGGATGAGGATATAACTTTTCTGCTAAAGGACTCCGGGGGCAAGTAGCAATCGTTGCAGCAGTGTGTTGAAACTGCTCCGCAGTTTCTTCCGATGCTTGAATTATTGAGGAGGTAAACAAAAAAATGCTGAAATCATCAGAGGGTAAGTCTTCCTACAACGCTTTGCTGCCCATTTATCCCCTGCTGGCCCAGCAATGTGTGGATGATTATGCTTTGGACAGCGGTATTTGCCTGGATATTGGAACTGGTAATGGTTATGTGGGTACCGAAATCGCCAAGATTACCCGTATGGACATTTATTATATTGATATCGAGGCAGAGGCCCTGAGCTTTGCCCGGCGTAGCGTGGCCGAGGCTGATATCGATAATGAGGTGTTTTTCATAGAAGCTGATATTTGCCAGGGGCTTACCCTGGCCGATAACTTTGCTGATTTTATCATCAGCCGGGGCTCACTCTGGTTCTGGAAGGATAGGGCCCGGGGATTGGCGGAAGTCTACCGGCTCCTAAAAGTAGGCGGAATCGCCCTGGTTGGCGGGGGACTGGGCCGTTATGTCCCCTGGACGATGAGGAAACGCTTAAGCGGGGAACGCAAGAACACACTGGAGAGAAAAGGAGGAAAAAGACTTTCCCTGGAGGAAATGGAGGCCCTGGCCATAGAAGCAGGAATCTCCAGCTTTAGAGTTATGTCAGATGCCCCTGGAGATAAGGGAAGTTGGATTGAAATACATAAACATCTATAAAAGAAAGCAGGAACTCAAGCAAGCCAGGGGCCATATGGATTAGAACAGCTAAAGGAGAGGTTTGCATTGGAGAAGGTTATATTACATTGTCCCATGAATATTAGCCGGGCGTTTTCCGGGCTGATAAGTGAATTCATCCAAAGGGAATATTCCGGCAACGAATTTGAAGTATATGATGAACCGCACCGCCTGGGCAGTGAAGACAGCTTATTATCCAGTGTCAGGGAAGGCGGGCCGCCGGCTTTATATATTGGGCATGCCACCGATTTTGGCCGTTTATCCGCGCCGGAGATCACTGCCGCTTTTGAAACAATTCCTGGTTTACCCCTGGCTGAAAGCCTGCAAAGGTTAGGGTTCAAACACGAACATGCCTATTTTCATCCATTTACTATTATTCCCTTTGGGGTTATTTATAACAAAGAGCTGGTGGGAGAAAAGCGGCCGGTTAGCTGGCAGGATTTTCAGGACCCGGTCTATTCCGGTAAGATTAGAATACCTGATCGCCAAAGAACTATTTCCCGGGTGTTGGTAGGTACCATGAAGACACTTTATCCTGATGGCTACGAGAAATTTGTGGCTAATTGTGTTTTTCAGGGCAGCCCGATTGAGGTAGTTAATGCCGTCGACCAGGGCGAATACCACTATGGAATGGTCAATATTGCCTTTTCCAGGTTCTCGCGTTTAAACAATACCGCTATTATGTGGATTAAGGAAGGTTCCTTCTGCATGCCGCTGGTTATTGCTGTCGGTAAAGGCAAAGGCGAGCTGGTAAGGAAAATAGTAGATTATATTTTATCCCCGGCAGTACAGGAGTTTTTTACTCTGCAGGGATTCATCCCGGCAATATCCGGTGAAATACCGGACGTGCTGCAAAAAGATGAGCTCCATTTAATATGGAAAGGTTGGGATGAATTTTTAAAAGCGACCGCTTAATTTATAACTAAGCCCATCATATCGGTACTTTAGTAAGAAAAGTAAGGGGTAAGGGGTTAGGGTGTCAAAAGGACCGTCTGAGACCACTGAAAAAGTATCATAAATATCATCCTGAGGAGCTGCAGGCGACGAAGGATCTCTTTTGGAAGTCCGTAATATTGGGACTTTAGCTAACGAGATTCTTCGCTATCGCTCAGAATGACACGCAAAAGAGCACTTTTTCAGCAGTTTCGGACCGTCTCCTTGACATCCTGATGAAAGCAGGTATATTTATTGCGTTTTATTATTGTTTCCGGCCCTCCCTCGGCGGGGAAAACAGCCGTAATGATTCATACCATCAGGCATTTGCTTAAGGACGGGATTAAAGTAGCGGCCTGCAAAATCGATTGTCTTAAGACTTCTGATGATGATAATTATCGGGCTCTGGGAATTCCGGTGGCGGTTGGTTTAAGCGAATATTTATGTCCGGACCACTTTTTTGCCGCCAACCTGGAGGAGATATACGCCTGGGGCAGTTATCATGGGGCCGAGATCTTAATCCTGGAGACAGCTGGCCTTTGTCATCGCTGTGCCCCTGCTGTACAGGGCTGTCAATCAATTTGCGTAATCGATAATCTGAGTGGAATTGACACCCCGCAAAAGGTAGGACCGATGTTAAGTACGGCTGACGTTGTGCTTATAAGTAAAGGGGATGTTGTATCCCAGGCTGAACGAGAGGTATTCCGGCAGCGAGTGGAAATGGCAAACCCGGATGCTGCGGTGCTGTCAGTCAACGGGCTTAACGGGCAGGGCAGCCTGAAATTAAAGAAAATCATAATGGAAAGCGCCTCCGTAAATCGGATTGAAGGCCAGGAATTGCGTTGTTCCATGCCTGCGGCCATTTGCTCCTACTGTACGGGAGAAACCATGATTGGCAGCAGCTATCAGATGGGGAATGTGAAGAAGGTTGATTTTGGAAAGTTTGAAAAAATGAGGAGCAAGGAACCCCTTCCCTCTTCTGACGTCTGACGACCGATGACCGATGACCGATAACTGATATATGCCAGGTGCATCTTAACGTTAAAGAACATTTGAATTCACTTTTCATCGGTGGTTGTGCCCGGTACTTAGCACAACAACAATGATGGAAAATAGACTTGAGGAATGTTTTAAAAAATGATTGATTCTATTAGCGTAATAGGAGGAAAAGATAAAGACGGCGCAGCAGAGGCCATCCCGCTCCTTGATATAAGGGCGGGGGAGATTCTCGCGGTGGTGGGAACAACCGGTTCGGGCAAGAGCATGCTCATTGCTGATATTGAACAATGGGCTGATGGTGAGACTCCGTCACAGCGCCGTATCCTCATTAACCAGATGCCGGCCGGCGAGTTTGCGGATGATAGGGTGCTGCGGGGAATGGCGGCAGAAGTCTCCCAGAACATGAATTTTGTTATGGATATGAGTGTCAAGGATTTTCTCAATTTACATGCCTGCAGCCGTCATCTGGAACAAGCAGAGATGCTGGCGGAACAAGTATTAAACTACGCCAACCGGCTGAGCGGAGAACCTATCGGCAGCCAGGACAAGCTTACCGTATTAAGCGGCGGTCAATCCCGCGCTTTGATGGTAGCTGATGTAGCGCTAATCAGTGATGCGCCGGTGGTTTTGCTAGATGAGCTGGAAAATGCCGGCATTGATCGTTTGGCGGCCCTGAAAGGGTTGGCCTTGCAGAATAAAATAGTGGTACTGGTTACCCATGATCCGATGTTAGCCTTACTGGCTGATAGACGGGTAGTTATGAAAAACGGGGGTATGTTTAAACTTCATAGCACTACCCCCGAGGAAAAGCTCCTTTTAAAAAAACTGGAACAAAGCAACCGGCAGATTTCCTTCTGGCGAGAGCAGCTTCGCCTGGGGTTTACCGTAAATGAGGAAGCCCTTAAACAATATTAGAGCAATGAAATCGCTTCAACTTCTCTTCCGTCTCCATTTTCATTTCTCCAACAGGTTTTTGTTTTACAAGTGAGATTTTATCCAGGCTTAATCTTAACAATTTCTCCATACTTTATTGAAATTTTCACAATAATTGCCCGCTATTATATAGCCAGAGTTCAAAATAATCTATTTGATTGGAGGAAGGATTATGAAAAAGAGGTCGTCTAAAGTTGCAATTTTAGCTTTATCCCTGCTGTTGTTGGTGGGGATGGTTGCCAGTGCAATGGCAGCCAATGGTACTAATGGGCAGGCAGGTTTGCGTCAGGGAAATGCGGCGGGTCAGCAAAAGGCCCAGACAACTCTCCAGGCGGTTTCTGACTTAACCGGGTTGAGTATTGCCGATATCCGCAGTCAACGGGCAGAAGGAAAGTCTTTAGCGGCTATTGCTGAATCCAAGGGAGTAAGTGAACAAGCAGTAATCGATAAAGTTATCGCTGAGCGCACAGCAATCCTGGATGAATTGAAAGCTGATAAGAAGATTAGTGGAGAACAATATCAAGCTTGTTTGAATAACATGGCTGAAAGGATTAAAGCAAATGTGGAAAGAACGGTGCTTGGCCCAAAGAATGGCAATCAGCGGGGCCAGGGCAGGGGACATATGCAGGGATTTGGCCAGGGACAAGGCCGGGGAGCAGGTTGCGGACAAAATCAGGCCAACTGTCCCTATGCTGCACCCGCTAATCAATAAGCAATAACAGATACTGCCTATAAGGGTACCCTGGATAGGGTACCCTTACTTACTAATCTTGACTCCACTGCAAAAATCCCTTTTTCTTGTATAAGGGTTGCATAAATATACAAAGCGAGCGTTGGCGAAGCCTGATTCGGAACGACACGGGGGGGCGTTCCCTACACACCCCCCTCAACCCTCACCCCTCACTTTTCTTATTAATCAATCTTAAACTCAAGATGTTATACTAGCAGTAGATAGCAAGCTGGTTAAAGGGGAATAGATCATATGGATTCACTTATTCTGCTGGTAGAGGACGAAAAAAAGATTCGCGATATGCTGTCACAAAATCTTCGTCAGGAGGGTTTTGGGGTAGCCCTGGCGGCTGACGGTCTTGAAGCTCTGCGGGTTTGGCAGGATATAAAACCGGATTTAATTGTCCTGGATCTTATGCTGCCCGGCTTATCGGGCTGGGAAGTATTGAAAAGGATTAGGCAGAAGGATAATACCCCGATCATAGTTTTGACTGCTCGGGCGGATGAAGTTGACAAATTATTGGGCCTGGAGCTGGGGGCCGATGATTATATTACCAAACCATTCTCACCACGGGAACTGGCTCTTCGGATTAAAGCTGTACTGCGGCGCAGTCGTCCCCATGAGCAGGTTACTAATATTAGCTTTCCCAATCTTTCTATTAATCCGGAGAGGTTGGAGGCATTAATAGAAGATACTCCTTTAGCATTAACCCCAACTGAATTTAAAATCCTTTTGCTGTTGGCGGAGAATCCAGGGCAGGTTTTTTCCCGCCTGCATATTTTGGACCGTGTATTTGGCGATATCTACGAGGGTTATGAAAGAACTATCGATACTCATATCAGTAATTTGCGCCATAAAATCGAAGCGACCGGGAAAAGCAAAGTTAGCATAAAAACAGTTTATGGCATTGGCTATAAGTTAGTTGCAGAGGAATAATAAAGCGAGAAATATTTTTTCAGTACTGTTTGTATCACCAGCGATAGCGGTGAGATGGAGTTTGCAATGGCAAAATCGGGTTTGTCCAATAAAATTACAACCAGCTTTATCATCGTTTCCGTACTGGCGGTTATAGCTACCAGCCTGATTATGCTGCTTATGACCAGGCAGCAGTTTTCCACATATATTGATAACTATAACCAGGTCATGCTCGATCAATGGGCTCCAATCATAAGCGATTACTATTCACAGTATGGCAGTGACGGCTTACAGGAGTATCTGCAAGCTAATACCATAGGGAATGGTAAAGCTATGGGGCAACGCCGCCACCACGGGTCAATGCCTATGGGAATGGGAATAAGGCAGGGACAACGGCTAATAGTTACCGATGCCAATAATATGGTGGTAGCAGATACCCAGGGTTTACTCATCGGACAGCCGGCCAAACTGGATTCACTTCATAGTTCAAGGGAACTCCGGGTTGATAATCAACCCCGGGCCACTTTATATATAATCAGCCCACTGGGTTCGGGCTTGTCTTCACTGGAGAATCAATTTGTCGCCAGACTCACCATAAATACAGCCATACTGGCAATTGTTATAGGCATTATTGCCCTGATATTGGGTTTAGCGCTGGGGAAGCGTATTAGCTCCCCTCTGGCCGCTTTATCATCTGCTATTCACCAGCTGGCCAATGGAAAGCTGGATGAAAGGCTAAGCTTGCAGGGTGATCGTGAATTTATGGAACTGGGGCGGGATTTCAATCTAATGGCGCAAAAGTTGGATGATGTCGAAAAGAATCGGCGCAGATTAACTGCCGATATATCGCATGAATTACGAACCCCCTTGACATTTCTGCGAGGACAACTGGAAGGAATGCAGACGGGTTCCATTCCGCTGGATATTGAAAGCATTGCTCTACTGCAGGATGAAGTTATACGGCTTTCGCACCTGGTAAAAGAACTGGACAATCTGTCCCTGGTGGAAAACCGGGCCGTATCCTTGAATTTTAGCCGCTTTCCGCTAAGCGAACTTTTGGAACATTTGATACCGGTTAATCTTGCCATGCAGGATAAGGGTATTTCCTATAGTATAGATCTTGACAGCACTATTAAGGAAATCTATGCTGACCATGACCGGCTCTTGCAGATACTCTTGAACTTATTGTCCAATGCCATGCAGCATGTAGAGCAGGGAGGCCAGGTTACCCTGTCTATTCAGCGGTATAGAAATCACCTGCAATTCGCGGTGGCTGACAATGGACCGGGTATTCCCCCCGAAAACCTGCCCCATGTATTTGAACGTTTTTATCGAATCGATGACAGCCGAAATCGCCGTGAAGGTGGAATGGGACTGGGCTTGGCCATAGCCAGGGGCTATGTTGAAGCCCAGCACGGCAAAATTTGGGTGGAAAGCAGTCCGGGTTGCGGGACTGTTTTTTACTTTACCCTGCCCCAGGAGTAATCCTGACGATTCATTTCTAAACCATCCCTGGATAATTACTTGAAAAATACAAATTGAAGAATGCCTCTACTGCGGGGGCCTGTTTTCCCCTGGCCTGCAACAGAATTCCCCTTAGCGGAATCCCGAATCCATAAACGCCTTATCGTAATTGATTCTACTGAAAAAAGTTATTAATATTCATTGGCTTGTATAAATATACCGCTCGCAGTCTTCGCATGGGCAACACCTGCGGCTTGTCTCGCGGCTCAAGGGGTACACGCTAACCTCCCATCCATGGTCGTATAGCGCTCTCGCGACGTCCTGTCGCTCGCCCCCTGTCGCCTGCTCGCCTTCGCCGGGTGTTGCATCCATGCTTCGCCAACGTTCGCTTTGTATATTTATGCAACCCTTATGCAACAAGAGGTTTTTTGCAGTAGAATCAACCAAGTTTTTTTGTTAATATCTGACCCTTCTTTCCCTATCGCTTAAGCATCATCGGGTTGAAGTCCATATTGTTTTATTTTCTTATAAAGCGAGGATAAATCAACATCTAAAATACTAGCGGTCTTTCTTTTATTGTAATTCGTTTCTTCAAGAACTTTCGAAAGAATTTGCTTTTCATAGCATCTTAACTGCATTTTTAGAGTTTTGGTAGAAGAAAGGCTTAGGTTTACATTATCCAAGTTAATCTTCAAGAAATAAAGGTGCTTGGCGTTAATTATATTATAATTGCCCATATCGGCGAGTAGCATGGCTCTTTGTAACGCATTAACCAACTCTCTAATATTTCCTGGCCAATTATATTTACTGAGCAAATCTAGTGCTTCATCCGACATGCTTACAACGTTTGTTTTTAAATCAATATTTAATTTCGTTATAAGATAATTAACCAGCAGGGGAATATCTTCTATACGGTTTCTTAACGGAGGAATGTCCAGAGTAAGTACGTTCAATCTGTAATAAAGATCCTCTCTGAATTTCTGCTGAGTAATCATTTCTTCCAAATTCCGATTTGTAGCAGCGATGATCCTAACATTTACTCTAATTGGGTGATTGCTGCCTAATCGCTCAAATTCCTTTTCTTGTAAAAATACCAGCAGCTTGCTTTGCATGGAAGTAGACATCTCACCAATCTCATCAAGAAAAATAGTTCCCCCGTTGGCCAGTTCGAACTTTCCGGGATTTCCCCCTTTTCTCGAGCCGGTAAACGCACCTTCTTCATAACCGAAAAGTTCGGCTTCCAACAGGTTCTCCGGTATGGCCGCGCAATTGACCCTTATGAAAGGCATTCTCGAACGGCTGCTAGCTTTATGAATCGCATGGGCGAATAGCTCTTTCCCGGTTCCGCTCTCGCCGGTAACTAATACGGTGATGGAGGGATGAAGTGCTGCCTTTTGAGCCATGAATTTCATATCTTGAATGTTTCTGGCTTGACCAATAATTTCAGAAAAGCCATGACGGGCGGAATACAGGTTGCGAACTTCATCCCTATACATATTCAGCTCGGACATGAGATTATTTACGAGATCTTTGGCATCCCAAATATCCATAAACAGACTGTAAGCAAAGCAAGCCACTACTTTGCCGTCTTTTATTATGGGTAATGCGCATGCAATCATATTGTAGCCGTTTACTGACCAGTTATAGCCTACGATAGCTTTACCGGTTCTAAGCACGGTAAGAGTACGAGATTCTGGAGTAATATCGCCAACATTTTTACCTACGACCTCTTCTTTTTTTTTTCCCTAGAACGTCTAGATAAGTTTTATTGATAAATACGACTGTTCCGTTATTACATACAATTATTGCCGTCATAGCGCTGGTATCCAACAAATCGCTTACTAATAAATCTGGAATCAAAACCACCCCCCCTCCATCCGTATCACCAAGTCCCACTGATACATTTTTTATCAACCACAACACTGGAAGCTAAATGCAATATTCTATATTGAAGTATTGGTGCCAGCCTTTAGTTGAGTTGGTTATGGGTTATGGTTTTAAAATAATAGATGAATCATCTGATATTTTCTTATCTTTTATGATTATATTCTATTCCAGTAATCATCTTAAGACAATTCATATGGTGTTCAAAACCCACCATTATACTAGGAGCTTGCCCCAAAACCCCTTTAGCACGGCGCAAAACATAACATTCTGTTGCTAATAGGGGCTAATATACACGAAAACAAAATCAAGATTTTCGACTACCCACAGTTTGCCAATGCCTTGAGAAAGGAGATCCGCTCCCATGCGGAGGCAATCGCCGCTGCAAAACTGTCCCGGCAAGGTGTCAATTACGAGTTGAGAGAGAATGCCTTCTTGAAGATCGATAACTGGGAACAGGCTCAAAGTTTATCGGACAGCATCCGGGTGGAAGACCTGCACCAGGTGCTAGATATTCTGGCCTCACGATACGTCCCGTTTCTGCAAAGGTACGGGTTAATTTATAGATGGAGCATCATGCAGGCGGAATACGCCACCGATATTGTTTTCAAGAAACAGGCCGATCTCGGGCTGCTCTATGAAACATTGGTGCGCACCGCCGTCCACTCCGTGAAACCGGAGAACATCGCCTCATTCCTGGGGCAGAAGCTCCACTGGAACTACCAGGGCGAAATGGGCAACAACTTCAACACACGCATTCGCAGTACGAGAATTAAGCACCAGATGGGTGCGGTCTCAATACCGGCGCTACCTGGAGTTTATCTCTACCTTTGACGATCCCAGCGACGGTATTAAGAAGCTTGCCAAAATCTCCGATCCCGTCATGAAGGATGAGAGAAGCTACAAAGGCTTCAATTCCTTCAGCCATGCCGACCGTAAGCTTTTTGAAGTCCTGGCCCGGGGAGAGTTTAACATCCAGGGTTTTCAAAACAAGATGATCCGCAAATTTATCCCCGACTTGAGCCCGGCTTCCATCTCCAGGATCTTGAAGCGCCTTTTGCTTCACGGCCTGATCAAAAAAGTTGCGCATACCCACAAATACTATCTTACGAAACTCGGGAAAGCCGTCATCACTACAGGACTTAAATTTTATCATCCCCAGTCAGGCTGGAATAGAAGTTTCTGTTGCTTAATTTTCTTTCCAGTTTGCAAAGATCTTTAGGATTAAGGGCCTAAGCCGAAAAGTTTTGTAATGGGGGTGCCTAAAGTTAGGTGCACCTTCTTTGGCAACCCCATTACTACAAGTAAAGGGGGATTATACTAATTCTTGAAATAATCAAGGTTAGTTTTATTTTGCCATTCTGATTGAGATCTCCATTCAAAGCAATTCAGTTTTTTATAACCTAAGCCAAAAAGTTTTGTAATGAGGGTGCCTAAAGAGGTACAGCTTCTTTGGCAACTCCATTACCACAATAAAAAAGAATTAGATTAGAAGAGGTACTTGAAACTATCGGCTTTTATAGACCGGGTTCCTTTTTTCTAAGAAGGCCTTCATGCCTTCTTTCTGATCCTCGGTTGAAAAAAGTGCTGCCCAAGTCTTTATTTCATAACTCAAAGCCGAAGATAAATCTACGCTCAAACCATAATTAACACACCTTTTAGCAGCTTTCATAGCTAATGGCGATTTAACCGCCATTATATTTGCGATTTTTTTAGCTTCATCCATGAGCTGTTCTTTTGGAACGACTTTGGTAATAAAACCAATTTTTAAAGCAGTATCAGCACTAATTGGCAACCCGGTCATGACCATATATTTTGCCCAACCCGGTCCTACCGTACGGGTTAGCCGTTGGGTTCCACCAGCGCCTGGAATGATTCCCAGATTTATTTCAGGTTGTCCAATTGATGAGCCCTCAGCAGCAATACGTATATCACATGCTAAAGCCAGTTCGCTACCCCCACCCAAAGCCAACCCGCTTATTGCTGCTATGACAGGTTTGTCGAGACGGTCAATCTTATCGAATGCCACTCTAATAGACTCTACAAACTTCTCCGCCTGAAGAGAATCGGTATTGGCCATAAAAGCAATATCTCCTCCAGCCGCGAATGCTCTATCCCCTCCGGTAATTATGACAACTTGCACTTCATTGTCAGCGCTAATATAATCCATTAAAACAGATAACTCGTTTATTAGTTCTTCATTTAAGGCGTTTAAAGCCTTCGGTCGATTGAGGGTTATTATTCCTATCCTCTCATCTTTTCTGTATAATAAAGTCCTTAATTCCATTGAATTCACTCCTCGTATAATTTAATTTGGAAATCCAAATACCCCTTATGTTATGTAACTGATCATATCGCAAAGAATATGCCATCTCAGGAAACTGGATGGAATAGAAGCCCATGTCCTTCATTTTCTTAACTAGTTCCCTAGGGGTCCTTTTCTCCGTTTCCATCTTTCGGATAAGCGGACTAATCTCCTTTTCTGAAACTTTCTTACCGAATCCTTGAACATGCTCTGTTCATTTGTATAGCTTAGATCCACAGCATTATCTCCTCTCCATTCAGATTCATTAGTATAATCTTCAGATCTTTATGTGTTTTACTCAGCATGATTAAAAAACGAAGCCCATTTCTCTTGTCAAATTAATGATGCAAGGAATGTGCCATAAAATTTGAAGCTAACTGACCGGCAGATCCTTATCCCAAACCTGGCATGAGTAAATAGACTATAAGAAATTCACTCTCCTGCCGTGAAAAATCCCCATAGCCGGCTATTACATAGGTCGTTGGTATATTAAGCCTGCTGAATCAGTCCTCATAAGGTATCCACTGAGAATACTCGTCTTCAAACGGCATTGGCATGACATAATCATCAGAGAATTCATCAAAACTGAACTGAGGAAGTTCCTCATAAGACACCTCTTGAGCTTTCACCCTGCGGGTAGTTCTGAGGTTCTCTTCATTCGCGATGAGCGGAACTTGCGACGTCCAAGGATGGACTAATGTCGCGGTGCCACGGATGGCAAGGAGCGACCAAGGGCCATAAAGGATTACCGGACCCCGTTGTTCTTGCCTCTATAGATTACTTTGGCAATACCGTCAGGCACTTCGGATGCAGGTA
>ENA-UOOK01002289-UOOK01002289.1-fermentation-metagenome-genome-assembly--contig:-NODE-2289-length-23828-cov-4.765490_pt1 | contig 23828 bp, 19 predicted proteins | sample MGYA00245777_ERZ724023 | MGnify/ENA primary metagenome ERZ724023 (study PRJEB28704, sample SAMN03018312) | fermentation metagenome | biome: anthropogenic terrestrial biome; feature: soil; material...
TTATTATTTTACCAAAACGACCTTCTTCAACAGCTCTTCTAAGTTTCTGTATTGGGGGATTAAATCGGTTCTGATGACATATTCCTACTTTTAAATTTCTTTGTTTTCCAAGCTCAATAATTTTATCTGCATCTTCCAAAGATAAAGCCATGGGTTTTTCTATTAGAACATGTTTACCATAGTTTAAGCAATCTATTGCGATTTTTGCGTGATATCCGCTTTCAGTACATATAGACACTACATCTATACCTTCATTTTCAAGCATTTGAATATAGTCAGTATATACTTTTATGTTCGTACTTTCAATATTGTTTTCATACTGCATTTTTATTTTAATAGCTTTGCTTTCAACTATATCACACAAAGCAACTAAATTACAACTATCTGAATTGTTTATCAGGGCTTCAACATGATTTTTTGATATCCTGCCGCAGCCTATTATAGCAAAATTTAATTTTGACATTTTATCACCTTCTACTTATTGCATTTTTTTATTCATTATTGTTTAATAATATAGAAATTATTTTTCTACAAGCATTTCCATCACCATATATATTGCTTATGTATGGCACAATCTTAGAATTCATGATATTATTATAAATCATATCCGTTTCAGACAGAATATTAAGCTTCAGGTCCGTAAGTTCCCTCCAACCGGTATCAGGCATAACAACCACTGCCTGTTTCCCTGCAAAGTATGCTTCCTTCTGATATCCGCCGCTATCTGTTATAGCTTTATAGCACATTTCCGTAGTTCCCATAAGTTTCAAATAATCAATCGGTTCTATAACCGTAACGTCAGTTAATAATTCATTTAGTTTGAATTCATCAATCTTCTTTCTTGTCCTTGGATGAATGGGAAAAACAACTTGAATTTCTTTTGCTATCTTATTAACATCTTTTAATATTTCACTTAATTTCTGAGGATTATCAACATTAAAATCTCTATGAAGAGTCATCATTATAAATTGGTTCTCTCTCAACTTTAGTTCGTCAACAATAGAATAATCAAAATGCGATTTCATCTTCAAGAAAATATCATACATAACATCTCCGGTAAAAAATACATTATTAGCAATACCTTCTTTTTTTAAATTGTCTACAGCTAACATACTGGGAGCAAATAAAAATGAAGATATTCTGTCAGTAAGTATGCGATTCGTTTCCTCTGGCATATCTTTTGGTTCCTGTCTCAGTCCTGCTTCTACATGTATTATATTAATTTTCAATTTTGATGCCGCTAAGGCACCCGCCAATGTTGAATTGGTATCACCATACAACAAAACGAGATCCGGATTTTCATTTATCATAATGCTTTCAAGTTGGATCAGCATTTTACCGGTCATTTCTCCATGCTTGGATGAAACTATTCCCAAATTATAGTCCGGTTTTCTCATATTCAATACATTGAAAAAAATCCCAGACATATTTTCATCATAATGCTGCCCTGTATGAATAACAATTTCTTTGATGTCATTATGTTTGTTAATTTCATGCTGTACGACAGCTTCCTTTACAAATTGAGGCCTCGCCCCTATTATTGATAATATCTTCAAGATTCTCTCCTTATAGCAATTCAATATTTATTCTATATTTAACATCCTTCATTGCATTCTTAGTATCAAATACAAATTTTGAATGTTTTTGTACAAGGTCGTAATCCATCCTTGTATGCATGGCGGTAACTACAACCAAGTCATATTGTTCCAGCACTTTATCATTTATTTCTTTCAAACCCTGTTTTACATTACCCTTGTAATTATATTCAAATATATATGGATCAAAATAATCAACAACAGAACCTTCTTTTTCAAAATTCTCAATTACCTTTAAAGCCGGGCTCTCCCTATAATCATCAATATCCTGTTTGTATGCAACTCCTAATATCAATATTTTTGAGCCATTTAATGCTTTTTTATATCTGTTCAATATTCTGCCTGAGCGTTCAACAACATACTGAGGCATATAATTGTTTATTTCTCCGGAGGTTTCAATCAATTTTGTGTGGTAATCATATTCTCTTACCTTCCATGTCAAATAATACGGATCAAGAGGTATACAGTGTCCCCCGAGTCCCGGACCGGGATAAAATGCCTGAAATCCGTACGGCTTGGTCTTGGCTGCATCTATTACTTCCCATACATTTATCCCCATCTTATCACAAATTATAGCCATTTCATTAGCAAGTCCTATATTGATATTTCGGTATGTGTTCTCAAGAATTTTTTCCATTTCCGCAACTTTCGGAGATGATACTTCATATACATCACCCTGTAGTACGTGTCTGTACATAGCGGCAGCAACTTCTGTTGCATCCTTACCCACACCGCCTATAACTTTTGGCGTATTTTTTGTTTTATAAATCAAATTGCCCGGATCAACACGCTCAGGTGAAAATGCAAGATAAAAATCCTCACCGCATTTTAATCCTGAACCCTCTTCCAATATAGGCATAATAAGCTCTTCCGTTGTTCCCGGATAGGTTGTACTCTCCAAAACTACAATAGTACCCTTTTTTAAGTATTTGGAAATCTCCACAGATGAGTTTTTTACATAACTTATATCCGGTTGTTGATACGCATCTAATGGTGTAGGAACACATATGGCTATAAAATCTACATCTTTTATAAAAGAAAAGTCAGATGTTGCAGATAGAATTCCTTTTTCAACAAGTCCCTCAAGATCACTGTTTACCACATCACCGATATAGTTATGTCCTCCATTCACCATATCAACCTTTTGTTTCTGGACATCAAAACCGATTGTTTTGTATCCAGCCTTGGCTTTTTCAACTGCAAGGGGAAGACCTACGTATCCAAGTCCAACAACTCCAACAACTATTTCTTTATTTTCAATTTTTTTAAGTAATTCCTGTTTCATATTGACCTCTTAATTATTAGATTTCGGCAACAATATCATCTTTTTTTTCATATTTCCTATTACAACAACTGCAAATAGCTACATTATTATCAAATTTTATCCGATTACCGCATTGGCACACATATCCAATGATTCTTGCGGGATTACCCACCACCAGTGCATAGTCAGATATATTTTTTGTTACAACGCTGCCTGCTCCTATAAAAGAATATCGTCCAATATCATGACCACATACTATAGTAGCATTAGCTCCTATACTCGCACCTTTTTTTACGACAGTCCTTCTATATTCTGTTTTTCTTTCTATAAAACTTCTTGGATTTATTACATTTGTAAAAACACAGGAAGGTCCGAGAAATACATCATCTTCACATATTACTCCGGTATATACAGACACATTGTTTTGAATCTTTACGTTGTTTCCAAGCACAACTCCGGGTGATATAACTACATTTTGTCCGATATTGCAATATTCACCTATTTTGCAATTTTTCATTATATGGGAAAAATGCCATATTTTTGTTCCGGTTCCTATTTCACAATTATCGTCTACATAACTTGACTCATGCACAAAATAATCTTTATTATCCATATTATTTACCAACCATTATTAAAGTATCAATTATATATTTTTGCTCTTCATCTGTTAATTCAGCAAACATCGGTATAGCAAATGTCCTGTGGGATAGATACTCTGCATTTGGCATATCTCCTTCTTTATATCCAAGATTAAGAAAAGCTTTTTGTAAGTGCAATGGAATAGGATAATATACACCGGTTGCTACACCTTTTTCTTTGAGATGATTAATAATTTCCGTCCTTTTTTCCGATTGCAACATATACATATGATATACATGTTTTACACATTCATCTTCATATGGCACAACAAGCTTAGTTTCCTTAAGTTCCCTGTTATATAAGTATGCATGTTCTCTTCGCAATTCATTCCATTTATCCAATTGTGGCAGCTTAACTCTGAGCAATGCTGCTTGTAATTCATCTAATCTTGAATTATGTCCAATCAGGTAATTATAGTATTTCAATGGGTTATATACAGTATTATCTTCAGATTTATCTTCAGCTACATCTTCACTTATGTTATTCAGTAAGTTATATGCCCTCTGTCCATTTTCACCACTGCCGTGAGTTCTGAGAGCCCTGCAAATTATTGCCAGTTCATCATTATCCGTTACTATTGCACCACCGTCTCCCGCGCAGCCAAGATTTTTAGTTGGGAAAAATGAAAAGCATGCTATGTCTCCCAAAGTTCCTGCTTTTATTCCTTTGTATTCAGCTCCTACAGCCTGACAGGCATCTTCGATAACCTTTAAGTTGCATTTCTTTGCTATAATATTAATTTCGTCCATCTCTGCAGGCTGTCCAAATATGTGAACAGGCATTATAGCTTTTGTTTTATCGGTTATTTTTGACTCTATTTTATCAGGGTCTATATTGAATGTATCAAGTTTTACATCGGCAAATACCGGTATAGCCCCTACAGCAGCTATTGCTTCTGCTGTTGAGAAAAATGTGAATGGAGAAGTAATAACTTCATCATCGCAACCAATTCCAAGAGCCTTCAGAGCAATTATTAAAGCATCTGTACCATTTCCGACTGTTATTGCATTCTTTATTCCAATATATTGAGCAAATTCCTTTTCAAATGCCTTGACATTATGCCCCATTATATATTGGGCTGAATGAAGAACTTCAAGTATTTTATTATTTGCTGTTTCTTTTATATTATCATATTGTTTTTTTAGGTTTATTAATGGTATTTGCATAATATTTCCCTTTCTACTACATTAATCTTCTAATATTACTTTTTCTAATTTATCTGTCAATACTTTAAAATCAAAGTCTTTAGCTGCTTTCAGAGCATTTTGGCAATAAATATCATATTCTTCTTTAGGCATATTATAAAACTTTAATATTCCTTCTGCTAAGTCTTCAGCCGAACCACCTTTTACTGTTAATCCGCAATTATATTTTTCAAGCATATCATAGCCACATTCTATATTAGATAATGTTGGTCTCCCCGAAGCCATATAGTCAAACATCTTATTTAAGCTTAATCCATATTTATATAAATCTATGTGCTTACCTGTAAATACATTTAAATTTGACTTACTTAAAACATATGGAATATATTTTTTCTCTATCTTGCCTTTAAAAATAACGCTATAAATATTATTTTCTTTAGCATATCGCTCAAGTTCATCTCTTTGATAACCATCCCCAAAGAGAAGAATTTTTATGTCTTTAATCCCATTATCATTAATGATTTTAGCCGCTCTAAGTAAATAATCTAGCGAATTTGCCATTCCCATAGATCCTGTATATAATACCTTAAAAGTATTATCGTCATTCAAGTCATCGTCATAATATGCCTCCATAACCTTATTACGATTGTAAACTTCCAAATCTACACCATTATTAATATATCTAACTTTTAAAGTATTGATTCCTATACTTTCAACATAGTCTTTCCCTCCCGGGAAAGTAAATATAAGCTTGTTCGCTTTTTTATAAATATATTTTTCAAGTTTATAAAGCACCTTAGCAGGAATGCCATCTCGACTTAGCTTTCCCATTGACACAAGAGTTTCAGGCCATAAATCTCTAGTTTCTGCAATAAATTTTGAATCATACATTTTTGAAAGTTTATATCCTGCAAGCCAAGTAAGCGGGTGAACGCTCGATGCTATAATAATATCCGGCTTTCCATTTATCTCTGCACAGTTTTTTGAAGCCGGAAACAAGTTTCTATAAAAATCCAACATATTTTTAATGCGTTGTTTTCCATTTCCAATATAATTAGAAGTATTTACAAATACAAATTTTACTCCATCAACTGAATCAACCATATATTTATTTTGTCCCATATCTATACTATCAGGCGAATTGTGTATTGTAGAAGCACAAAAAATAGTTACACTGTATCCTCTTTCAAATAAATTACTAGCAAAACAATAGTGTCTTCCACCTCTATCTTTAAACATATTTGTTGCGTAATGATTAAATATCCAAATATCTTTTAATGTTAAATCTTCCATATACTACTCCAGTAACTAATTGAAATTTTTTTACAATATATATTAGATGAACAAATCTTATTATAGATCATTATTTATAATCCTACTATCTTCTATACTGAGGGAAAAAAACATTAATATCATCTTCTTCAAGAAAACCCCTAAGCGAAACAAGCATTTCGTATTTATCTTTATCAAATATCTTTTTCCCAACTATAAAATTGTTATCTGAATTTCTGTTAAAAGAACTTTTAAATTTATATAAACTATCTTCCGAACTTCCTACACCGCCTCCTAGGTGAAAACACGAAAGTCCGTGAGCATTTCCCCAACGAGCAGCCTCATATAAAAGTAAATTCGTTGGAGCTAAATGTTTATATTCATCAATAGATGCAGACAGATGGTAATGCATTCTGTCATTCGCAAATAAAATTATAGACATTGCTATTATCATATTTTCATATACAGCATAAAACATAAGTGAATTATATTTTAAATCATTTAAAATGCATTCATAAAAATCTTTATCAAAATAATAGTAACTTGTTGCATTATCCTTATCCATTGTGCTATTGTACATTTTTATAAAGATATCATATAAATTCCTATCTCTACCCCAGTAAATCTCAACTCCATTTTTTTTTGCTTTTCTAATTACATTGCGGTTTTTGCTGGTTATATTATTCCAAATATCTTCTGCAGTGCATAAATCAATTGATATGGTTTTACCCAAAGTGGTTTCATCATACATATTCTTTACAATATCAGCATTATTAATTAGTGGATGAAATCTTACAAATTCACTTATTATATTATTCTCAATACAAAAATCCTCATATTTTTTGTTTAACATATTTATACTTTCAGGACAACTATTGCCTTCAACGATAAATCCGCCATAACCGTATGGAGTTGCTAAATCGAAAAGTTGATTTTTAGGTATTTTATCATTATAAAATTCAAACTCTGATATGTCTTTTTTCATTGAAACATTAATCGTCCTTATATTACTATCCTCATAATAAAACAATATCGGTTCTCCGTCTCCATGCATCTCAAAAGATTTTACATAACCTGAAAGATAATAAACATCATGATTTTTAAATGTTTGTACTATATTGTCCCATTTTTCGCGTTCATTTATGTTAAAAGCTTCTAAATTACTCACTTAAACACCCTTCCCATAGAAATCATCAATACACTTAATAATTCTTTTCATATTTGATAAGTCATATCTTTGATCACAAACTAATGACAAGCTATTCTTATATAGGTAAAAATCATCTATTTTGTGTTCATTGGATATTGCCCAATGCACTGGACAATATATTTCATTATTAATCAAATGTTGCCTTAATTCATCTCTTCTTCCTTTATTAACAATAATAGGAACAAATAATGGAGTATCTTTACTATTAATAAAAATAGTCTTTATTTCTCTAAAACTACTTAATTCTTCAATTAAAAAATTCGCATTTGTTTGTCTATACTTTTTTATTTTTTCTGCATCTATTTTTGCAATTATAAATTCATAATATTTAGGTATACTATAATCTTGATAGTCAAGATCAAGCAAGTTTTCTGCTTGACTAAATAATTGTAAGAATTTTCCTTTATTTCCTTCATTTTTTTCAATATATTTTTTCTTTAACAAAGCTGCTTTTAACCTTATATCAATATAATTATTATTTGAATAATCCGAAATTGGTATAATAAAGTTTTCATAATTTTTTATTGCTACTGCTCCACATGGTATTCCTGTCCATTTTCTAAGACTTGCAAATACATAGTCAGATAAATAGCTATATGGTTCTTTAGAGAACCAGGAGTGCGTAGCATCCTCAATGATTGTTTTTCCATTTTTCCTTAATCTTTCTATTGATTGTACTACTTGGTCATTACAATATCCAAAATATTGCATAATTAGTATAGTATCACATTTAGTTTCAAAATCTATGTCATAAGTAAACTTACCATTCTCAAAACCAACATTATAAAACTCAACACTAATCCCGTTTTGTAAAAATGGCAATATCATAGTATAACAACAATATGATGGCATATAGATAAATTTTATATTTTTAGAAACTTTTATATCCCTTATGATGAAATCTAATGCCGTCCTTCCTGAAAGTAAATAAATATAATCACTCTCATTTCTAATCATTTTGCCTTCTAAAATGTCTGTTTTCCAGAATTCACTTCCTATTTCGCGATTAATATCCATTCATAACTCCGCTTTATAATTACAATACTCTTCATACTTATGCATTATATCATTGCCAGGGAATACTCCAAAAACATATAAGCATTGTAATTCCAACACCTTCTAATAAAATATAAACTTTATATTTTATTAACTTTATAAAGATCCCTTCGTATTGAATTTTATTTCCACCAATTATTGATAACAGATTCATCAAAATGGTTATAAACCATATCGTTTCCTTCAATACTAGTTACCGTGAATACACTATTTGCAATCTTCACATCATTGCTCAGTTCTTCTGCTGAATTATTGGAAAACATAAACATACTAATCTTTGGAAGAATTGCCTTGCTATCATCACATTTTTTACCCGGATTTGCATAATAACAAGCAAAAATATTATCTTTCAGTTTCTCTATTTCAGATGAACCACTTATTGTAGCTATTGTTCCAGATTTCGAATAGTAATTAATTATTACGCATTTCAATTCAGGAAAACTATCGTATCCTTTATCCAATCCAATGGTATTACCGGTTAAAGCATGTTTGATGAAAATGTCCTGCACATTGACAAAACCTTTCTTCACAGCATATGCATGTATATGTTCTCCGCTGAGCCTAAAACCAGTTTCAAAGAAAACAAATTCATTATTTGGAAGAGCAAATCCAGAAAAGAAAATATATCCATCAATAATTTCCATATCATTAATCATTTTTTTTATACTTGGTTCAACATTTTTCATATATGCCTGAAGATGCTTTGAAGGGTACAACCAACCGCTTTGTACCACTTTTTCTGTACCATTTTCAGCAGCATGAATTGTGTCACTGGTTGTGAGTAATAATGGCTCACCGCATAATACAGCATAATATAAATCAAACTTTTCACCATCAGTAATGAAGTCTTCAATAATTACTTGTTTACATACGGACATTTCCATTGCATATACATAAGCTTTCTGAAGTTCTTCTTGGTTATTAGCTACACTAATACCTATAGAACCACCCCTGTCAACTGGCTTAACAATTACGGGAAATTTGGTTACTTCATCAATATAAGCATACTCCTTTACAACAGGTACTCCATTTTTTTGACATATTTTTTTAAATTTCCCCTTATTATGTGTAATATCAAACTGATCTTCGTTAATGTAGCAAGGTAACCCAAGTATAAGGCACAGTTTAATCAAATTCTTAACTCGGAACTCAGAATAACCCGCTGTCACACCATTTACTTCAGACTCTCTACACTTTTTTGCAAGTTCATTTATATCTGTCCAACTATTATTCCAAACTTCATCTGCATATTTTTTCGCGGGACTTGTTTCTGAGTCATAATAATCAGCAACAATCGTATAAATGCCTAATGCTTTTGCACGTTCTACAAGCGCTATCTCTTCTGGGGATCCTCCAAGAATAAGTAGCTTTTTACCTCTTAATTGTTCCATCTTCATTCTCCATTTGTGGGTTAGGAACAACTCCATTTTCCCACTGTTTTTTTCTGTATTCATCAAAGTTTGATTGTCCCACAGCTTCTACAATATCGCTACGGGCTAAAACTTTCCAAACAGTCTTTATTATTGTTTTTATATCAAACTTCAACGATATGTTCTTTACATACCCAAGATCATATGCAAATCTTTCATCCCAATTGATAGTTGTTCTTCCATTAACCTGTGCCCAACCAGTCAAACCTGGTCTGACAGAATGCCTTTTTCGCTCTTCATGCGTGTAATAAGGAAGATAAGAAACCGCCAGTGGTCTTGGTCCTACAATTGACATATCCCCTTTAAGAATATTAAAAAGCTCTGGTAACTCATCCAAGCTCGTGCTCCTTAATACCTTACCAAACTTAGTAAGTCTAATTTCATCAGGTAACAAGTCCCCAAACTTATCCCTTTCATCCGTCATAGTTCTAAATTTATAAAGCGTAAAAATCTTCTCATTCAGTCCTGGTCTATTCTGTTTAAATATAACCGGACTACCAAGTTTAACCCTCACTAAAAATCCAACAATTAAAAACACTGGGCTTAAAATTATTATAGCAATCAAAGACAAAATAAAATCCATCGGTCGTTTTATGATTTTTCTATATATGTGGACTTTATCAATAGGCTTAGTTTTAGCTGCGTTCATTTACCACATTCCTTTAATAATTTTACAAACTCTTTCAAAATCTTCATCAGTCATCTTCGTATTAGATGGTAAGCATACACCATTCTCAAATAACTTTTCACTGACATTTCCACCAATATAATTATACTGTACAAAGAAAGGCTGCATATGCATTGGTTTCCAAATTGGTCTTGACTCTATATTTTCTTTTTCAAGGGCTTCTATTATATCAATTGGTCTTACTTGCCCATTTAATGTAATACACGATAGCCAATAGTTTGATTCATTCCAGTCGTTAATAGGCATGAAGTCTACACCTTCTAAATTACTTAGCTCTCTCTTGTAGAACTCAAATATATATTTCTTCTTAGCCGCTCTTTTATCTAATACTTTCAACTGTCCTCTGCCTATACCTGCAACAACATTGCTCATGCGATAATTATACCCAAGCTCACTATGTTGGTAGTGTCTTGCTTTGTCTCTTGATTGTGTTGACCAAAATCTAACTTTTGATATCCTTTCTTCATCATTGGATACAAGCATTCCACCGCCTGATGTTGTAATAATTTTATTGCCGTTAAATGAAAATATGCCGTAATCTCCAAATGTTCCGGTATATTTACCCTTATATGTTGTCCCAAGGCTTTCTGCAGCATCCTCTATAAGTGTCACATTGTGTCTCTTACAGATTTTGCAGATTTTGCCTATGTCTGCTGATAACCCATAAAGGTGTACTACAATAACTGCTTTAGGATTATATTTTTCAAATGCTTTTTCTAATGCAACAGGATCCATGTTCCATGTTTCCCTGTCACAGTCTATAAATACAGGAGTTGCATCCTGATATATAATCGGATTTGCAGTTGCCGAAAATGTAAGGGTTGGGCAGAAAACTATATCACCCTTTCCTACTCCTGCTGCTTTTAAAGCCATGTGTATTGCTGCTGTACCCGATGACAGAGCTGCTGCTGATTTTGCGCCGACTTTTTCTGCAAGTTCGTTTTCAAACTGGTTTACATTTTCTCCGAGAGGAGCTATCCAGTTGGTATCAAATGCTTCCTGTATATATTTCATTTCATAGCCTTCAGCACTCATATGGGGTGAAGACAGGTAAATTTTATTTGTCATGGTGCCCCCTAAAATTTATTATTAATTATTTACTTGGTGAAGAATCTTTTTATTTTATCTTCAGGATATCCGATTTCATTTAACTTATCTGTTATATTATCTTCGAACGTATAAGATGTAATTACTATCCCGTCATGCTTATATTTACTTATTTCTTCTCTTGGAATAATATTATATCCCAGCAGCTGCCTGCCCTGCCTGCCTTTATCGTCATCAACAAGTGCCAATACTCTAAGTGGCTTATCAGTTCTCCCTTTTATTATTCCGAGTATGGTTTCAGCCACTTCTCCGGCTCCGTACAGTAGTATATTTTTGTATCCTTTACTCTCAAGATTTGATAAAAAGTTTTTAACATTTCTCTCCGCCAGCCTATACAGCTCCAACAGTTCCTGCAAATAGGTAATTGCCAGGTAATTCTTTCTTTTTACACCCTCCGGTGTGATGTTATAGTAAACTACTTTTGCGGATTTATAGTCTCTTTTCATGTAATTTTTTTCTTCAAGACTATCTATATATACATTAACCATAGATGCGGCACCGCCGATTATTTCGGCAATTTTCTTTTGTGTAGTATCTGGGTTTTTCTCTATGTGCTCTAACAGCAGCAATTCCTTTAATCTACTTGTCGGGCTGAAGAATTTCATAATCTCTCCTCTTCGTTCACTGTATGAACAATTTACATAATAACATACAAATTTTAATTTGTAAATAACTTTTTATTCTTTTTATTTCAACGTCTTATAATATTTATCACGCTATGTTTGCAGAAGAACCAGCTGAATCTTTTGCATTATCTGTACGCTTGTAGGTAGGTACAAGCTTTTCTATGAGAAACAATATAGTTTTAGTGTCCATTTCATCAGCGGCTTTTTTCAATTCTTCTATAAGTTCAAAAAGTTCGTTCTCATCAAATTCCTTCGGCCTTTCAATAAAAATTTTATCCATGTTTGTTTTTATCTGATCCTTGTCTTCGCTTATAAGCAGTTCTTCGTACAATTTTTCACCCGGTCTGAGGCCTGTGTATTTTATGCTGATGTCTACCTCCGGCTCAAAACCGGAAAGCCTGATTAACTTATATGCCAAATCCTTTATTTTGACAGGATCACCCATGTCAAGAACAAATATTTCTCCTCCTTGTGCCATTGATGACGACCTGAGCACCAACTGTACCGCTTCAGGGATAGTCATAAAATACCTGGTTATTTCCTCATGGGTAACCGTAACAGGACCGCCGTCTTTTATCTGCTCCTTAAACAAAGGAATAACTGAGCCGTTGCTGCCCAGTACATTACCAAATCGAACGGCTACAAAATCCGTTTCGCTGTGATTGTTATAGGATTGAATTATCATTTCGGCAATGCGCTTAGTAGCTCCCATAACACTGGTCGGGTTAACTGCCTTGTCCGTAGATATAAGGACAAATTTGTCAGCCTTATATTTGTGGGCAGCCTGAACCACGTTATAAGTCCCTATTACATTGTTTTTTATAGCTTCTTCAGGGTTATTCTCCATAAGAGGAACATGCTTATGAGCAGCAGCATGAAATACTATATCTATATTTTTTGACTCAAAAATTTTATAAAGTTTTTTCTTATCTCTCACAGAAGCAATTTCCACCGACAAATTGATATCTTTGCCGTACTCTCTAAGAAGTTCCTGCTGTATGTCATAGGCGTTGTTTTCATATATATCAAGTATTATTAGCTCTTCAGGATCATATGAAGATATCTGACGGCATAGCTCTGAACCTATAGATCCTCCGCCTCCGGTTACAAGAACTGTTTTTCCCTGAATGTATTTTTTTGTCAGCGAGCAGTCAAGCCTTATCGGATCTCTTCCTAGCAAATCTTCCACCTGCACATCCCTAATTTTGTCGATTACGCCTTTAGAGCCTACATCGGTTAAAAGGCTGTAGACTTCCGGCAGTATTTTCAACTTGCATTTAGTACCGGCACATATATCAAGTATGCGTTTTTTGTTTCCCTTATCTATTGAAGGTATAGAAAATATAATTTCCTCTACCTCATATTTTTCTACCATTTCAGGTATTTTGTCTGTTGATGATACTACCTTCACAGAGTTTATCTTCCTGCCGATTTTAGCTTTATCATCGTCTACGATACATTTTACCAGATAGTTGTCAGGATTGTTGCGCTGTATTTCATTTAATATTGCTACCGTTGCCTGACCTGCTCCTACTATCATAACATTTGTATAGTGACTGAGTTTTTTAGTATCTTTGTCTCCTGTAATAATAATCGCCCTGTAGATTATACGAATACCCATAGTACAAAAGCTTGATACTAAAAATGAAACAATATAAACGTAATATCTGATATATATATCAAACACTTTTGTAAATGCCAGGAATACTAAGTTTGCTGCAACTGAAGCCTTAAGGCACTGGAAAATATCCTCAATACCTGCATAGCGCCATATGTTCCTGTATACACCCATAACAATGAATGCAGAAATGTATATGATTGTATAAATATACCATGTATTTTCAAACCATTCTAATTTAATAGGATGAATCCCGCTTATTATATGTGGGGACAGGTATGAAACTACAGCTATAATAGTATCTATAATCATTAATATATACTTACGGTATTTATTTAAAAAATTATACATTCCTTTATATGCACGTGCCATTGCTAAACCTCTGTTATTTTAAATATACTATTCGATAACATTTCTATAATAATTATAATCTTTTCTTTTTCAGACGGATGTTTATGCTTATTCCCATACCGAGCATTATCCAAAATATCGGTGCAACAGATGTAATACTGTCATTGAACACGGCAGCAATCAAGTAGCCTATTACACCTAAAAGGCATGAAACTCCTATAAATTTATCAGTACTGTCAAATGATATTTTACTGTAAAGTTTTAAGCTGCTAATAATATATATGCACCATACAGCAAGTAATGCTAAAAGAGATAAAACTCCTGTATTTACTGCTGTTTGAAGATACATATTATGAGGCTTGTCTATTACAGTATTAGCATCCATAAAAATATTTAACTTAGCAACAATATCATCTTGTGGAAAAGCCATAGGATAATTATCTGCACCTGAACCTTTTATAAAATAGGTTTTAAGCATAGGTATAGTACGACTCCATATATAACCTCTGCCTGACATAAATATTTCATATCCATCCAATTTTTCATATCTTTTAGCAACCAATGGTTCTATAAGTCTACCACCTGATCCTAAAATCTTGACTGATTCTTCAGTTATATAAAAATCTATAGTTTGATCCCAATATGACTTTACCGTAACTCCTGGATAATTTTGTGGTATAGAAATATTATTAAGTTGCCAATATTTCGTATTATTGTTTATTTTAATATTGTTAGATGATGTAGTTATTTCTAACAAATCAAAATTCTCATCCATAAAATATATCTTATCATTTTCAACTTTAAAATTTAATATTTGTTTATTTGTTTCTATGGAAAATGCATTTTTCCCAAGTATTATATCTTTAAATTTATAATCATTCCCATAGCTTGTCTTAGAGTTGTTTATAGCATTTGTAATATTTAAAGATGCAAGCCTATTAACCAATGCTCCATCTGAAGCAGCATTCAATCCAACTGCTGTAACAAGCACAGCTGCAACAAGTCCAACCGAAACCTTCCAATGCTTCACCAACATTTTTCTGAACAGCCATATGCCAAATAAAGCTCCGACAGCTGCTCCCAAATACCCAGCTCTTGAATTACACCCAATCCATGTAAATATCATTAACAAAACTGCTATCCCTGAAACAATTTTTTTGTTTCTTGTTTTTGCACTGAAAAATATTCCAATTGATAAAGGCAGCATTAACGCAGCAAAGCTTCCTACAAAATTTGTGTTGAACAATGTGCCGTAAATTGTTTTAGGGCCAAAAGTGAATGATAAATTCTCAATAGCCATGTTAAACGGCACAATCAGGCTGTTGCCTAACTTCGTCTGGAAGAAATCAAAGCCGAAGTACTGTCCTACTCCGATGAAGCCTTCTACTATCATTAGAAACAGAAATGCATTAACAAATAAATTAACATCTCTTTCACTGTTTACATAGTTTATGACCAAAAATGTAATGATGACATAGCTCAAAAGTACAAACATGCCCTGATACATATCCACGAAACCCCACATAGCTGTCTGAGTGTCTATTGCAAAGATAGTTGATATTATTACAAATACTCCATAAATGCCCATGGGTACATAGTATTGTTTTAAATTTTTAAACGGTAGTTTTTTCTGCTTGTACAATATTGCATAAAAAATAAGAGCCGTTGCAGTCAGGACTATTATCCAGCGTGATTTCCAATAACTGAAGAAATCCATATACTGCTCCTGGCCTGTCCAATATAAAGCCTGAGCCGTATTCGACAGGTCTATATATTTTGCATGCACTATCAGCGGCACAAAGCCTGCTATCAGCAGCAGCGGCAAAAAATAAAATATTGAAAGCCTTTTGTTTTCGTAATCTATAGTAACAGGTTTTTTTATTTTGTTTTCTTTTGATTCTTTTTTAGTTTTCATGTTGCCCCTCACAGAATTTGTCTACATTTGTCACTTATTATATAGTATTTTAACACCTTGCAGCTTGAGTTGCAACGATTTTTTGCAATTATATAATATATAGCTGGAAATGAAGGACAATTTTTTGAAATTAGTTCTTCTATAAGTTCGGCAAGCTTAATACCATTTATACTCGTAATTCAAGATTTAAACAGTCCTATTTTAATGACATTTAATTCTCTATAAATTCTTTCAGAAGAGTTCTGTTTTCTGGAAGGTCCGGCACCAGAACGGACATACCATGTATTGTGGCTTCAGTGAATTTGCCATCGGCAGGTATTCGGCATGTTTCTATACATGATACGTCCATTAAAATTATTTCGGCTGCAAGTTCTAAAATTTGCGAGTTAGCCAAATTGGTGTTTATCAAGGGCAAAATTTCATATCCTAATTTTATTAATTCCATCATATTCAAATCTTTAACTTTATAAAATGCTGACTTGAGGACTCTTCTCTGACGCTCCGTACGCTCATAATCATCATTGCCTACATATCTTATACGGGCATACTGCAAGGCTGCATTCCCTGTAAGATTATTTTTGCCTTCGATGAGATTCAAACCGCAGGCATTATTTAAACAATATACCTCATCTTTGTTAAGTTCAACATCTACCCCGCCTATTCTGTCTATTATTTTTTCAAATCCCGCAAAGTCCGCTTCTATGCAGCCGTCTATTTGGATTAAAAAATTTTCCTCCACGGTTTTGGCGAGAAGTTCCATACCTCCAAATGCATAGGCGGAATTTATTTTATTATAATCATAATCAGGTATCTTTACGTACATGTCTCTCATCAGGGATGTAAGCTTTATTGAACCTGATTCTTTATTTACTGTTGCTATAATTATGGAATCTGATCTTGAATATTCTACGCTGGGATCCCCATCCCTGCCTACCAGCAATATGTTGATTATATTCTTATCAGGCAATAATGTTTCATTCTCATAATTTACACTGCCGCCTGTACTGCTGCCGTAACCGGAGTCTGTGCCTTCGGCGCCTTTGTACAAACCATTTTTATCTAAATGCGAATTGAAATACATAAATATTATTAATAGTATTATTACAACTAAAACAGCAGCTGCCAATATTTTTGAATTCTTTAATTTTTGCATTATGAATATTCCATTCCTTAATTATATTGTTATATACATTGTTACCAGAGGAGGTAATTTTTATGAATAGAAAAAAGCGCCGGATAATTTGTCCAACGCTTACTTTAAATAAAAACAATATTATATTTTAAACACAATTAATTATTTTTTTGAATTGTCAGCAGCTTCTGCTCCGGCAATATGGCCTGAAGTATATGCAAAGCCTAAAGTACCACCTTCAAAATAAACGTAAGAGTCTCCGTACATTCCACCTGCGTCTAAACCTGTAACCCACAGGTTGTCAATGGGTGAACCGTCATCTCTGCATGCCTGGGCAGTTTCGTCTATAAGGACTCCTCCCAATGTACCTATAAAATTAACATACTCATACTTAGCCGCATAAAACGGGCCTTTATTTACAGCTCGCATATATTTGGGATCTTTATAAAAATCCTCATCCTTTCCCAAAGCACAAAGCTCGTTGTATCTGTCAACATTTGCTTTCAGTTTAGGCATCTCTAATTTTTCAGCTAATTCTTCAATTGAATCGGCTTTTATAATATATCCTTTGTCTACAAGCTCATTAAGACGGTCAGTTAAGTCTACAGGCGTGATTGATTCCTGATATCTTTCATCACTGTTTGTTTCCCAGCCAACCTCCACATAGGTTCTAGGCTTACCAATAAATGCGCTGTCTAAATTCATCAGGCCTGCCAGTCCTTTTTCTTTGACTATGTCAAGAAGCTGTGAATCAAAGATTGAATACAAATCTTCATTAGGCAGGTTGCGCATGGCGTTCACACCACTTGTAGCCTCGTTAAAAACTATTTCGTTATTAAAACGGACACCTTGATTGTTTACAAACAAAATCGGTGAAAGCAACGGCATCATAATAGGATCGCCATATCCAGCATCTGTTATGGGCATTACACCGTAATTTTGTGGAATTACATCTGTTTTGCCTGCTCCTGCGCTCCATGCCATCTTAAGACCATCCCCTTCGGCTCCGCCGACAACATCATACGTTCCTAAATTATTGCTGGGAAAATATTCTTTTACCATTTCAGGATTATTGGCAAATCCTCCTGTTGCAATAATTACGGATTTGGCATTTACGGTTAATACTCCTCCGTCAGGTTTATTGGCTTTCACTCCGGATACTGTACCGTCATTCGTAATTATTTCAAAAGCCGGTGTTTCATATCTCAGGTCTCCGCCGCTTTCTTTAAATAATTTATGCAGTCCTGTTATTGCCGGGATCCCGCCTTCAACATAAGCATTTGCCGTTGCAGGATTCTCTTCTATCATTTTTTCAGATCCTGACTGCATACCTGCCGGAAGGTTCGTCAGTTTAACACCGTTGTCAATAAGCCAATCAACTGTTTCACTGGAATGGTTGATAATATTTTTTACCAATGCTCCGTTGGCACGGTAATTACTTGTTGTCATATATTGATCAAAAAGCCACTCAGGGTCTACTTTCTCCCCGTTTTCTTTCTGAAGGCGGCTATTTACAGAAAACATTGAACCTGCAGCCGTACCTGCACCTGCAGGGAATGCGGTTTTTTCCAGCAGAACCACCTTGGCACCATCCTGCAGTGCCGTCAATGCTGCACTCGTACCGGACGCACCTGCTCCCACCACTACTACGTCTGTATCAATGGTCTCGTTTTCAGCTTCAGCTTTATTTTCACTTGCATTTTCTTTTCCCTTTAGAATCTCAGGGTCCGCACCTGCCTGTTTTATACAGTCTTCAACTGCAGATAAAATGGCCTTCGAAGTCATTGTAGCACCGGAAACCGTATCTACAGCAAGAGACTGGCTGCTTATGATTGCATCCGGAATTTCCGAAATTGGCTTATCACTTATTCCTTCAGTTTCATCGTGGTCTTTTACATTTATTTCTTTAATTTCAGAATCTGTAAAAGTAACTTCCACGGTTACATCTCCATTATGGCCTTGTGCCACGGAAGAATATGTGCCCGCCTTATAGCTTATTGCAGGCTGTTTATTTTGGTCAGGATTTCCTGCTGTACAGGATGTCACTGTTACCAATAAACAGACTGTCAACAGCATGCTTATAAATTTTTTCATGTTTACCTCCAAATTAAAATAAAAATATTGCCAATCAGCAGTATTATTACTGCCAACAGACAATATAAGGGTATGTCCAAGGCACAAGTCAAGTATATTTGCATTTAGCATATGGGAATCATAATAATGTAATTCTCCAGGTCTCCTCCGTCTTTATTGCGTTCCGTTGTTTGGGAAACAAAATGGCAAAGTACATCTCCAGCCACAGAATACCCCAGCTTTGCTACAATATCCAGAGGTTCTTTTATAATCTTCGGAGAACTGAATTCCACTGGTTTCTGTGAATATGCATATATCAAGCACTTGCCAAGATTAATCTTTTGTATTAATTCATCCGTAACCATGTTGTTCATTTTTGCTGTTTCCTCTGTAACCGAAAACCCCCAAAAACAATCATCTTCATTTTCGGAATATATTTTTTGTTCTGGTATAAGAAGGGAAATATGTATGTCAATAAATTCGTTTATCCAGCTTTTAAGATATTTACTTACATTTGCCTCTCCTAAAAAGTTTGCAGCAGTAGTATGCTTCAAAAAATAATAATCCTGACAATCTTCAATTATCCATTTATTGGGTTTTTCATAAACAGCATGGCACAACCTGCTGTAATTTCCTAAAGCTTCCTGCACAAGTTTCGTTTTTTTTATTTTTTTTTCTGTATCTTCAATCTTTTGATCAACAATATCAACTATTTTACCCGGATTGCTATTTTCCATCATATTTAATATTTCCTTGACAGAAAAGCCCAATTGTCTTAAATATCTTATCTGCATAATGGTACCGCATTCTGGAACATCGTAATACCTGTATCCTGAATATTTCTTATATGGAGTAAGTATTCCCTGCCTTTCATAAAATTTTAAGGTGTCCTGGGTTATACCTGTTTCATCTACTAATCTGCCAATACGATAGGATTTCATATAAACCTCCGAATAATTTTAAATCGCTTAATTGTTTTGTTAATTAACAAACTATGTTTAATCTTATTATATGCTATATTTAAATTTTGTCAATTAGCATAATATAGCAGGACACAGGTGTTCCTTAATAATTTAGCAACAATAAAAACCCGGATAAATATCCGGGTTTTTATAATTACACCTTATTTATTTATTTCTTACTACAATAAATTTATATGTAGTATCTTCAAATTTTTCTCTTCTTGTGCTTTCTCTGGATATTGTAAGAGAAACAGCATATCCTTTTTCTGATACTTTCAAATCATTTAATTCAAAAGTATAGGTATAATTACCTTCTTCATCCTTTGATTCTTTTATATCTTCATCTTTAATTTTTGTTACTTCATCTGAATCCGGAGCAGTAACTTTCACAGTTATATCCGATTCATCATCAGTAATAGCTTTTACTGTAATTGATGTTCCGGTTGTAGTAAACAATGCAGATTCAGTTGTAACATCAGACGGTGCTAAAATGCCTGTACCTGTTGTGGAATCAGATAATATAAGTCCGGTAATTGCAGCGCTTGTTGTAGTTTTGCTGTCATCTCGTCCGCCGTTACCGTGTCCACTGTTACCTTTTCCACCTTTACTGTCATCGTCTTTGTCTTCATCTTTTCCACCTGGTTCTTCAGGTTTTGTATCTTTTACGTGAGCTCTGTCGATTATAGTTAAAGCTTCAGCTCTTGAAATTTCTCTCAAAGGTCTGAAAGTGCCGTCCTCATAACCGATAATAAGTTTTTCAGATGATGCTGCTCCTACTCCTCCTTTAGCCCATGACGCCACTTCATTTGCGTCTATAAACGAACTTACACCTGCTTCATTATCGCTTAAACCTTTGATTCTTGCAATAATTAAAGCAGCCTCTTGTCTGCTGATTTTGTTATCCGGTCTTGCCGTGCTATCTTCATAACCTAACAAATAACCGGCCTTTACTGCTTTTTGTACCTCTTGGTAATACCAATCATCTGCATCAACGTCACTGAAATTTATATCAGTTATTTCAGTATATCCAAATGCACTGTTTACCATTGTCATGAATTCGGCTCGTGTAATTTGAGCGTCAGGTTTGAATGAACCATCTTCATATCCTTTCAGCTTGCCGTTGTCAAGCCATTCTTGTATGGTTTTTTCAGCCCAATGCCCTGAATAATCCGCACCAAATGCAACAGTCGGTATCAAAAGCGTCATCAACATAGTTAGTACCAAAACTAATGATACTTTCTTTTTAACCATTTTATATCCTCCTTTTCGTTATTCTGATATAATCAATTATTGGTCAATAATTGATTATATCAGAATAAAAAAAGCAACATAACATTTACCGCAAAATTAATAATTTTTGTGTTCTTCATTCTTCACCCGCCTTTTACAATATATATAATAGTACAATTTTAACATGCATTTGTCAACCCAAATTAGGTTACAAAAGGATTACAAAATACATTTGACACCACCCTGCAAAATTGGAAGGGGCTGCCTTATACAAAAAGAAAGTCAGCTTAAAATTCTATTTGAACTTTATAAAGAGTTGTGTTATATTGTTATAGTGTTTGTTTTGCAAACATATGTTTTTTAACGATAGACAAAATTCGATAGACAAAATTATGGAGGTTTATATGGAGACAGTAAAGTTGGGCATTTTAGGAATGGGTACGGTTGCGTCAGGTCTTGTAAAAATAATTGAACTAAATAATTCAAAAATATCCGATAGTATCGGTAAAAAATTATGTGTAGAAAAGGTTCTCGTCAGGAATCCGAACAAGAAAAGAAATTCAGGCCTTCCCCAAAATATATATACAACTGATGCATATGAAATAATAAATGATCCGGACATTCAAATCATAGTAGAACTGATCGGCGGCATAGATCCTGCTCGGGAACACATAAAAGCAGCTCTCAAAAACAAAAAACATATTGTTACCGCCAATAAGGCTCTTATAGCAGCCTGCGGAGGGGAGCTTGAAGAATTGGCGGCGATAAATGGCGCAAAGCTTATGTATGAAGCAAGTGTAGCCGGAGGAATACCCATAATCAACACTATTTCCGAAAATCTTGCAGCCAATGAATTTGATCAGATAACGGGAATTGTAAATGGAACTACAAATTATATCCTTACTCAGATGACTGAAAACGGATTGGAATATGAACAGGCGCTAAAGGAAGCACAAAGGCTGGGTTTCGCCGAATCAGATCCTTCTTCGGATGTTGAAGGCGACGACGCTGTATACAAAATAGCAATATTGGCTTCTATAGCATTTGGACAAGAAATAAAAATCAAAGATATTCCAAAAGAAGGTATTACGAAAATATCCAGGGAAGACATAAATTATGCCCGAGAATTAGACTATAGAATTAAGCTTCTTGCTTCTGCTGTTAAAAAAGGGAACGAAATTGAAATTGGGGTTCATCCGACCTTTATTCCGGCAAAACACCCTCTTTCAACTGTTAAAAATGAGTTCAACGCCGTATTCCTAAAAGGCAACGCCGTAGGTGAACTTATGTTTTACGGCAAAGGCGCAGGATCACTTCCAACGGGAAGTGCCATACTTGGAGACATAATTTCAATCCTGAAAGGCGGCAAAACAGGATGTCATAAATTTAAAAAAATTGAAAAGTATAAAATTACATACAATGCATTTAAACCTTACTATATAAGATTCGAAGTAATCGACAAACCCGGTGTGCTTGGAAAAATTGCCGATGCCTTCGGCGCAAATGGCATAAGCTTAGCTTCTGTTATGCAGAGACAAAAAAACGGCGACAATATTGCCCCGCTGGTATTTATAACTCATGCAGCATACAGGAAAAATATTGACGCTGCTTTAAAGGAAATCAACAAATTTGAATGTGTGGCTAAAATTGCCGACATAATAATGGTTGAAAATTTTGAATAACATTATCTTTTATTACATAAGGATCAATGTAAAACTGTAACGTAACTTGATCCTTATTTACTGTTTTTATTGTTTTTATTGTTTTTAAAATTAATTATTGAACAGCAGAAAATCTCCGCCATTATTTCATTTCCTTTTTCATTAAAATGAAGGCCGTCAATATACAAATCGACTGCTTCATCCCCTGCTTTCTTTTCAAATTCAGAATAAAAATCAATGTATTTAAAATTAAAGGCTTTGCAGAATTCCTTAATCCACTTTCGGTATTCGTCAAGGGCTTGTACAACTTTGCCGAAGTCTGAAAATTCAGCCCAGTCCTGCCTTACATTTTCTGGATTGATTTTTGTAGGGATACCTATTATTGGATCTATGAACCTGGAAACAGACTGGTGAGCCATTGACATAATGTTTGACTTTATAATTCCAAGACCTGCACCTACAATTAAGTCATTAGCGCCTCCCATAATAAGTACCGCTTCCGGACTTCTTGCACAAACCACATTATAAAATCTGCTCAGCATGCCGCTTGTTGTGTCTCCGTTAATACCTTCGTTTACCACTTCTATACCTAATTTGTCCTGAGCCAATCTTGTCCAGGATTTTGACCTTTTGACTCCAAAACCATAGGTTAAGCTGTCTCCCAAACAAACTATTTTCATTTTATTATCATCTTCCTTTCCTTTAGGGAATCTATGGATTTTTCAAGAGCTTCTTTTGTTTTTACCTCAACTAAGACACGAATGCCTTTTCTTTCTGCAAATCTCAGCAATTCGCTTATATTTAACTTCCCTTCAAAAAGAACCTGATCATCCTTCTCCATGGGCATGCCATCT